>OFDC01000142.1_pt1 | contig 72789 bp, 60 predicted proteins | sample 1520941 | NCBI WGS metagenome assembly OFDC01 (sample SAMEA94258168, study PRJEB24077) | hot springs metagenome | biome: Aquatic biome; feature: Water | place: India | collected 2012-12-06 | depth 5 m | reverse complement strand
CATGCGCTGATGTACGTCTGGCTGACGGCGCTGGAGCGCTACCGCGCCACCACGGCCGACGACGCCGAGCACCTGGACGTGAAATCGACGGCGTGGATCGCGCTTTTCCCGGCGCCGAACGCCGAGATCTTCTTCCGCCGCGGCGACTTCGGGCCGCTGGACCAGTCGACGCGCGATCCGCTGATCGTGCAGTCCGAGATCCGTGACGAGTGGTACGCCTATCCCTTCGGGTCGACGATCACGCGCGAATTCGTGGGCCCCTCGATCGACACGGGGTTCCGGCTGACCGCCTGGGCGACGCCCTGGCGCATGGCGCTGTCCGTCGACCTCGCGGAAGTCGGACACCTCGCCGCCGAAGGGCTGCACACGGAACACCTTGTCGGGGTTGGCGTTGGTCCAGCGCGGCATGCTCACCCACTGCGGCTGCCCGCGCGCGTCCACCCGGATGTCCACCGCCTGGCTCAGGCCGCCGTGGCTCACGACCACCCGGGCGGTGTCGGCATCGACCGCGGTCCAGTCGATGCCCTGGCGGGGCAGCAGGAAGGCCGGGCCCCAGATCGCGGACTCTGCGACCGTGCGGCCGAAGGCCGAGCGGCGGTGGTCGGCGCTGCCGCCCTCGCGCACCACCGGCACCAGCCGCAGCAGCCAGAAGCGCGTCCACGAGCGGTCGCCCCAGAGCCCGTCGGAGCCGGCGAAGGACATCGCACCCCGCCCGGCCTGCAGACGCCACACCATCCCGTGAGGGGCGGCCAGCACCTGCCGCGCGCGCAGGGGCTGCTCGTCGGGCTGCGCCTTCGTGCCCAGGGCGATCCGGCCGGTCATCTCGATCTCGACCACGTTGCCCAGCCGCGCACCCGGCTGCAGCACGAAGTTGAAATAGCGCCGCGCCGGCTCCGGCAGGCCGGCGACCAGGGCCGGGTCGTAGCGCGCGGGCAGCGGCAGGTGCGAGTCCGCCAGCGCGCGCCACGCGCGCTCGGCCTCGGCCTCGTCAGCGGACGAGCGGCCCACCTGCACGGCGGCCGCCACGAGGAGCAGGGCGATCAGGGCGAGGAGGACCTTCAGGGCGAGCATGGGCGCATTGTCGCGAGCGACCCGCCTCCCCCGCGGGGCTCGGGCTGCGGCCATGCACCCAGCCGGGCGGGGAGCTCGTCATGGTGCACGTCGACACACAGCACGCGCAGCAGCGGTGCGCGGCCCTGCACCGGAGGCAGCCGGTACTCCGCCAGGCGGGCCCGCCGCAGGCCGTCGTGCCACGGGTAGATGAGCGTCAGGTCGTGGCACTCGTATGCCGCGGCGTACGCGTGCATCTGCAACACATCGGCTTCGGCGGGCAGGACGGTGCCGTGGCGGTCGCAGGACAGCCGCTTCCACTTGGTGTCGGCCACCGCCCTGGGCAGGCCACCCTGTCGCAGCACCAGGTCCGGTCGCAGCGCGAACGCCGGGGTGACCCGCTGTGCGCTGACCTGCGTGGCCAGGGACGCACCGCGGTCCTGCGGATGGAGCGTCCAGCCGCCCGACACCTCGGCGCGTTGCAGCCGCCGGTGCCACTGGGCGGCCATCGACGACTCGAACACCCGGTTCATGTCGAACAGCAGGGCGGGCGCGCGCTGCTCCCCGGCGCGCAGGGAGGGTGACAGCCCCTGCAGCAGCGCGCGCGCCCAGGCGATGGCCGGCCGCAAGCGCTCGGCCTGGCGGTCGAAATGCAGGTGCTGCAGGTCGGCCGCCTGCAGCCGGGTGTCGTCGACCTCGTCCAGCGCCTGCATCAGCTCGATCCAGCGTCGTCCCAGGGCGACGTCGCGGATCCAGGGCCGCGTCGACCGCAGGGCCGCCTTCAACACCCGGTTCCACACATGGTCGACGAGCAGGTCGTCGACCACGCAGGCCACCCGGTCGCCGCGACCCGACAGCGGCCCCCATTGCCGGGCGAAGTCGATCCGGCCCCGCACCACCGGCAGGTCCTCGGCCCGGGAGCGGTAGCGCCGCAGCAGTCCCCCGCGCAGCACGGCGGCCAGGGCGTCGAAGTAGGCGGCGATGAAGGCATCGAGCAGCGGCGCGTGCCGCAGGTGCTGGCCCACGGCGGGGTCCTCGTGCCGAGGCAGCTGACCGGACTCGTGCAGCAGTCGCAGCAGCACGCCGCGGCATTCCTGCGGGGACTCCATCGCGTCCTGCGTCTTCGGCAGCACCTCCAGCACCCGCTCACCCAGGCCCACGATGCCGCAGTGCTGCGCGAGGGTCACCTGGCGCACCCCGACCTCGCAGAAGCCGGGACGCTGCGCGTTGACCTGCAACAGGCGGTCGACTTCACCCCGCGTAAGACCCCCCTCTGCAGGAGGATCTCCCGGCATCCCGATGGGGATGGGCTGGTGCTCCAGGACGGTGAGCCTGCCGGCGGCGATCATGGGGTCCACCGATTCAGGCCGGGTCGGAGGATTCGTCGCGCACGTCCTCGTAGAGGCCGCGGAAGCTGAGGGCGGTCCAGCTCGAGGGCGGCGTGAACACCTGCCGCAGTCGCTCGGCGGGCAGGCGCTCGCTCAGCCTCCCGGAAAACAGGTCGTGCGCCGACAGGGCCTGCTCGCGCACGAAGACCGGCGCGCCGGTGGTCGACATCACCAGCGCCACGCGGGCGATGTCGTCGAAGAAGTATTCCTGCAGCAGCGGGAGGAGCTGGTGGGCGAAGACCTGCCGCAGGTCCTGCAGCGTGCGCACCGGCAGCAGGTAGGCGTGACCGACGAGGTGGTCGCGGTCGAGCAGGAACTCCAGCCTGTCGTTGATCCGCCGGAGCAGCCGCGCGAGATCCACGCCCTCGACCGGCGCGGCCTGCGCCAGCAGGTCGAGGTCGGGCGGCATCTCCAGGAACCGGAAGCGCCGGCGCAGGGCGATGTCCAGCAGCGCGATCGACCGGTCCGCGGTGTTCATGGTGCCGTAGATGTCCAGGTTGGGGGGCACGCCGAACGGCGGCTCGTCGCTGCCGCTGCCCGCCAGCTGCACCGCGACCCCCTCGACCAGCCGCCCCTGCGCGTCGAAGACCGCCCGCTTGTCCGGCTCGATGAGGGTGATCAGCTCGCCGAAGACCTTCGCGATATGGGCCCGGTTGATCTCGTCGATGAACAGCGCGTGGCGGTGACCCGGGTCGGCGATCGCCTGGTCGCACAGCTGCTTGAACACCCCGTCGACGACTCGGAACTGCACGCCGCTGCCGTGACGGTCCTCCACGGGCCGGATGCCGCGCACGAAGTCCTCGTAGGTGGTGGAGGGGTGGAAGGTGACGATGCGGTGACGCGGCCGCCCGCCCGGCCCCTCGCCGTACTCGGCGATCTTGCGCCTCAGCCAGTGCGTCTTGCCGGTGCCCGGGGGGCCGTACACGATGAGGTTCACCGCAGTCGGCCCCGGTGGCGCGGTGTCGTCGGCGCGAGGCCGCGCGGGGTTGGCGACGGAGACGGAGACCGGGCCGCTGTCGTCTGCGTCGGTGGCGCCTGCACCCCGCCACCGGGCCTCGAGGGCAGGCTCGTAGAAGTCCAGCACCTGGCCGGGGTGGAGTGCTTCCTCCCTCTGACGCAGGGCCAGCAGCGCCTCGTCGAGCTGCTGGTCGCTCCAGTGACGGGTCTGCGAGCGGGGCGCCACCTCGAACCCTTCCAGGATGGCATGACGGTCGCGGTTCGACGACATCCGTTCGACCCGGTCCGGGAAGGCGAGGTAGCGCAGCATGTGGCGGAACTGCCGGTCGCCCTCCCGCGGCACGCTGTCGATCCAGTCCATGAAGCGGTCGTAGTCGGCGAACACCTCGCGTCGGCGTGCCGGCGGCAGCGCCTTGAGCGATTGCACCAGGGCCACCAGGTAGGCGAGTTCCCGCGGACGGCCGGTGTGGTAGGCCGTGCCGCCAGAGCCGACCCCGCGCAGCACCTCCCCCTGCAACAGGGAGTGGTCCCCGTCCAGCTGTTCGCCCGACAAGGCCCAGACTCTGCGCACCAGCGTTCGCTTGGCCTCGACCCCGATGTTGGACGGGAACAGCAGCAGGGCCCACAACATCTCGGCCATGAGCTGCTGCGCCGGGGCGCCGACATCGGCAAGCTGTCGCTGCAGGCCGCTGAAGAAATCGACTGCGCGCAGTTCGGGGCGGCCGACCACGCCGATTTGGAGGCGCTGCGCCTGCTCCGCGGTCCACAGTGCGCGTTGCGGCACGAAGAGGGAACCGTCCTCGACCAGGCAGTGCTGGATCCAGGCGGCTGCGGCGGACAGCAGGGGCGACAGGTCGCGGTCGGCGATGTGACGGGCCATGGCAGGGACACGGAGGTGGCGGACGAGATCGTGGTAGCGCAAACAGTGCCCGGGGTCCCCGGCGCCCTTCCCCGGGGTCATCCCGGGTTCCCCCAGGAGGCGGGCCTTGTCATGGTGCAAGGGTGACCCATCGTCTTGCAGCCAGCATGTCGAATGCACGTCACACGCACCCCCATCGGACGCCCGTCCCGGCCCGCCATGTCCATCACCCCCTCCGTCGCCGACCGCCCGACCCTCCGACCCGACGTGCGCGCGCGCGTGCTGCTGGCCGATGACCATGCCATCCTGCGCGAGGGGCTGGCCTGGATGGTCGCGGCGCACGCCGGGCTGGAGGTAGTGGGGCAGGCCCGTGGCGGCCGGGAAGCGGTGCAGATGGCGCAGCAGCTGCAGCCCGACGTGCTGGTGCTGGACGTGTCCATGCCGGACCTCGGCGGGGCCGAGGTCGCCGAGCAGGTGCGGGCCACCTGCCCGGGCACGAAGATCATCGCGCTGACACGCCATTCCGACCCCGGCTATGTGGCGCGCATGATCAAGGCCGGCGTGCACGGCTACGTGGTCAAGCGCTCGGCCTCGGACATGCTGCTGGCCGCGCTCGCCGCCGTGATGGACGGAGGCACCTACTTCGATCCCGCGGTGTCGGCCACCTTCATCGCGCGCGCGGTCGACCGTGCCCCCGGGGCGCGGGCGCGTTCGCCCTCGCCGCACGCGCCCCTGAGCGAGCGCGAGGAGCAGGTGCTGCGGCTGATCGCCTGGGGCAAGAGCAACAAGGAGGTGGCGGCGCAGCTGGGCATCAGCGTGAAGACGGCCGAGTTCTACAAGGCCAACGCCCTGGAGAAGCTGCACCTGCGCTCGCGCACCGACATCCTGCGCCACGCGCTGTCGCAGAAGTGGCTGGGCGAGGACCAGGACCCGGAGTAGCCCCGACGCGGCCACCGGTGCGGCCCGCACGGGGGCAGGGCGACGAACAGGGGTGCATGCCCAGCAGGTCAGGGCCGGGGCACAGCGCCGGGCGCAGCGGGCCGAGACCTTGCGGCCCCTGACCGGGACGGGAACGGCTCAGCGCAGGACCGCGGCGGAAACCGGCCGGGCCGGCAAGGCGTCCAGGTCGCGGGCGCGCACCAGCACCACGCTCGCGTCCTGCGTGCGCTGGAACGCCTGGACGGCGCAGGCCAGCAGCTCGTGGCGATGGCGTTGGAAGCAGGGAATCCAGGTGGCCTTGTCCGGCGTGGCGCCGAAGCGTTCCTCCAGCACCTCCGACAGCACGACCGCCTTGGCAGGTCGTCCTCCCGCGGTGAACTCGAAGACGACGCCCTGCACCACCGGGCAGAGGCTGGGGGCTGAGGTCAGGACCATGGTTGTCTCGGGGATCTTGTGGTGTGCGCCACAGCATGCGACTTGTGGGGCGGCAGGGTCGACAGGGGGAAAGCCGTCCCCGTCCCCGGGGAGGTCCCGGGGTGGGTTTGTGCAAGGTGATCGGGGTGACCCGCAGCCGATGTGCGCGTGAGCGCCGGGACCACAATCGGCCCATGGAGTTCGTCCGCATCACCGCGATCCTCGTGCGCCAGCACAGCCTGGAGCCCGACGCTGCCGCGCTCCACAGCGCACAGACCCCCGAACACCCCGAGGACTACCAGGCGGTGCTGGTGTGTGCGCTGGATGACGACCGGGAACTGGTGCGCGGCGAATGGATGGGCTACCTCACCTTCGGCGACCAGGTCAGGCCGTTCGCGATGCACGGCCAGCGTGTGGTCTTCGGCAGCGGCCCGCAGGGGCGGTGGGAAAGCAACCTCGCGGAGGTACCGGTGGCCACCGGCGCGGTGTTCTCGTTCGGGGACCATCACGGCCGCACGGTGTGGACCTACGAGGTGAGGTCGGTGTTCAGTTACGGACACCTGCACTGACACGGCGAACGTGGGTGGGCAGGTCATCGCGGGAGAGCAGTCTTGGAGATTTCGGCGCATGTTTCAAGCAATCCCGGCCAGCATCGCGCGGTCCTGCGCACCGGCACGGCGCATCATGAGCTCACGGTGGCGGCGAAAGCGGCGGGCGGCGGGAGCGCGACCAATGGTGGCGAATTCCTCATGCTGGCGCTCGCCACTTGCTACTGCAACGACCTTTACCGGGAAGCACAGCGGCTGGGCATCGTGCTCGACGCGGTCGAGGTGAGGGCGACCGCCGACTTCGAAGGCGTCGGACTGGCGGCATCGAACGTGAGGTACCACGCCGACGTCCGCTCCAGTGCACCGCCTGAGGCGATCGACCGGCTGCTGCGCGAGACCGATGCGGTGGCGGAGGTGCACAACACCTTGCGCCAAGGGGTGGTGGTGAGGCGGCTTGACGCTGCAGGTTGACGAAGGGCGCAGCGCAAACGGTGACGCCCCAAAGCAAAACGCCTCCACCACATGCGTGATGGAGGCGTTGCCTTGTTTGGCTCCCCGACCTGGGCTCGAACCAGGGACCTACGGATTAACAGACGACCGTCAAGGCCTGACAGCAGGGTCCTGTCACAGACAGATACCGGAAAATCAACAGCTTAGCCGACAACGTCCGACAGGTTCCGACCGGCATCGACTGGCTGCGACCGCATTTTTGCTGACGTTTGCGCTGACAAAAACGTGGTGAGCGGATGCTAACCCCGCGGGCCGGGCGAGTGCAAGGTGAGGCCGCGCCAAAAAGCTCGGCTACATGGACCGTCTATGAACTCCAAGGTCCACCTGGCTGGGACGGTGATGGGAGCTACGTGTGGAGCGCATGGTGTCGGATGAATGATGTGACGGAGCACCACGACGTTTCGTCGTCGGTGTGAACCGAGCACTGCAACGCCAGCAGAAAGACCGTGAGTGATGAACCGTAGCAGCAAGAATGATTTGTGCCGGAGAGAGTTCAGGCCGGCCAAACGTCAGAGTAGAGAGTTGGAAGGGGAGTCCTAGCCGCCACGCTGGGGGATTTCGCCTCGGCACAACTAGGCGGTCGCAGTAGGCCAGTGGCCCGGCAGACGGTCGACGACGAATGGAAGATGCGCGTCAATTCCAGCAGGGCTACCGCCGCGTCGACGCCCGCCGGAGCTTGCCATGAAGCAGTGCTGCAACCAGCACGTGCGCTACGAGACCGACGAAGCCGATAAGCCCGACCACTCCGAGGGCGTCGTCAATGGGCAACAGCAACAGGGGAAGCATGCTCAGTGCTTCGGCTGCCGCAGCGATTGCGAACTGGAGCCGTGCGACGTGGCGCATGCCGAGCGCCAACGGGTACGCAGGAAGGTGCTTCAGGATAGCTCGGCTGCGCAGCCAAGGCGTGAGGATGGGAAGGAACTTCACCACGAACAGGCCAGGAACACGCCCGAATATGGCTCTGACAACCAGAATGGCGGCGTAGGCAACTGGGACGCCCCAAGTTACCCAAACAACAGACGCAGGCAGCTCTTTGAGCTTCCTTGCCAGTCTGGGGTCGTCGGCCTCCGTTGACGGTTGTGCAGGGGTGTCTACAGGGAGCATTTGACCTCCTGGCAGTTTGACTCCATTGCTCGTGGGAGCAATTCGGCGCGTCCAGCGCTGTGCGGTCAATCCCTTACTCTCCACTCGCCGCTTGGCGTCCCCCGACGGTGAGGACCGCAGCAGTGCCTCGGCTCGTGTGCGTGTGGAAGGGGCGTCACAAGCCGCAATTCCGATTGACCGTTATCGCCAACGTTTCATCCCTTGAACCGAGCATTGCCTCTTCGATTACATTCACGAGGCAATGCCAATCATGTGACCTTCTGGATTGGAGCTGTGCAATGCTTGTGCGGCCGCTTGAGGGACTCGCTACGTGAATGAACATGAGGAGCAATACGTGCCCAAAAAGCCCACTTACGACGAAGTAGTCCAACAAATCCAGAAGCTCCAACAGCAAGCCGAAGCGCTCAAGCGCGAGGAGGTGGAGGGCGTTATTGCTCGTATTCGCGAAGCCGTGGAGCACTACAACCTCACGCCGGAGGACATTTTCGGCAAGGGCCGAGGCATGAAGGCGGCTGGAGCAACGAAGTCTGGCGCCAAGGGCAGGGCGGGCAAGCGAGCGGCTGGCACGCAGTACGCTGACGACAAGGGCAACACCTGGGGTGGCCGAGGCCCGCGTCCGAGGTGGCTGAGGGAGGCGTTAGCGGCCGGTGCAGACCTGAAGAGTTTTCGCACTTCAGTAGAAGGGGCTCCAGAGGGCGTGCCGAGCAAGTCTCCCGGCGCCAAGCGAGTGGCAAGAGTGCCTCGGAAGGGAAAGTCCAAGGCGCGTGGGCAAGCTCGCAAAGCGGCTCAGTCGTCTGCCGCTGGCGTTCAAGTGCCTGCTGCCTCTTCTGACATCTGAACGCCTGCAAGCGCTTGCCTCTTGAGAAACGTCAAGGTGTCGTGCGTCTTCCCCACGGCAATGGGATTGCCAGCGCCCACACCACGCCGTATACGCTGCGCTCAGAACGTATGAAGCGGGGGCGAGGTGGAGCAATCGGCGGCGAAGACATCTGGTCTTCAGTGGGGGACCAGCAGGTGGACGGCTGCCGTTGCTGCAGCGTTCGTTGCCTGGGTCATCACTCGTATGCTCGTCGCAGACGGTTTCGACCCTGCATATCTCCTGGGGACGCTTGCCGTCGTAGTTGGCGCTCGGTGGGGTGGCGCTAGGGGAGCAACCCTCACTGCAGTCGTGTTCGCGTCTGGCAATTTGCTCTTCGCCTACGAGGAGCACTCAACCGCTGAGGGATTGGGTCGCGGCGTCATCTTTCTCTCGTGCTCCGTCCTCATCGGCCTGCTTCTTCGGGGCGTTCACGCTGCTCGAACTCTCGCTGGTCAGAAGGCGCAGCGCGCGGAAGAGCTCGCCAATCGTGTCTTGAGGTTGAGCGAGGACTTGACTCACACGCGCCAGAACGTCGAACTGTTCATGAGCAACTCAGACGTACTGATGTGGCTGAAGGACGCTGACTTCAAGTACGTGATGGCAAATCATGCTGCCGCACTCTCTATTGGCACCACACCCTCCGAAGTCGTCGGTAAATCTGATTTCGACCTTATCTCTTCGGCGGTAGCCGAGGGCAATACGTGCACTTGACCACCAAGTGATGTCGAAGAGAGTCGCGAGGCGGGATGAACAGTTGTTGCAGTACGCGGGCCGTGTTTTCTCTGTCACTCGTTTCCCGGTACCACTTAGCGATGGCAGCATTGGCATAGGTGGGACAGCCGTGGACGTGACTGAGGAGCATCACGCCCGTCAGGAGGCTGAGGCGGCGTTGGCTTCAGCGACCGAACAACGTGCTCTCGTGCAGGCGGTGCTAGAGAACGTTCCGGAAGGATTAACCGTCGCGTGGGGAGCCGACGCAAAGATTTCCACGGTGAGCAAGCACGGATTGGAGCTCATCAAGAAGTCGGCGGATGCGGTAGTTGCCATCGAGGCTCAAGACCACCCTCGAACTTGGGAGGTCTTCCATCCCGACGGGAAGACCTTGGCATGCCCAGATGAGCTTCCATTGACTCGGGCATGCCGAGGAGGAACGGCGCACAACGAGGAATGGCTCATTCGAGACGCCCGCGGTGAGCTCATCCCCATCCTGTGCGACGCAGGTCCCATCCTCGGGTGCGATGGCGACGTGCTGGGTGGAGTCATCGCATGGCGTGATATACGAGAAATGAAGGCCCACCAGTCGCGAGAGGCGCTCGCCGCAGCCAAGCTTCGCGCGATGTTGAACAACACGCCGCTGGCCGTCATCGTGTGGGACGAGAACTTCAACATCAGCGAGTGGAGCGGGGCCGCCACCCAGATGTTCGGCTATACCGCTGAAGAGATGCTTGGCCGGCACGTCCAGCACAGTGGACTTGTGCCTGGCGACGAAGTCGAAAAGGTGAGAGCGGCACAGCAGGCCCTTGCCGTTGCCTCAGACTTCGTCATCTCTGCGAACGACAACGTCGTCAAGAGCGGGCGACGCATCAGCTGCGAGTGGTACAACTCGGTGGTCAAGGACTCAAGCGGGAAGACGCTCGGTGTGCTTTCGCTCGTTTTGGACGTCACAGACCGTAATCGGTATGAGCGCGAGCTCTTGGAGGCCGACAAGCGCAAGGATGCCTTCTTGGCACTCTTGGCACACGAGCTGAGGAATCCATTGGCACCGCTGCGAACCGTAGCGCAGTTGCTCGACCGAAGTGCGGGTTCTCCCGAGATGTTAAGCCGCCTGACTGGCGTTGTTGACCGGCAGGTGAGCCATATGGCGCGCCTGCTGGATGACCTGCTCGATGTTTCGCGGCTCACCCTTGGGCGGCTTAGTCTTGAATTCGCCGACGTGGACTTGCACTCGGTCATCAACGACGGACTGGAGCAGACGCTGCCACTCCTGACTCAGGCTAATCAATCCGTAGCGGTCCGCGCCCCTGAAGGGCCAGTGATGGTCCGCGGAGATAGGGGGAGGCTCGCACAATGCGTTGCCAATCTCCTAAGCAACGCCGCTCGCTACTCGAAGGGGCCTGGTCATGTACTCATCGCATTGGAGCTGCAGGAGGACTGCGCGAGTCTTTCGGTTTCCGACGAGGGAATCGGTATCCCTGCGCAGCGCTTGCGAGACATCTTCCAAGTGGCCACCGAAGGAGTCGAGGAGTCAATGCAGCGAGGAGGACTTGGACTGGGGCTGCCTCTCGTGAAGGGTCTTATCGAGCTGCAAGGTGGGACCGTCAGTGCGCGCAGCGACGGGCGGGGACGAGGTGCAACCATCGTTATCACGCTGCCGCTCACCCCATCCCAATCCTGAGCAGGCAGGTGTAGGTTGGCAGGAGGGAGCGCCGCCCAGTTTCTTGCTGGTCTAGGCATTGGAAGGGTGAAGACGCCCTGCCAACCTTCCCCTTAACCCCTTCCGAGGGGCGCCCGTATCGAAGCTGAAGAGCTTCCTCCGCCTAAGTACGTCAGCGGGTTCGGAAACGTCCGACTGCAACAACCAGTTGTTCAGCCTGCTTGCTCAAGCTGTCAGCCGCTGCCGCGCTTTGCTCCACGAGTGCAGCGTTCTGCTGTGTGACTTGGTCGAGCTGAGATACAGCGGTGCTCACTTGCTCAATGCCTGTTGTCTGCTCCCGGCTCGCCTGGCTCATCTCCGCAATCAGGCTGCTGACACGTGAGACCCGGCCCACTACTTCTTGAATGGTCTGACCAGCGTCCTGCACGCTCCTTGTGCCTGCATCAACTCGTGCAGCGCTCTCCGAAATGAGCGTCTTGATTTCTGCCGCGGCTTCGGCGCTTCGTTTGGCCAAGGCCCTCACCTCAGAGGCGACCACTGCGAAGCCCCGACCCTGCTCACCCGCGCGGGCCGCTTCGACCGCTGCATTTAGCGCGAGGATGTTCGTTTGGAACGCAATGCTGTCAATCACACCGATGATGTCGCTGATTCGACTAGAGCTCGTCTGAATCTCACTCATGGTGCGCACGACCGTGTTGACTGCCTCGCCTCCCTTGACCGCGATTTCGTTCGTGCTTTCCGCCAGACTTGTTGCCTGTCTCGCCGACTCTGCGCTGTTCCTGACAGTGCCGCTGATTTGCTCCATCGAGGCAGCAGTCTGCTGTAGGTTGGCGGCTTGCTCTTCTGTTCGTTGACTCAAGTCCTGATTGCCTGCGGCGATTTGTCCCGCTGCAGTTGCCAGCGCGTCGGAGCCCGTACGAACTTGCGAAACCAGCGCGCTGAGGTTCCCGTTCATCGAGGCAAGAGCCGTCAGCAACTCACGCGTTTCATCTTGGCGGTCCGTGCGAATGGCAGAGGTAAGGTCGCCAGCCGCAACGGTTTGTGCCACTTGGACAGCTCGGCGGATGGGCGTGGTAATCGAGCGCGCAAGCAGCCAGGCGAGAACCGCACCAAGGGCCAGCGCTCCCAAGCCGCTTGCGGCCATAACGAACTCGGTTCTGCGGATTTCCTGCGAGACCGCTGCGCCTGCCTCCGTTACGCGTCTGGCCTGCAGCTCTGTCAAGAAGTCGACCTTCTGCTGCAGCACGTCAATCGCTGGCAGCGTCTCGTTCAACAGTGTCTTGGAAGCCTCGTCGCGATTGCCCGCCGCAAGCAGCTTGTCGACGGACGTGAACGAGGCGACGTAGGCCTTGCGAGCGTCCTTCACTTGTGAGAGAGCCTGCTTGCCTTCGTCGGACTGGACAAGAAGGTCAAGGGTCTGCAAATCCTTGTCGATTCGCTGCTTGTTCTCTGCAATCTTGCCCCGCACGTGCTGGGACTTCGCAGAGTCTTCCCCGACGAAGAACAGCTCCATCGTTCGTCTGGCATTCGCCCGGGTCAGGGCATTGACGTTGGACGCAGCACTTGCTTTGACCCAGTCTTCCTCGACGAGCCGCTTGTTCTGCTCTCCGACGGAGATGAAGCTTGCGATGCCGAGCGCAAGCGCAGCCGCGGTCAGTACAAGGATGCAGCCAAAGCCGAGCCCCAGCCTCGTTCCAATTCGTATGTCCTTGAGTCGTTTCACGCTGCCGACCCTGAAAAAATGTGAATGCGACAGCGATATCGGCATTGCAAATCCATCTTTCAGTACTGCTTTACGGGCCAGCTAGCTCAATTGATGTTCAGCAAGGTCTGTGGCGCGACACGAGGACTACTGCACACACACCTGGTTGCGGCCCGCTCGTTTGGCTGCGTACATCGAAGCGTCCGCGCGCCGCACCAATTCGTCTCCCGCTAGCTCGTCTTCATGACCAGCGGTGCTCGCTACGCCGATGCTCACGCTTATCGAGCCCACTCCTGCTGGCACGGGCATCTGCCGAACTGCTGCACACAGGTCCTGAGCAAGTTGCTTGGCGGCATCAAGGCACGTTTCAGGCAGCAGGAGTACAAACTCTTCGCCGCCAAAACGCGCGGCCAGGTCTGCGCCTCGCTTTCCGTAGCTGGCTACCGTCTGCGCAAGGTGCTTGAGTACTTCGTCTCCGACTTGATGGCCGAAGGTGTCGTTGAGGTTCTTGAACTTGTCGACATCAAGCAGCAGCAGCGACAGCGGCTTGCTGTGCCTTTTTGCCCGGCGGCATTCGACGTTCAGCGTCTCATCGAATTTCCGGCGATTGGCTATTCCAGTAAGCGGGTCAGTGACGGCAAGCTCAGCCAAACGTTTGGTTGCCGCGGCCAACTCATCTTCGAGCTTCTTTCTGGCGGCGATGCCTCGGGCATTGATGACAATCACGCCTCTCCCAATTTCGTCGGCTATGACTGCCCTGGCCTCCAGCCAGAGGAACTCACCCGACTTCATACGCGCTCGGACTCGGTAGTCCAGTTCCGGATTGCCTTTGAGTTCTTGCAGCGCCTGCATCACCGCCGGCAAGTCGTCCACATGGCAAAGCTCGGCGACTTGCCGGCCCACCAGTTCTGCTGGCTCCCACCCCAAGACTCTTTTGGTTGAGACAGAGGCGTGGACGATGCGACCTTCTTGCACAGCTAGGGTGACGTCACTGGAGTACTTGGCTAGGAGCCGATACTTGTCGGCGTCCTGGGTCCACTGAGTCTTGAGGGCAAGAGTGACTGCGCCACCGCAGACCATTGCGGAATGTCGCAGCTCAACTCTTTGCCCGTCACGCAGGCAAAGCAGTTGGCGCGTGACGCCGTCTTGGTCTTCCTCGTTCAAGAGGACGCGCTCTGTGACTTCTGCGAGCAAGTTGTCGAGTCGATGACCAATCAGGTCGGCGCTGCCAGGCACGCCAATTAGAGTCTCGGCATGGCGGTTTGCCCAAACAACGTCTCCTGTCGCATTCGAGACAACCACGCCAACGGGAAGGGCCTCGAACGCGTTCTTGATAAGCGTCTCCAACGTCTTTGTTGTCATTGTGGTGCGGCAGCGAATGCCGGCCGAGAAACCGCAGGCGCGGACTGTGTTTCCTTTTTCCCAGCATTGTTTGCGCGAGCGCAACTGCTGGTGCCGCCACCTTGGCTTGCTTCACACCATCGTGACCAGCTTCACGCTCCATGCTGGGCTACGGCGTCCGACGTTACGAGGGCGCCTAGTTGACGTACGTCAGGAGCGCAAATGGGGGCAGGCATCATGATAGATGCATCGCCATCGCATCTTCTGCTCTGGTCAGCAAATGACGCTATCCACATACGGCACGAGGTTCGACGTGAGGCCGCTCGCTCCTCATGAGCGCTACCCCCTCATCTTCAACACCTTTCGCTGCCTTGCTGACGGTGAAACCCTTGAAGTCATCTCTTCCGACGAGCCCGAGGTGGTGTACCAGAGGCTGCGCGATGGCGTCGCGGGGTCCTTCCTCTGTGAGTTCCTGGATAGCGAGCCAAAGCGACAGCGGGTCCGCATCAAGAAGCTAGGCGGGCCCCTGGACCAGCCCGCACCCCAGTAGCACTGCCTTCGTCCAACCCACCTGCAGGGCCTGCTCGCCGCAGGTCTCGCCCGTTACCTCCTACCGGAGCACCGTTCATGCACGCCACCCATTCCTGCGCAGCTCCCACCGCCGAGGGCATCTACAGCTTTGATGCTCGGGGTATCGCCAAACGCTTCCGTCACGCCGCCATCTTCGGTGCACTTCGTTCCCTGACACCGGGGGAGACCATGCGCTTCACCAACGACCACAACCCCATCCCGTTGCTGCACCAAATCAACGAGAACTTCGGTGAGCTTGTGCAGATTCAGTACGTGAGCCAAGTGCCCGGAGAGGTCGTCATCGACTTCCGCGTCGTCTGACCGTGAGGCGAGGATGGACTACCTCTTGGTGAAGTCCGTCCATCAAGGGGCGGTCGCCCTGTCCGCCGCGGGGTTCCTGGTCAGGGGAGTACTCTCTCTTGCAGGCTCCCCCCTTGCGCGTTCGCGTACAGCCAAGACCCTGCCGCACATTGTCGACTCCGTCTTGCTGCTCAGTGCCCTCACACTTGTGGGCATCCTGAGCATCAACATTGGCGTACATCCTTGGCTCCTGGCCAAGCTGACGGGGCTGCTTGTCTACATTGGTCTTGGGATGGTGGCCCTACGCCCCAGCGTTTCGTGGCGCATGAGGGCGTGTGCGTGGCTTGCAGCTATGGCAACCCTAGGATGGATTGCCTCCGTAGCCATCACCAAGAGCCCACTGGGTTTTCTCGGCGGACTGCTGTTGTGACCGCCGAGTGGGCGCCGAGACATTACTTCTCGTCTGCCCAGCGGCTGTTCTTCTCTGTCGGGGCGGTAGTGCTCATGCTCGCCTCCTTCTGGTGGGCAGCAGTTCTCGCAGGCTGGATGCACGGGAGCGCTCTGCCTGCCACAGGAGTTCACGCCCTCGCGATGACCTTCGGATTCTTTCCGATGTTTTTCGCCGGGTTCATCTTCAGCGTCGGCGCGAAGTGGCTGAAGGTAAGCCCTATCAGCACCAAAGCCTCGGCAACAGTCGCACTGCTCCATCTTGCTGGTTGGCTAGGCTTTGCCAGCTGCACGGTCCTTGCCCTCGAAACAGGCCCGTCCGTGTCACTGGCCCTGGTCGCACTCAGTCTGTGGGCGCAGGTCTGGCTGTTGGTCAGGATGGTTCTGCGCAGCGAGCAAGACGACCGTTTACACGGCTGGCTTTTCTCGGCTGCAGCCGTCGCGGGAGCGGTGCTTCTGGCGGTCTGTATTGTTCGCATCGCTCTACAGCAGTGGGCTGAGGTCCGAGAACTTGCAAGCGCCGCGGTGTGGAGCTACGTGGGTCTCACGTTCCTTACAGCTGCGCATCGGATGGTGGCGTTTATCTCGGGCACGCCCTTCAAGCAGCTAGATGCTAGGGCGCCAAACCTGGTTCTTCGGGTTCTGGGCACTGCGCTTCTCCTGAGCGCGGGTGGCGAACTTGGCCTCGTAAGTGCGATGCTGGTCGATAGCGTCCGCGCTGCTGTAGGCGTCGTGCTCCTGGTCTTTGCGCTTCGATGGCCATTTGTGCAGAGCCTTCGACCACGCCTGCTTCAGATGCTCTACGCGGGCTTCGCATGGCTCACCATCAGCTTGCTCCTTTCAGCCTTGGGAGTGCTTGGTGTTGCAGGTACAGCCGACCTGCACGCCTTCACCGTCGGATTCCTCGGTACGGTCATGCTCGCCATGCTGAGCCGTGTGATTGCAGGGCAGGGGGGTGTGACGGTCGTTGCGGACAATGTGTTGTGGGGGCTGTTTGCCGTTCAGCAGGCCGCCGCCGCGACCCGTGTTCTCGGGTCTGTTGCGCTTGCTCCGTTCGCAGTTGAGCTCGCATCGTTGCTGTGGGCACTCGTGTGGACACTCTGGGTGGTCAGGTACGGCGTCCAACTCGGCCAGCTCAAGCAACGGTAGGGAGCCTTGCGCGGTTGCGGCACTGCATGTTGCTCTATCACAAAACGCTGCAATTGCATTGTTGCCACAGTTTGGGTGTCAACATTAGGAGCTGCGTATGGCGGGGATGGCGCTTTTTCGTGACGCCTCGATGGTCCAGGCTCGGTTCACTCCGCGCATCAGCGACCTTACACAGTCGATGGAAACCGCTCACGCTGCGTTGGAGCGTGCGTTCCTTCCCGCCGTGCCGAACCGCCGTGAGCTAGCTGGGCTTGTCTCCATCGCAGTTCCCCATCGGTTCAGTGCCAAGGATTTCATCATCCAGCGGCATCGACCCGCCGACGCGCTTTGGCTCTTGGCCAGCGGAAGTGCTGTGGCTGGTGTGGTCGATGAGCGAGGTGAATGGCATCCGGAAAGAGCGGTTGTTCAAGGCCAGTGGCTCGACGTGACCAGTGCTTGGTTGGGTGAGGACTTCGCTCATGACATCCGAGCGGTGGACGACGTCATCGCGTTACAGTTCTCTACGGCATCGTTTCAGCGACTGACTGAAATCACGCCCAGTGTGGTCCGCCTCTTGGTCGCATGCTTGTCCGCCCACGCCCGCAGAGCGAGCAGCGACGCCCGCGAGAAGCTCTCCCAACCAGTTCCATCTCGGTTGGCGGCTTGGCTTGTGCAAGCGAACCGCAACACCGCGGGAGCAGATGTCGTTATCAAGCAAAGCAAGAGGTGCTTGGCATCTGAGCTCGGCACATCCGCCGAAACTCTGTCAAGGACCTTGCGAAAGTTCCACGACGACGGACTGATTGCGATGCAGGCAGCGCGCATCAGCGTGAAGGACGAGGTGGGCCTTCGACGCCTCATGGGCATGCGTGTGTCCCGCTGAGAGCTTCAGCATCTGTCGCTGGGCATCCAGTGGCGCAAGAACAGGGCGTTCTTGCCGCGCAGCTGTGCTGAGCGCTTGAGTTCGTGCCGCGCAACGGTGCGAAGATGGACTTCGTCCGGCCCGTCAAGGAATCGCAGGGCACGTCCCCACGCCCACATTCGAGCCAGGGGCGTGTCCGGACTAAGCCCCATCGCACCGAACACTTGCATGGCACGGTCCATGACGTGTGTCTGTAGCTGGGCGGTGACGAGCTTGATGGCCGCAGCATCTGCGCGTACAGCCTCAGTGCCCTCGTGGTCAATGCGCCAAGCGGTACGCAGCACGAGCAGCCGCGCTTGGTCAATCTCGACGCGACTAAACGCAATCCACTCCTGCACATTGGCTAGGTCCGCCAGCTTCGCCCCGAATGCCCTCCGCTCGGATGCTCTTTCGCACATGAGCTCCAAGGCCAGTTCACATTGGCCGATGCTGCGCATGGCGTGATGCACACGGCCAGGGCCAAGTCGGGCCTGCGTCATTTGGAAGCCCATCCCAGACTCCCCCAGCATTGCACTCGATGGGACGCGAACATCCCGGAACACGAGCTCACAGTGGCCATCGAGCGCCTGGTGGTCCATGACGGGGATGTTGCGTTCGACTGTCAGACCAGCCGTGTTCATCGGAACAAGCACGATGGAGTGGCTTCGATGCGGGTCGTTACGTCCTTCTTCTCTGGCCACCGTTACTGCGAGGGCGCAGCGAGGATGTGCTGCGCCGGTGACAAACCACTTCCTGCCGTTGAGCACCAACTGGGACCCCTCGCGCCTCACGCTGAGCTGCAGCTGCGTTGGGTCAGAGGAGGCGATGTCTGGCTCGCTCATCGCAAAGCACGAGCGGATGTAGCCGGACAGAAGCGGGTCGAGCCATTGCCGTGCTTGTTCTCTTGTGGCGAACAGCTGCAGGAGCTCCATGTTCCCGCTGTCCGGAGCGCTGCAGTTGAAGACCTCGGCCGACCACGGTACACGCCCCATGGTCTCGGCCAATGGGGCGTAGTCCACCTGCCGCAAGCCCGTGCCAGGTTGACCTTCCTTGAGCGAGGTGAGGAACAGGTTCCACAGCCCGAGCTGCTTGGCTGAGTCCTTCAGCGGCTCCAGAACGTCGAGAGGGTAGGCGCCTGCGTCCTCGAAGCGGCGCCAGTCCGGGAGGGACGGCACCACCATGTCGTCCATGAACTGCACCATACGCTCGTGCAGCCGCTTTCCTACGGAGGAGGGGGTGAAGTCCATGCCCCCATCGTCGAGCACAAAGCTTCACCGACTTGTCTCTTGCGAGACTGAACCTCGCTTAGGTGTTGATGAGGCGCAAGGTAGGTCTGAAGTCGGCAGAGGGACGGGCTTGACGCGGACGAACCATGAAGACTGCGGGGTCCCGGGCGTGGTCAACCAGAATTTGACGCACCCGCTCCTGCCACAGTTGGCCAAGCAGCAATTCCTCGTCGCGTGTGGCCGTGCCGTCAGCATGCTTGGACACTAGGCCCGGTAGGCGCGAGTCGCCGGGCACCATCGAGAGGTCAGCCTCGACATCGACGAATTCCGTTGTGTGCATCCTGGTGAAGCGCATCGGAGCTGGTAGGTCTGGCGTGTAGCGCATGAGGCCGGCTCTGCAGTAGCGACCAGCGAGTCCCTTGAATCCTGGGCGTCCAGCAGCGCCTGTCAGCAGTTGGACCACTTGCGACGCAACGCCTGTGCTGCCGGAGCCGGCAGCGTCTCGGAACTCGACGCGCACCGTGCCCCTCACTGGGAGTTCCTCGCCAAAGAGGTGCTCTAAGGCGAGGTACGTGCACCAGTACGCGGCGGCGACTGTCGGACAAGAGTGCCCGGCGAAGCGAACGGCATCAGCGTAGCTGTATTCGAGGATGCCTCCTTCGGCACAACCCAAAGCGTCAGCCAATGGGTCCCGCGTGACGAGGGCAGGAATGTCTTGGAAGTAGTCCGGCAGCTTCATCGTTCTCGCGAACTTGTGGCTCTAGAGGGCCGGCGCTCACACGACCCGTGAATATCGGTCGCTACGGTGCCGGTCGCGTTGCAGGTGGCTGTCGAAGACCATCGCCAGGGCCCGAACCAAGTACCACCCGCGTTCCGTGACGGCGAGTGTTCTCTCGGTCAGCTTGAAGAGACCTGACTCCCCCATCGTGGTGAGGGTCTCAAGTTCGCCTTGGAAGTAGCTGTGAAAAGCGATGCCGTGACGCTGCTCAATGGAAGTGAAGTCAACGAGCCCTTGGCACATCAGCGCCATGATGACGTCGCGACGAATGGTGTCGTCTGTGGTCGACGAGTAGCCGCGAACCACCGGCAGCAGACCCGACCCCAAGCTCTCGTAGTACTCCGGGAGCGCCTTTGCGTTCTGGTAGAACACGCCTCCAATGCGGCCGATTGACGACAGCCCAAGTGCGATGAGGTCGCGGTCGGACTGGGTGCTGTAGCCCTGGAAGTTGCGGTGTAGACGCCCCTCGTGCTTGGCTATTGCAAGGGAATCCTCTGGCAGCGCGAAGTGGTCCATTCCGATGTAGGTGTAGCCGCGCTCGAAGAAGCCAGCGATGGCACTGCCAAGCATGGACACCCGGTCACCTGCTGGAGGCAGGTCCTCGTTCAGGATGCGCCGCTGCGGCTTGAACCGGGCGGGCAGGTGCGCGTATGCGTACAGGGCGATGCGGTCAGGGCGCAGCTGCCCGATTTGCTTGATGGTGCGCTGAAAACTTTCCGGGGTTTGCTTGGGCAGGCCGTAGATGAGGTCCGCGTTAATGGAGACGTATCCCAGCTCCCGAGCACTCTTCATCAGAAGCGCCACACTCTCGTACGACTGCACTCGGTGCACCGCCTTCTGGACGTCGGCGTCGAAGTCCTGAACCCCGAAGCTCAGGCGGTTGAAGCCGAGCGTTCGGAAATGGGCCAGTCGCTGGGGGGTGACCGTGCGAGGGTCGACCTCAATGGACATCTCGATGTCGTCGACGAGCGCGAAGGCGCTTTTCAGGCGCGTAACGACGCGCGTCAGCTCACCATCTGACAAGAAGGTGGGCGAGCCTCCTCCGAAGTGCAGCTGCGAGACGGGGCGTCCCTGCCCAATCCGCTCTACAACCAACGTCAACTCCCGCTCCAGGGCATCCAGGTACTCGCCAGCACGGTCGTGGTGCTTCGTGATGATTTTGTTGCAGGCGCAGTAATAGCAGAGCTGCTCGCAGAAGGGGATATGGACGTAGACAGACAGCGGCCCTTCCTTTCCGGGGTCACGGTGAGCAAGCTCGTCGAACACAGCCATCACCTCGTCCAGTTCGAAATCCTGAACGAATCGGTCGGCCGTGGGATACGAGGTGTACCGAGGGCCTGGCGTGTCGAACTTTCGCAGCAGGTCTTCGGAGAGGAGTTCGGGCTTGGACATGCACTTATCCTGCTCCTGCCATGCGGCTCATGAATTGATGCCAGTCAATCCACGGGCCAAGACGGAATCGAGCCGCTCTTAAAGGTACGCCTCTTCTTTTTGAGGAATCGCAAGGGCAAGTCACCATCCGAGCCGCCGTCCGTTTAGCTGACGGTGCGTGCGGCCGATGATGGTCGAACGTTTTCTTCCCCTCGCCGTGCAGTACCTCCAACACCCCCACGGACTCGACGAAGCATTCAATCGAGTCCAGCAGCTACTGCTGAATGCAGACGCATCTCTTGCTGCGCTGCCGCCGAAGCTCCCCCAGCAAGTCGAAGTGAGGATGGCGACCGCTCATTTGACCGCTAGCCTTTGCAGTCACGTCAGGCGCATCTGCCTTGAGGTTTCGGCAAGAGGGCAAGCCGATGCAGCGGAGGTTGCTTGGCGAATCGAGGCAGCATCGGATTGGGTGCTCGCGGAGTACCACGACCGGCTACGCGAACTGGGTTTGGACGTCGCTGCGGCAGGCGTCAGGATGTGGCGGGGTGGTCAGCAGTTCGGTCGCCCAGAGGCAGCGCCTCCGCGCAGCTTCACGCAGTGACCAGACGCTTCATCCAGTCCAGCAGCACAGTGGGAAGCAACTCTGGCCTAGGCAGCAGGGCGTACTGATGCGCCCCGAAAATGCCAGGTAGGTACCCCGCTGCCTGACGGTCCACAGTCAGGCAAAAGCAGTTGATGCCCTGCAGCCGCGCCTCGGTCACGGCTTGGCGCATGTCCTCCACGCCGTACTGCCCCTCATAGTCGTCGATGTCGTTGGGCTTGCCATCGGACAGGACCAGCAGCAGGCGGTGACGTGCCGCTTGCTCCATCAGCGTGGCCGTGGAATGGCGTAGCGCAGCCCCCGCGCGCGTGTAGTGCTCGGGCTCCAGAGAAGCGATGCGGCGAGCGATAGTCTCGCTGAAGGGCTCATCGAAGCGCTTGAGGTCTCGCACCGTCACGCCGCGTGGTCCTTCTCCAGAAAATGCCTGCAGCGCGCTCGGCTCGTTCATACCCTGCAACGCGATAGCCACCAGCAGCAGGGCCTCGCGCTCGACGTCGACAATGCGCTTGTTGGTCGAAATCCAGCCGTCGGTCGAACCGCTGATGTCCGTGAGGATGAGGATGGCCATGTCTCGCCTGCTTTGGCGGTACGTCTGGTACAGAGCCTGCGGCATGGGCAGCCCCGCGCGAAAGTCTGCGTAGCCGTCGATGTACGCCTCCAAGTCGACGTCCTCACCCTCGAACTGCTTCCGAAGCTTCACGCGCTGGGCTTTGAGCATCTCGAAGCGCCGGCGCACCACGTTCAGCATTGTTCGGTGTTCGTCCAGCGTGCGCTTGACCCATTCTTGCGGCCCCTCGGATGCCGTTCGCAGGTGCACCGTCACGCCGTCCTCCGCATAGGACTGACACCGGTGGTCCCACTCGGGATAGTGCAGCCGCAAACCGCCTTCCCCGGCAACGGCCTCGGCAGCCCGTTTGGCTCGGGCTTCAGGCGGGTCCTCGGAAAGCAGGATTTCTTTCGGGCGTCCGGGCGAGGACACCAGCCGCGCCTCGGGCAGCTCCGATAGCGAATCCGCAAGTTCCTCCGAGGCGGTGGACTCGTCCCGGTCGGTCGGCCGCTGCATGCCGACGGGGTCCTCTGCCTTTTCCATCGGCTGGCCCGTCTGCACCATCCAGGCACCTTGCTTCTTGTCGTCTTCATCCTCGGGAGCGTCACGCACCTGGGGTGCGCGGTCTAGCTTGGCGCTGCGAGGAGGGGTGGGGCTCTCGCGTTCAGGGTCTTGCTGGTCTGCCGAGCGAAAGCTGGTCGGCGAACCGGAGGAGCCGCGGAACTCGCCGGTCCACGCGTCTCGGAAAAGCACGCGGCCTTTGAGGGCAGAGGGCAGCCGCGCGGCTTCTTCCCGGGCTAGCGCCAACACCCCTTCCGCTGGGCGAATCAAGTCTTGCGACACGAGTGGCAGGGTCAGGACATGTCGGACCCGTTCTTCGAGCACACGCCGGTGGGGTGGGAAGAGGTGCAGTGCTGGGCGCAGTGCCAGGGCCTCGGCGCGGTGTGCTTGGACCAGCGGCAACATGCCGGGCAGCATCTGCACCAGCCGCGAGTCCGCAGCATGGGCCTCGAACACGAGGAAAAGCGCCCTCTCCAACGGGTCGGTCAGCTGCGTCCAGGCTTCTGCACTTCTTCGCGTGGCGCGGGTGGCCTGCGACAGCGCCATCGTTCGAAACGCCTCGGCTGCGCCCAGCCTTGGACGGTCGGTCAGGACGCCGGGCAGCCAGATTGAATGGCCATCGGTCGCGGGGAGCGCCTCATCGACCCGTGGCCCCTCGCCGCGACGAAAGACCTTCGCGATGAACGTGGCTGGGGGAGGGGGCTCCGCAATCCGAAGCGGGAAAGACCGGCCGAAGACCGCGGACAGCAGGAGGTCCAGTCGTTGTGCAATGTCCTTCAGTGCCAGTCGAGCGGGGCCGGGCGGGTTCTTACGATGCTTGCGCCAGAAGTCCCTGGCGAAGATGGTCGCGTGTCGAGCGACATCGTGTAGGACGTCTTCGGCTTCTGCCACTTGCGCTCTTACACGAACGTGGCGTCGACCAGGTCGCGCATGGCGCTGGCCAGTGCCGGGTCGTCGGACAAAGGCGAGACGATGGCCGAGTAGCACGCTTGCCGCAGGCTGATGCCGCTGGCGATGAGCCGCGCGGCGGCGATGAGCAGTCGGGTGCTGGGCACCTCGGCCAGACCGCGGTCCTGCAGTCCTCGCAGCCGGCGCCCCAGGGCCACCAGCCCAGACGCGGTCGCATGGTCGCAACCACTTTCCCTGGAGACGATGGCGGACTCCCTGTCCTCTGGAGGAAAGTCGAAGTCCAGCGCCACGAACCGCTGCCGCGTGCTGGGCTTCAGGTCCTTCAGCATGCGTTGGTAGCCGGGGTTGTACGAGACGACCAGCTGAAAGCCGGGCGCGGCCTCTATGAGCTCCCCTGTCTTGTCGATGGGCAGGACGCGTCGGTAATCCGTGAGCGGATGCAGGACGACCACGGTGTCCTGCCGAGCCTCGACCACCTCGTCCAGATAGCAGATGGCGCCCTCCCGAACCGCACGGGTGAGGGGGCCGTCCTGCCACTGCGTGCCGTCGTGCCGGATGAGAAACCGACCAATGAGGTCGCTGGCGGTCAGGTCGTCATGGCAGGAGATGGTGATGAGGGGTCTGCGCAATCGCCAGGCCATGTGTTCGACGAAACGAGTCTTTCCGCAGCCTGTCGGACCCTTGAGCATGACCGCCAGGTTGCGCTCATGACACTGCTTGAAAATGTCGACTTCCTGGCCGGAGGGAACGTAATACGGTTCCTCCCCTGGCCAGGCCAAGTCCTCTGACACGCCTTCACGCACGTGCCGGCCTCACGGGAACCAGCCGTTCATCGCGGTCCTCACCGCCTTCGACCACTTGGAACTTCGGCGCGTATCGGAAGAAGTCGAGGATGAACAGGGCCACGCCGGTAGCGAACAAGGTGCCCGTGGCCACCAGCATCAGGAAGTGCACCTGAATCTTCAACTGAGCGTCCAGGTAACCCAGGCCCATGATGCGCTCCAGATAAACCTGACCAATGCCGGCAGTGGCGAACGACAGGGTCATGCCGAACATGCCTGCCAGCTGCAGCCAGAACGCCCAGTAGCCCAGCTTGGTGCCCTCTTCCTTGCGCCCGGGCGCAATGTGGGGCAGGGCGTAGGTAATCATCGCCAGCACAATCATCGCGTAGGCGCCATAGAACGCGGCATGACCGTGCATGGCGGTGATGAGGGTGCCGTGGGTCCACTTGTTGACCGAGGGCCAGGTGTGGGCCAGGCCCAGCAGACCGGCGCCGAACAGCGTGAAGACCGCACTGCCCACGGTCCAATGCAGAGCCAGCGTGTTCGGGTGAGCCATGCCCGAGCGACGCATGGCAGAGTATGCGTAGATGGCCATGGCCACAAGGGCGACCGGCTCCAAGGCACTGAAGATGCCCCCGATGGGCAACCAGTACGCAGGCACGCCGACCCAGTAGTAGTGGTGCGCCGTGCCGAGGATGCCGGCAATGAAGACGAGCCCCACGATGACGTAGAGCCATTTCTCCATCACCTCCCGGTCGGCACCGGACAGGCGGATGAGCAGGTAGGCCAGGAAGCCGCCTTGAATCATCTCCCACACGCCTTCGACCCACAAGTGGATGGTCCACCAGCGGTAGAAGATGGAGACGACGTAGTTCTCGTAATGCAACAGCGCTGGCAGGTAGAGCACCGCCGCACCGGCTACCCCGAGCAGCAGGACCCCCTCGGTCGTTGTGAAACGGCCCGACTTCTTGATGGTCATGCCGATGTTGTAGAGGAACATCAGCATCACCACGACGATGGCAATCTTGTGCGGCAGCGGCTGCTCCAGCAGCTTGTTGCCCGTCCCCCAGCGGAATAGATAGCCAATGACGGCCGTGACGCCCATGACCACCCAGATGGCGAGCTGGATGTAGGCGAGCTTGACGCTGTGAATCTCGGTTCGTGACTCGTCGGGAACCATCCAGTAGGTGGCGCCCATGAAGCCGGTTAGCACCCAGACGATGAGCAGGTTGGTATGGATGACCTTGGTGACATCGAAGGGCAGGATGTACAGCAGCGGGTCCGGGCCCAGGTACTTGGCCGCCGACAGCAAGCCGAAGACGATTTGCAGCCCGAACAGCACCATCGCCACAGCGAAGTACCAGTAGGCGACGGATTGGGACTTGTAGCGCATGACGGGCACTCCCCTTACTTGAGCGACGAGAGGTAGGCAACGAGCTGGTCGACCTCCTCAGGCTTCAGGTTGGTGTACGTGTTCGGCATGAAGGACGTGCCGTTCGCCGAGTACATTGCACCAGGCACCACATGAGCGCTGGGCTGCAGGATGGACTCGCGGATGTAGCCCTCCACGTCTTTCGCCTGGCCCTTGTAGTCAGACGAGCTCACCGCCTGCTGTGCTCGCGTGGCTAGGCCGTGCAGCGTGGGCCCCGCCATGTTCGCCCCTGGGGCGACCGAGTGGCAGGCATTACAGGCAGGAGTAACCGAGCGGAAGACACGCTCACCAAGAGCAATGGGGTTCTCCGTGCCAGTCAGGGGCCGCGCGCCTGGCGGAGGTGGAGTCGGTGCGCCTCCCGCCGGTGCGTTTGGTGTCGTCTGCGCACCAGGCGACGCCATGTCGGTGCCGGGGATGGTCGCGCCGGTCACGAGGATGGGCCGCGGGGGCCACCCCTGGTTGTCCACCTTGCTCACCCAGTCAAGGAACTGGATGAGGTCCTTGATTTCCTGGTCGCTCAGGTCCTGCTTCGGCATCAGTCGACGATGCTTCTGCTCATCGTAGAACGCGCTCGGGTCCTTCATGTAGGCGGTGAGGTAGGCCTCGCCGCGCAGCTGCGTAATCTTCGTGAGGTCAGGCGCGTAGTAGGCCCCCTCCCCGAAGAGTGTGTGGCAGTTGATGCAGTTGTACTTGTGCCAGACGTTCTGGCCGTTCTTTACCGCCGGTGTGATGTTCTGGGCATTGGTCAGCTTGGGGAACTGCCGGTGGCTGTCGATGGTCAGCCCTAGGAAGACGAGGGCCGCGATGGCGGTAGAACCAATCGCGAAGAGGCGCGTTTGTCGCTTGTTCATTTTTGCCTTTCGTCAAACGCCGATGCCCGACCAGTGGGTCATCGAGATGTAGGCGACGTAGAGGACAGCGACGACCATGAGCAATACGACCACGTAGCTCAAGACCTTGAGCGGACCATGCATCAGAGCACCCCTAGTTTGTTGACCTTCTTCGGTACTAACGCAGGGGTCAATGCGGCAAAGGCTGTGCCGTAAGCAGCACTACCGCTTGTGCAATTTCGCCGCCCGAGTTAGCAGTGACGAGGCAATTGACTTTAGACAAGCAAGGGCAGTGAAGGCATGAGAGGTGCTGCAGTCAGGAGGAGTACCGATGAGACGGTTGGGTAGTCAGAACTGATGAAAGGAAGCCTGAGGTGCAAACCATTTTTCGCTACGTTGGCTGCGCAAGCGCTGTGGTTCTCTTTGCGCTTCAAGCCCTCGCTCCGGGCCTCTGAAGCAGATGCTCCCCCACATCGCCGTCGTCGACGACGAGCCCACCATCACACAGCTGCTTGCGGGGTACCTGAGCCGTCAGGGCTTCCGTGAGACTGAGCTTGGGGATGGGCCGGCGCTTTCCGCCTTGATGACCAGCGACCCACCGCAGCTTGTGCTGCTCGACGTCGGCCTACTAGGTGAAGACGGATTTGCCATTGCTCGACGACTGCGTGAGCGTTGGGGTGGCGGCATCATCATGCTCAGCGGGATGGGTGAGAGCATTGACAAAGTCGTCGGGTTGGAAGTTGGCGCGGATGACTATGTGACCAAGCCGTTCGAGCTTCGTGAACTTGTCGCGCGAATCAAGGCTGTGTTACGCCGCAGAGAAGCTTCCCTGGCCAAGGATGTCGGAAGCAAGCAAACAACTGCGTTGGAAGAAGCTTCACCGGGTGCACCGCCAAAGGACGGTCAATTGCGGTTCGATGGGTTCGTGATGAACCGCCTTGCGCGGACTCTGGTCGGCCCCCAAGGACTGGAGCTCCAACTCACGGGTGGCGAGTTCGACCTGCTGCATGTATTTCTGCTGCATCCGGGACGAGTGTTGAGCAGAGATTTTTTGACTCAGCAAACGCGGGGCAGGAGTGCCGCCGCCTTTGACCGAACCATTGACATGATGGTGGGGCGCCTGCGCAAGAAGCTTGGCGATGACCCTGAGCAACCCCGGTTTATCAAGTCAGTGAGAGGTGCCGGGTATGTCTTTGCTGTGGGCGTTGAACACCAAACGAACTGAGGGAGAAGAAGCGGGGGCTCTATGGCCCCCGGAAAAGCGACGTTGCTGTCGTGCCCCTTGCAACTAGGGACGGGAGGTGCTTCTTTCGCCTTGCGCGTTGTCCGCGTCAAGTCCCCAATCCATCCAGTCGTCGCCAAACAACTCGACGGGATGTGGTGTCCGCACTGTTCCGTTTCCGCACATGAGCGAGTCGGCGGGACAGTACTTGTCGCAGCCCCAGCAGATGCGCTCGGGGTGCAACGGGACGATTGGGTACTTCTTGGGCACAGCTGACCTGCTGCTCGGGGAGCCCCTTTCAGTGCTTGTGAGCGACGGCCTGAGCAGGCGAGACAGGCTCGTAGATGGCCACGTCCTTCTCGCCGGTCACTTCAAGCGCACCAGCCAAGCCCTTGCCCACTCGCGACAGCGCGTGGTCAACAAGCAGGTACTTGCCGGGGTACTCCACCTTGAACTCCGTGATGGTGGCACCACCGGGAGCTACGAGCGTCGTCTGGATGTCCTTCTTGACGGTCGACACGGAACCCTCGCTGTAGACCTTGTCGAAGATTTCGCCGATGACGTGGAACGACGAGACCTTGTTCGGGCCTCCCACGCCGAAGTACACGCGCACGGTCTCGCCCACCTTAGCCGTCATCTTGAACTCCTTGGTCAGCGCACCGACGGAGCCATTGAAGGTATAGAAGGTGGGCAGTTCGTCATTCGCTCGGCTCTCGCTGTACTCGTGATGGCCTTTCGTGCCTGCCGCGTGGTTGGTGTACAGGTCGCCTTGCATCACGTAGAACTCGCGGTCGACCTTGGGCAGCCCTTCCTCGGGCTCCACTAGGATGAGGCCGTACATGCCTGCAGAAATATGGTGCGGAACTGAGGGCGTGGCGCAGTGGTAGACATACAGGCCAGGGTTCAGCACCTTGAAGCGCACGGTCTTGGACTGTCCTGGTGCGACCTGGGTATGTTCGCCACCCCCGTGACCACCAGTCACGGAGTGCAGGTCGATGGAGTGAACAGCCTTGCTGTTCCTGTCGTTGTTGAGCGTGAGCTCAACTGTGTCGCCCACGCGCACACGTAGCATCGGGCCGGGAACCTTGCGGTCAAACGTCCAGTAGTTGAACGTGGTGCCGTCGTCGAGCTTGCCGTTGACCTCAACAGTGTCGATGCTGTACTTGACCAGTTGCGGGGCGCGCTTGCCAATGGCAGGCGGCACAGCATTCGGGTCCATCGCAACGCTGACAGCATCAGCTGCTGCCGGGGCGATTGCTGCCTTGGTCGCAAGCGGTGCGGCTGTCTTTGCGGCGACCGGCGCCGGCATTGCCCGCGCCGTTCCAGCCGCGGAGACCTGCATCGAGGTCTTCATGAAGCCACCCGCAGCAGTCGCATCGCCCACCTTAGTCGCGCCGCTGACTTCGAGAGTGCCTTCCATGCCGATGGCTTTGTGGCCGGGGATGGAGCAGATATAGGTGAACTTACCCGCCTTGGTGACTTTGAAGCGGACCTTTGTGGGGCCACTCGTGCCGTCAAACTTCTTGGAAGCAATATTCAATTCGGGGAAGACGATATCGTGCTGGGCGCCTTCGCCGCTACCGATAGTGATTTCGACTGTTTCCCCAACATTTGCCTTCAAGACAGGGTTTGTGGCCTTGCCTTGCGCATCTAGGAAAACCATCTTGCCATCGGCCATGCCGGTCGACAGCGTGTATTGACGTACAACATCCTTCTGAGCGGTGGTCGGTGCTGCTGTGGCAGCAGGGGCCATCGGTCCTGCCATCGCGGCGGCAACTGCAAGCGCAACAGCGAAGGGAATTGGGGCAAGGACACGGGCAAACATTTTCTTTACCTTCTTAGGTATTCGCGGGGCTGCCCCCCGTGAGGCACCGGTCTCGTGAACCAGTGACGTTACTATAAGGTGCAACCCTAATACATGTTCTTCTGCTCGTGCTGTTCGTTGACGTTTGTCAAGCAGCACACGAAGCAGACATCACGGCTGTCGTCCTTGCTCGGGGTGTTGCCAGGGAGGAGGCGCTCGCACTGGTCGACCTCCGGCCTGGCAGGCAGGGGGAGGAAGCGAAGCGATGTGACCTGGTGACGGTGCCTAAGCTCCGCCCGCGTCACCCGTACATTGGAACTTGTACGCCTGGCAGACATACATTTGAGTAGGTAGCCACTTCGATGACGATGGGAGTTGGGAGAATCACTCGCGAAGGACGTGCTTCGTCTTCGTCTCTTCGTTGAGACCACTCGTGAAGCAACTTCAGATACTGGGGAGAGTTGTGCTCCCACATGCGTTGCGCGCATCCGAATAGCTCCAGTGACATCGCTTCGCCCGTTGCTTCGTTTGGTGGAGCAGGGAAGCAGTGATGAAGGAAGCCATGCTTGTGGAAGGAACCCTCCCAGCCGACGTCTGGCACCCAGAAGTCGATATCGGGCAGCGACGACGCAAGGAGTGCACGGACCTGCACAGGGATGTCCTGATAGTCGCTAACGACGATGCGAGCGCCGTGCAACGGCAGGACAGGCCATGCTGTCACCCTCTCCACTTGGTCTTGGCCAGCGTATTCCAGGAGGTCGACGTCGATGTTCTCCACCACGTCGATGCGCTCACCGACCCGTCCCGCCATCGCTCCTCTTGGCTTGGCGAGTCCTGGAGGGGGCAATGGAAGATTGCCGCCGTACTGCCTTGGCAGAAGGAGCGGCGGTTCTGCCCATAAGGGTTCCTTGAGACCCGAGACGGTCCTTCCAACCCGTGCTTCGCGTCGTAGAGCCTCCACCAGGTCAGCTTCATCGGATGTCATTGACTGGCACTCAGTTACGTAATAGCAAGTCTTACCGCTTTCTGCTTTGAGTCCCACACTTAATGCACAACCGAGCAGTTAGAGTGTGAGTTGGTTCACTTTCATCTATGCACGTTCATGGCAATCCGCCTCCCCGGCATGTACGGTCTTATCGTGCGTAAGAACGAACGCACTCGTGAGTTCATTGATGAGGACCGGCGCCGGTTCATCGAGTTCTGGCAGGCCCGGGCAGAGGATGTCAACGAAGATGAGCACCTCTACGGGTGCCGCGCGGGGATGAACGGGTGGGCCGCCGAGTCCACATGTGAGGCTCTGATTAAACGAGGCATGGTACGGGGAATTGACTTTGTCCTGACGGCGAGCGGCGAGGGTGTGCTCGACGAGCCGCATCCCCTTTGGCTCACCATGACTCTCGCGCCAACGGGCAATCCGCCGGAGTTGGAAGCGCAGATGGACCCGGAGGTGCGCGAGATGTGGGAGAACAGCCGTGTGAAGATGTACCACCTCACACCGGGTTCTTGACGCGACAGGGGCCATACCAGAAACGCCCCCAATCGAACACAGCTTGCCACTGACATTCGCACCTTTGCCCTTGCAGCAGCCTCCATGGGCGGTGGTTTCGCAACCAAGCGCAGGAAGGCACTTCGCAGGTGGCGCCGGCTCAACGGCCGATACACGCAAGTTCCATAGGAAGGGCACTTCCCGTCCTGCTTGCTGCGCAAAGCGTAATGGTCCCTTGCGCACAGCACGGCCTGCAGGTCCTTGCCAACTCGTCGGGTCCAGCAACCCTTGAGGGCGAGGCTCGGGACAACTGAGCAAAGGACAAAGGACTGGCTAGCCGTCGCGAGGACGTCTTGTACCATGAGCGATGTGACTGGTGCCGAAGCCCTGGCCGCCACCGCAGTAAAGAACTGCCGTTGCCGTCGCGCGCGCGTGCGCGGCCTTCTCTCTTCTCTTTCTTCTCTTTTCTGCTTTTGTACGTAGGTCAAGGCTAGCGGAGGTAACTCTGCGACAAGGACTTGGCTCTCGTGGTGTCGACGCTTGCAGAAAGTAGGGGTCTAAGGCTTGGGGAGCAGCGGTCTAGAGGGAGGGGAGCCCCAGTCTGGGTATGGGGGCGTGACGGGCGAGGCGGGAAGCGTGTTGGACCATTGCGCTCGTGAACGCGGGCGTCCCTACCACCTGCCAGGGATGGCGAACCCGTCGGCTGATTGATGGCCCTCACACTGTCTGCTAAGGCCTCACCCAATAATCGACACAGTCGCCCTGCTAGAAACCTTTGGAGCCTTCGTGCCCGTTGCCATTCCAAGCTGTTACGGCCTCATTCTTCGCAAGAACGCGAAGACAGAGGCATACATCAGTCAATGCATCGGCCATGACATGGCGCGAGGCACGGGCAGTTACGTGAACCAGGACGAGCGCTTGTATGCCTGCTCCATTGCGATGAATCCAATGGACGCCGAGTTCGCGGTCAAAGCGCTAACGGAACAAGGCATGACGCAGGGGGAGGATTTCGTCGTCACGACGAGCACGGAGGGCGTCTGGGGCGAAGTGCCTGCGTGGTTGCAGGCAATGCCTGAGCAGACCGCTCAGGGGGACAGGCCACCGTCAATGTATGTGTTCAAGGAAAGCCGGCCACACGCAGTACCCAGTGCTACGAGCACCTTCACACCGCCAACTCCAGACTACCTCACTGCTGTCAAGCTGCTGCGCGAAGCGAAACGACTGGCATCGTTCAGCGGTGCCGGACTTTCCAAAGCGTCGGGCATACCTACATACCGAGATGCAGGTGGTCTCTGGACCGTGGAAGGGAACATGCGCTTCGCCTCAGCGGAGACATTGCGCACGGACCCAGCGGCGTTCCAAGAGTTTTGGTTGGCACGTCAAGCCGAGATGCGCACTGCACGTCCAAACGCTGCCCACTTCGCGCTTGCCGAGCTCGGCCACCGTCTGCCTGAGGTCCGTCATGTGACCCAGAACGTAGACGGATTGCTGCCAATGGCCGGCTGCTTCCTGGTCTACGAGCTGCACGGAAGTCTTCAGCGCTATCGCTGTGACTCGTGCGGAGCAGGGCCGTTCCCGCCCACAACTGCCTGTCCAAGTTGTGGTGCGGTAGCGCGGCCGGATGTCGTTATGTTTGGGGAGACGTTGCCCCAGCGTGAGTTCGCCGAGGCCGAACTCGCAATGAAGCTTTCCGACGTTTGTCTCGTCATCGGGACGCAGGGAAAAGTCCAGCCTGCCGCTGGCTTGGTTTCGAAAGCTGCTACCCGAGGGTCGCGGGTCGTCATCGTCAACCCCCAGCCCTCGGAGCTGGATGCACTCGCTGACGTCGTCATCCGGGATGTAGCCGAACGCGCCCTGCCGCACTTGGTCGAATTGCTGAGGTAGCTGAGGGGACGGTTTGTCTGGAAGGCGGGGGGACAGTGCTTCCAGAGCTCTTCCGACACATCAACGAAACGCTCGGCAGAGTGGATGCGGCACCCGACACCCCCAGACCAGAAGCGAGTCGATACGGCAGCCAGGCGCGCCCCTGCCAGCCCAGACTTGCGTCTGATGGGCGGCGCCTTGCCGCAGGGCGCAGCAACCCCTCTCGGCCGTCCATCCGACAAGAACTGACCCGAAATTGTCAATTGACAGAAACCTGTCAGTTTCTGTCAAAACCACCCCGAACCCCGGCCGAGAGGCCTCCAGGGCGCCTGACTCCGTGAGCCGCTGGAGGTACCTTCTCGGCACAGCATCGGTCAGCCAGACACCATTGTCAGCGACGTAGAACTTGTGGCCGGCGCGCTCCATGGCGGCGGCGTCCACCTCTAGCACCACTGGCGTTCCGCGGCGACCGCCAACGGCGCGCGTGGTGTCTTCGTCGATGCTGAGGTGGACGTGGTGGCGGTGCATCGGGAGCAGCCCCTTCCGCTCTATGCCAGGCATGTTGTTTTGGACCGTCCCATGGAACAGGCGGCTTGGTGGCTTCTTGGCACGAAGCACCGGTTGTACACCTTCGACGGTATGGCCCTGTGCTGCTCGTATGCGATTGCCTTCCAGTACATACCGGCCCTTGTCCTCATCGCGCACGACCTGCTCCAGCGTCTCCCGGGTCGTAGGCATCCCGTTCTTCGCCAAGCCTTCGAGCAGCTCGTCGACGTCACACCATCCATGCGTATCCAGCGTCACACCTGCGGCATCCGGTCGATGACGCAAGACGCGAGAGATGCTCTTGCTGAGGCGAACGAGGTCCATCGCACATTCTTCAACGAAGGCTTAGGGCCTAAGTTGGTCCACGAGCTCACCGTTGACGAACACTCGTCCGTCGACGACCTCGATGAGCATCTCGCCCCAACGGCTGCCCCAGACGTAGCGTAGAGTGCCCTCGGTGTGCAGGACGAATGGCACCTGCGACCCAGGCTCTTGCTCGACCAAGACTTCTGGCAGCAAAGGGCCGTTCATTGCTCGTGCTCCACGGTTGGGTTTGGGTGGGCAGCCTGCAGCTTTTCGGCGCTGAAACGCTGACGACAGAGCCGTTGGCAGGAGCCGTCAGGCGCACTCCGGTGGTCCGAAGCAGCTAAACATCACGAGCAACAATCGCTCTTCGGCGCTGCGGTTCAGCAGGCCTTGCACCCCGTCGGTCATGACCACGCGCTGGCGACGCTCTGCAGCAGTCCAGTGCCTAGATTCGTCTCAACCACTGCCCCCTGCTCGGTGTTGGACCGGTGAACGTGCTCTCGCACGGCGTCGGCGTTTGACTGGTTCGGGTCCATGTGCGGGTCGCTGAAGGTGTTGCCGATTACACGTCTGGCCAAGCTCGGTCCCAGGGCGGCAAGCATGTGCTCCAGGCCCTCCGACCCCATCTGACGGGACATGAGCACGGTGCTTACGTCTTGCCAAGAATCAAGGACTCGTTGCAGCACGGGCACTGACTCGTACGGCCGGTGACCGGCGTCCCAGCAGCTCTTGTCGAAGACAAGCTTGTAAAGCGCAGGGCAGGGGTGTAGGACACCGGCTAGGCCGAGGTACAGCACTCGTGTACCGGCTAGCGGCACGTAGGCCGGGAGCACGCCGACTCGGGCGGGGCTCAGAGCCAGCGCCATAGCTGAAGTAGCCAAGCCGGGAGCTGCTTGGCGGGACGGTGATGCTGACGCAGAGTCTGGGACATGACGCCTCCATGATGCGGGAGGAAGACTGTATGCCCATACAGCCATCAACGCAACCGAAGGTGAGGGTCTCGTTGGGATGACGGCGCGTGGCAGGCGGGACACGCTTAACCCCGTAGAAGCACAAGGCGCCGTCAAGGCCCTGGGCCCGGCATGAGGTCGGCTCTTCACTCCGGGACTGAATCACCCACTCGTATCGGCACTAGCTCAACTTTTCGCAGTCGAGCGCCAACGTGGCAGCTGCTGCAAGAGCAGCTGCGCGACGGCCTGGCCGCGGAAGACAAGATTCGTTCGGCTTGGCTGTATGGGAGGGTCGCACGTGGCACGGATGAGCCGCGAAGCGATGTGGACGTCGCCATAGTGCTTGCCGAGGAGGGCACGGACGCAATTGGGCACGTGCGCGACACCGTGCAGGTCCTAAGCGACGGCCTCGGGGTGCACATTTCCCGGGGTTCTAATGCCTTCAGAGCTGGCCACGCTGTCATCAAATAACCCTTGGTGTTCCGAGGTACGCCGGGAAGGGAAAGTGCTCAAAGGAGTCTCACCCGCGAAGGAAGCAGCGCGGTGCGCTAGGACGGAGCATGCAGGATGACAGGCAGGAGCCCTCACGAGCGCGCGAACATTCGCTGGGTTTCCCCCTGTCCCGGGCGCCGGTAGTCAGCTGCGTCGAGAGGAGCCAGTAGGTTCCTCCACATGACTGACGCGCACAGTCGTTCTACTTCAGAGTTTGCTCGTCTGCGATGACAATGGTGCTATCGACCTGTCCTCTGAGCATGGGGGCTCCATTGTCGTTGATGGACGCGCAAGCCCTAAAGCCCGCACCGACTTCTGACAAGATTTGACAGCCATTGCTCTCCCTTTTTTTCCTTTAGTGCCTTAAGGGCACGACCCTCGCTCAGCACCGACATCCCTCGGCATCTAACATGCATCTATGTTTGTGATGGTATGCACAGAAAGGGGCAACTGCGTCACGCCGACGTGCTGCAGCACGGCTGCGGTCCAATGAAATGGGCGCGGCATGACCGCGCCCATCAAATCACTTAGGCTTTAAGTTGCCTGTTAGTGCAGCTTGACGTCCATTACCGGTTCATGGAAGAGGCCAGCATCTTTCAGGTCCCGCTTGCTCGGAAGGTGAGCGAGCACCGTGACGAGGTCGTCCACGTTGTACCCCTCGATGAGATTCGGAACGAAACTGGGGTGACAAGCGAGCGACGTCAATTGAACTGCGGGAGCCAGCCCCAGAGAGCTTGGCCTCGCTCGTCGGAGGAGCTGCCTGAGCGTCTCGGGCTCATCCAGCTCCATCGGTGTTCCCATGACCCCGTGCTGCCTCGTGTTCTCGATACGAAAGTAGAACGTGAACAGACCGACCTGGAGTGCATCTGAGAGAAACGCGTTTGCTTTCGGGTCGCTGAGCTGCAGGACGCACCTGAGTTGACTGTTGCCGCTTTGCATAGTGACGAGCAACAGGGTATCCAAGCGGTCCACAGTTGGGAAGACGACGTACTTGGTCGCCAACGGCTCGGCCGGGTTCATCTTCTCGACCAGCCAGTTTGGCACCGACGCGACTACGGCAAGATTGGCGACTGGCGGCCGTTCCTTCACAGAGCGCAAGGCAGACTGCAGCTCCTGTGGGGGCATGATGTCGCCCAGCCGGCCGTTGTGCATGAACCGAGCAGCATCTAGGAATTGGAATTGACTTTGCATACGAACTCCTTCTGAGTTGTCCTTGGGAATTCGTATAGCGAGGGAATTGGGTCACCTGAGAAGCAGAGCTGGCGTCCCTTCAATTCGCATTAGTAGGGCACGGGGGTAATTGAGCATTCGGTCACCGAGAGGGGTGTTCGCCGGGTGTAGGGCAGCACGGCGCAAGACCTCGGCTCCCTACGCCTTCCCAGCGACTTCCCGGTGCGTATGTAGAACACCGCGCACGACAGACGAAGGGGCGCGGTCGGCATCCCGGTGCCGGTGCGCAGACTCCAGAGGACGGCTGCCAATTGGACCGTTCAGTCCTTCGCGCCTCCGTCATTGGGTGCTTACTCCAGGAGGCCTCGGTACATCATCCATGCCTGCTCATGCGGGGACTCCGCAGGTGCCAAGCCCTTTGTCACGTCGACGAACCGCTGCTGAGCGGCCGACAAGGGCCGCAGCGCTCCAATTGCAAGTCCCTGCAGCCAGGACCCGCATCGCTCGACGATGAGCAGCTCGTCATCGGCCAGCATGTCGGCCACGAACGGGTCCACAAGGGTTCCGGGCCGTTTGCCGTGGCCCTGCAGGGCGCTTGGCGACCTTCTACGTCGCGGGTTTCGGAGCAACGCCACCGGGCTTGTTGGCCGCATCGACTGCCTCGGCCACCGCGTTGCCGACAAGTATGTCCTGGTGTCCCTCCATCGGGAGCGACACCGGGAGGTCGTGGTACGCGGCTGCACCAGCCCGTCCACCAGTAGGTGATAGGACATGCCCAGGCTCGCGCCGGTGTTGGCAGCCTGCGCAATGGCGTCGGCGTGCTTAGCGATGCTGTCCCAAAGCGGGTCGTGGTTAGCCGGGAGCTTGGCGTGCACCAGCCGCACGAGCTGAACCAGGGAGAGGAAGCCGGTCTCGAGGGCGGCGCCTATCAGGACCGAGTGGGTGAGGATGGACTTGTGTGCGTCGATGCCGAACATCAGGTCCAGGTCGGGTGCCCCTCCATCACCGTCCGGGCCGCCCGAGACGACAACAGAGGTCGCGACGAATCTGCGGAATAGCCTCTCGTGGCTGGCTCTGTAAAAGGCGAGCGACTTCGGAGGTCGCCACCTTGACTCGCGTAACGAGCTCGGCGCCCGACGCCGCTGCGGTGCCTGCGCGCTCCCCTAGGTGGAAAGCGAGCCTGTCCCGACGATAGGCTGTGACGGCCATCGGATGCACTCGCCCGTAGCCTCCGATGCGCCGCCTTGACTGCCTCGACCCACCACCGCGTCGGAGGTGGAGGTGTAACTCGCGCCGGCTGCGCAAACTGCTGCTGGCGCGCGAGGCCTGCGGCGTTCCAAAGGCGAGCTATAAGCCCGAGGGCTCGCGCGCTAATTTGATGACACAGGAACACTTCCGGTCTGCCTTCGAAAAACAGAAGGCACGCTTGCGGGAGATGGACATCCGGGTGGTGGAAGAGGCGGACCCAAATCGGCAAGCGCTGCTAGAGATGTACGTGTCCTTGACGCTGGGCACCCTCTACAACGATTTCGCGAATCACTAGAACGCTTTCGACTCATTTGCGCGCCGGAAGGCGTCCTAAGAAACTCGTTCCTGGGGCAGTTCGCACAGCAGCGCCATCACACGCGCGACTTGCGCTCCGCCGCCAGTTGGGCGCTTGCTTCCTTAATGCCCGACGACAGTGCTCGCAGTCCGTCCTCGACGCGGAGGTGGCCGTAGTTCTTGAGGACGGTTTCCAGCTCGTCATGAAGAAGCTTCGCCACCGTCATATAGTCGCCAGGATGCCTCCTCAAGTGGTCAGTGGCGATGATGTGGCGATAGGCGTGCGGCCCGAAGCCAGCGCAGCCCGGTATGTGGACCGCGGTAAGCTCCTTCAGTCGCGCAAGGATGCCTTCTGCTGACCACCCTTTGTCCGGATGCATGCCGTGTTCATCAAGGAACGCCTTGCGTCGACGAGGGCCCCGTACTGCAGGGAGCAAGAAGCGGTGAGTTTCTTGTGCATCAACAAGGTAGGGGCGTGACTCAGCCAGATAGCGGTCAATCCAAGGCGCAACGCTCTCGTCGACAGCGACGTCATACGGCTTGTTGGCCGCCCCCTTCTCGTTCTTGAAGTCCTCGCTCGCGAAACGGAGCCGGTACTGGCCCGCTCCAGTCCGCACCAAGTTGCCCGTACCGTCCTCACGGTATGTCATCGCTGCATATTGGCTGGCGCGAATAGGGTTGGACATGAACAGTCGACACATCACCACATCGCGTATCCAAGCAAGGTAATCCCTCCTATGCGCTATTGGAGGGGTGGACCTTTCCAGGGTCTCTGTAAACTCGACGAGGCGCTTGAGCGGGAACTCGTCGTTGAGCAGTGTCGCGATACGCTCCTTAGGGTCCCTCGAATACTGGATGCCTTTAGCGTCCTTGGCTTTTTGCTGGAAATCTCGAATTGCCTTGCGGGAGAGCTCGCAGTGTTGCTCCCATGCGGAGGCGTTCGAACCGAGTTCAGCTGTGCCTTGGCCCACCATCATCCGAAGGCTAGGCACTGTTTCGCCAAGCTCAGGATGCAGGAAGACGAAGCCAGTACCGCGGCGAAGATAGGTGAGGGCCGCCTGCAAGAAGACATCGACCCCGTTGTGATACTTGCCACTAGAGAGACTCATGCGCCACCGAGCATAGGCAATGACAAGACCGGAGTCGGCAAGCCAGGCCAACGTGTCAACGGATTCTGCTGGCATTCCCCTCCCTTCGGGCTTCGGCAACTTCAGCCAACCCAGGAACGGACTAATGAGTCCCCATTGCACTCCCGCAGTGGTGCACACTTGTCCGTCAATTACCATCCACGGGGCTACACGAGAGCCCACGCGAGGTAGCGACTTAAGGCGCCATGTGTTGCGCGGTCTCGCTCCGTCACGGAGCGCGTCTGTCTTGTAAGCAAGCAACTCGCGCCATTGAGCGGCAAGCCGGCCTTGATACGGCAGGCTGAACCTGCCTGTGCGCGCCATCTGGGACTGGCGAACCTTGGTGAATTGCGTTGTTCGGCTGTTCTTCGCAGTGCCCCGCAGGTAGCGCGTGCGTCGTGCGAGGGGCAGACGGCTGAGCAGTGTTCCCTCAGGCAGTTCCAATACAACCTCAAGCTTTGGCACCAGGCTTACAACGTCATATCGCGGTTGCCCGCGTCCACTGGTCCAGTACTCCAGCTGCTTCACAGTGAGGCCGCATTCCCTAGCGACGTGAGTCCGCGCGAGCGGAGAAACCCGCAGGGCCTGGGCAAGCGCTCCCGCAAACGTTGCGGGCAGCGTGTCTGCTAATCGCAGGGCTTCGGCGATTCGACGCCATCGGAGGACTTGTTCCTGGCGGTCGCGTTGTGTTCGTTGTGCAAGGCGGTCCGCATGTGCATCGCAGAAGCGCACGAAGTAGCGGTCGAATTCGCTTCCGAGCTCTTCGGCCACAAGCTTGTCTTCGGAGAAGCCGTGGGTCTTTACCCATAAGCGCAAGGCAGAGGCAAGGTTCTTCACTTGCTGGCCGTTGACGCCTTCGCTCGCAAGGTACTTGCAGCCATGCTCTAGCAGGCTTGCATACGTCATCGGAGCAGCGGGCGGTTGCTGCTCTCGAGAGCTGTTTGGAAAATGTGCTTGTTCTTGTGAAGTTGAATGCGGGTTGAGCATATACAGTCAGTTCATTCGAAAGATAACGGCATCGTTATTAAGGGCAGAGCGGCAACACGCGGCTAATCCGCGCCGTTACTCGCTCTCTCCCCTCCTTCTCCATCTCAACTTGGTTGATGAAGACCGGAGTGATTGCCGTTACGTTGGTTGCAGTCGGCTTGCGACGGACTCGTCTTTCTGCTTCGGCACTCGACCGCAGCAAACGAGCCGTTCGTATAGACACCACTCATGCCGTGCCGCGTACCCGGGCGGTATCGAGGCGCCTGACTGCAGTGTTTCGGTGAACTGGGGGTGTGGACTGGCGCACCCGGAGGGACGCTCTCAGGGCTTCCCTGAAGCAGACAGACAAAAAAAGTAAGTAAGATGCATTCCTTCTGCTTACCTGGGGTCTGCTCCGTGAACACGCTGCGCAAGACCGAGGTGCTGTCCATCAAGACAACACCTGAGATAAAGCACGCTCTGCGCGCGATTGCGGCACGCGAGCATCGGAGCATGGCGAATGCGCTGGAGACCCTGGTCATGGACTACTTCGCCCGGAACGGCTTGTCGTTCCCGCCGGTGGCCCAGTCCGCTGGCGAGGCCGAAGAATCAGCAGACGCAAGAGGGAGCAAATGACCACGATTTATCAAGCCTGCCAACCACGGGCGGACCTCATCAGCGGCAGCTTCAACCCTGAAGTCTTCACGGCAAGCCTGTCAGCGGTCTTCGAGCACTACCAGGGTGGTGCCAGCGCGACCAGCGCGGTCTACACCGACCCCAAAATCTTCTTCACTGAAGCGACTTACCCCACAAACGGCATGCGTCAGGTGCTCGGTGACGTATTCCAGCGCCTGTCCGGCGACCTGTCCGCTCCAGCGGTCCATCGTCTAGAGACCGGCTTCGGCGGTGGCAAGACACACACCCTCATTGGCCTGACCCACATCGCGAAGCGCGGTAAGGCGCTCGCGGGCATCACCGGCGCGCTGCTCGACGACAAGTACCTGCCTGAAGAAGGCGCCGTGACCGTCGTTGGCATCGTTGGCGATGAGTTGCCTGTCCAGGCCGTCAAGGGCGCCAAGGTGCAGCCCTACACGCTCTGGGGCGAGATGGCCTTCCAGGTTGGCGGTGAAGCCCTCTACAAGTCCTTGTCGGACGAGGTGACCAGCTTCTCGGCGCCCGGTAAGGAGTTCATGAAGGCCGTCTTCGGCGGGAAGAAGGTCCTGGTGATGCTGGACGAGATGGCGCAATACGCCACCCGTCTCGAAGCCGCCCGCGCCAACGGCGCCGAACAGTTGCAGGCCTTCCTGATGACGCTGCTGAACTACGCGCAGACCAACTCGGGCCTTTCTGTGGTCATCACGCTGTCTGGCGCCAGCGACGCGTTCTCCCGCCAGGCCAAGTCGCTCAAGGACGTGGTCGGCAAGGTCATGGGCAAGGATGTGACCGAGGCCGAGGCAGTAGCCCTCGCTGAGAAGGCTGCCGAGGGCACGAATAGTGTTGTGGCGCGCGCAGCCACCACGGTGGTTCCTGTTGCTGCGTCTGAGCTCTCCCGCCTGCTGGCCCGTCGCCTGTTCACCCAAATCGACGCCAGCCGCGCAGCCGACATCGCGAAGGAATTCGGTCAAGCCTACAAGGCCTCATCCAGCTATCTGCCGGCGCATGCCCAGGGCAACGACTACATCGAGCGCATCCAGAACTTCTACCCCTTCCACCCCACGTTCATCGAGTTCCTGAATCAGAAGCTCGCGTCGGTGGAGAACTTCCAGGGCACCCGCGGTGTGCTGCGCATGCTCTCGCTGGTCATACGCAATCTGTGGGAGAAGAAGCGTCCCCTGGCCATAGTGCAGACGGGTGACATCGACCTCAAGGACGAGCGCATCCTCAACGAACTGCTGGGGCGCACCGGCAGCGGCGAGCTCCAGGTCGTCGTCAACACGGATGTGGGGGGGCCCGGCTCCTCCGAGATGGAGGCAGGCTACAGCCGCGCAGAGCTGTGCGACCGAAGCAACCCGCACCCGGCTGGCGTGCCGATGCACGTGGTCGTCTGGCGCACGGTCTTCCTGCACAGCTTGGCCGGTCGTTCTGAAGGGCTGGCCTCCAACTTGTTTGGCATCACTCAGCAGGACGCACAGCTCTCCTGCGTGATGCCCGACATGTCGGGTCCGCAGGTCGAGATGGCCCTCAAGGCACTGAAGGACGAGGCCTTCTACCTGCGCGAGCGGGACGGCCGCCACTACGCCAGCCTGGACCCCTCAGTGAATCGCGCGCTGGGCAGCATCCGCAACGGCGTCACCGATGCGCTGGCCCAGGAGTACGTCTCGGGCATCGTGCGCAGCGCCATCAAGGACGGCGCTGGCGTCTTCCGCATCGTGCACGACGTGTTCGAGCCCGGTCATGTCGATGACAAGCCCGGCCAACCGCAGCTGGCGGTCGTTGCCTTGGGCACGACCTCGGTAGACGTCGAGCGCATGGTCACCGAGGCGGCCGCAGGCCCTCGACGCAACCAGAACCTCTTGATGCTGCTCCTGCCCCAGACCTGCAAGGCGGTGCAAGACGGCCCCTGGAACGAGGACAAGACCCAGCGCACCTCGCAGGCCTTCGAGAAGCTGCTGGGCATCGCCAAGCAGGTCATCGCGATGCGCCGGCTGGCGGAGCAGCCCGGCGCCTACGGCCTGTCCGACAAACACCTGGAGGCGGAAAACTTCCGTGCGCAACGCGCTGAGCGCGAGAAGGCACTGGAGACTGAAACCGTTCGCCTGTACGACACCCTCTGGTACCCCTCGGCATCGGGCAACCTGGCGCGCAAGGAGGTCCGAACCTCCAGTGGCGACTCTGGCACCGCCGTCGTGCACAAGGTGCGCGAAGTGCTGCGCGGTGACGGCGAGCTCATCACCCAAGAAGATGCGCTGACCCAGGAGAAGCTGCTGCAGCTCAACAAGCTGTTCTTTGATGCGGTGGACGCGCTCCAAATCAAGACGCTGCGGGATAACTTCAATCAGCGCCGCAGCTGGCCCGTGCTGGAGAAGGCGGACCTGCTCGACCGAGTCCTTCGCCAGGGCGCTGTTCAGGGCTACTGGTGCGTCTACCGTCTGCAAGACAATGACGACCGTCCAGACAAGTTCTTCGCCCGCGAACAAGGCGGCGTGCCGATGGACGTCAACCTCGAAGAGGCGGGCTGGGGCATCGTCACCGAACCAGGCGCGAAGAAGCGCGACTGGATGGCTGGCAGCGTCAGCCCAGCGAAAGTGAAAGACTGGACCCGTGAGGCTGTCATCCATCAGGGAGCAGCCAAGGTCGTTGATGTGGTTAGCACCGTGACAGCGCAGCACGGCAATGTGCCGCAGAACATGGTCCTGGACGCCCTGCACAGCCTGGCCAGTGAAGAGGCCATCGGCTACTACGTGGGCGAACCCGAGCAGACCTACAAGCCCGAGCTGAAGACGGGCGGCAGCACGCTACTGGACAACGTCACGATGGAACACACCATCGTCACCCGCGCCAAGGCCGCCGAGCGCGGTTGGCTGACCGGCAATACAAAGCCAAGCTTCCGCATCGAGGCCGACCAGTCGCGAGCCAAGCTGCTCCCGCTGCTCAAACGGCTGGGCAACGTCTACACCTCTGAGGGCGGCAAGTCCCAGGTTGACTACCTCGATGTGTTCGACCTCGTGCTGCCTGGCGGCGGCACCTTGCGCCTCCAGCTGAGCGAAGCAAACGCCGCCGACATGAAGTCCCTGCAGGAACTGTTTGAAGTGCTCATGAGCGTGGCCAAGGTGGGCTCCAGCACCGGCGCGGAGCTGGAAATCAAGGACCCCGTCGCCGACTGCGGGCTCATCAAGAAACTCAAGGGCGTCTGACGACGCGCACGCATGGCCACGAAAGTCTCCCTCCAAGAGCACTACGACCGACAGCTCAAAGGCTTGGTCAAAAGCGCCCCGTTCGTCCTCCGCATCACCGAGTGGAAGGACCAGCCGCCACCCATCCTGGTCGTGAAGGAGCGCGTCAGCCGCGATGAGGCCGAGCAAAAGCGCGGTGAGAACTGGGCCGAACGTGGCTTCGTCAAGGGCGAGACCTTGCGACGCCTGTTGCCCCTGCTGAAGAAGGCCTGCGCCTCGGTGGTCGATGCCTCAGGCGTGCCGACTCAGGTTGACCGCTTTCTGACGCAGGAGGGCCTGCGTCAACGAGTGACCCTGCCCCTGGACGACGAAGCCGGCGCCAAGCTGGCCCTCATCTTCCGCCTGCAGGAACGGCTGCCGGATGCCGAGCGTGTCGAGTTGCTCGCCCGTCGGGTTCTGCTGTTCTCGCGTGAAGAGGCGCTGTACTGGCTGTCGCGTGTTACTGACTTCGGGCCTGATGCCAACCGTTGGGCCATCTCTGGGCTGCGGCTGTTCCTGGGAGGGCAGCCAAATGATGAGGGAGTGGGACGCATGCTCGGGTCGCTCCGCTCCAAGTAACTCTGTGCAATATTTCGATAATGAATACGAAGACGAACCAGCGCCTTATCGAAGCAGGTTTCCCCTGCCATCAGGTGGGCGGAGAGACGCAACGTGAGCAGTCCGTCGGCCTGCAGCCTCCGACGCATCGGCTGCATGTTTGGTGGGCGCGCCGCCCGTTGACCCCTTCCCGCGCTGCCATCGTCGCCTCCTTAGCGCCAGCCGGGACCCCGACTGAAGAATTCATTCAGGCTCTTGGCATCGAGAGGAAGATTGTCAAATTCAGCACATGCAAGTGGGTCATCCCTAGTGGCTTGCTCGAAAAGGTCGCAAAGGATTCCAGGGGTGAATATCTACTTGTGACGGCAGCCGTGATTCGCGCTTTGAATGCCGAACATGAGCGCCGCGCACTCGCGAGAGGCAAAGTTGAATCCCTCAAGCGCTATTCGCCAGAGTTCCGCAATAGCAGGGTGATTCTCGAATGGGAGGCGGACCTCCAACCTCTTCCGATAACTGGAATGCAACTGGGAGACAGGCTGCCCGTTCACCGAATCCCTGGAAACCCCGCCCAAGTTGCCGACCGATTTGCACTGCAAGACAACGCGCTTGCGAAGGAAGCGTTGGGGAAGTCGCTGTCGCTGGATGACGAAGACTTATACGGTTACCCGCGCGCCTTTACCAGTGAGCACAAACCAGAGCAAACCAATAAGGTTGTGCTAGACCCAACTTCTGGAGGCGGCTCCATTCCGTTTGAGGCCCTTCGACTTGGCCATAAGGTCATTGCCAATGAACTGAATCCTGTCGCGACCAGTATCCTCTATGCTACTCTAGACTATCCCGCAAGATTCGGCGCGGGGCTGCTTAGCGACATAGAAGCCTGGGGTGAGCGCCTATTGGCTACGGCCAATGACGAACTGGCCCAGTTTTTCCCTAGCTCTAAGATTCCTCCGGCAGAGGAGGAGCGTCTTCGTAGCCATCTCGCGCAACATCCGACTGTAGTTGAGTCGTTTCTTAACGAAGAGATAGCGGATTACCTTTTTGTTCGCCAGGTGACTTGCCCTCACTGTCAGGGCGTGGCCCCTCTATTCAATGCGTTTTGGCTGCTAAAGGACCCCGCTGACCCATGGGGTGTTCTTGTGAAGTCGGACGGCGGCGGCAAAGAAGCCGAGGTCAGCTTTGAGACCTATCGAATCACCAAGGGCGCGGGGCCGAATGGAGCCGACCCCAACGGATACACCGTTAGTGATGGTGTCGGCCAGTGCCTGCACTGCAAGCAGGCCATTGATGGTGATGAAATTAAGGCGCAAGCAAGAGGTGAGTCCCCATATGGCAGATGGAGCGACCGCATGTATTGCGTTGTCGCGACCCGTCTTCAGCCAAAGCTAGACAGCAAGGGAAGCTTGCAGCGATTCGCGACCGGCGTGAAGGCAGGTCAACTGAAGACGGAGAAGGTGCGCTACTTTCGTGCACCGAACGAAAGCGACTTTGAGGGGCAAAGACTTGCGCAAGCTCGCCTGAAAGCAAAATGGAATGAATGGGATGAGCGAGGACTTATTCCCACCGAAAGCATTCCAGAACAGAGCAACTACAACCGCGGGCACCGCCTCTATGGCGTTACTCGTTGGTGTGACATGTTCACGCCGCGCCAGTTGCTTTGTCACTTGACGCTGGCGGAAGGACTTGTCCGGCTTCGCGACAAAATTGTTGAGTCGCTAGGGCCGGAACGTGGTCGGGCTGTAGTGACCTATCTTCAGTTTGCTCTCGACAAGGGGCTCGATTACAACAGCGCCTATACACGATGGGAGTTCACGCGAGGCGTTGTTAAGGGCACGTTCGCCAGACACGACTACTCGATGAAGTGGACGTTTGGAGAAATGATTTTCTCGGGCCCAAACTCTGGCGCAGGCTGGGGTCTATCCCAGGTATTGGACGCATACAAGGGCATTGCAGAGCTTGTTCGACCTGTTTATGAGGCAACGGGGGGGCGGCCACCTGTAACCATCATCAATGGGTCGGCCGCCTCAATGACGGCGGTGGAAGACGGCTCCGTGGACCTGCTAGCGCTCGACCCGCCCTATTACAACAACGTCCAGTACGCGGAGCTTTCGGACTACTTCTACGTTTGGCAAAAGCGTACGCTCGGTCCGCTCTACCCCACGTTGTTCACCCGTCGCATGACAAACAAGACCGACGAGGCGGTGGCTAACCCGGTTCGCGACGGTTCTGTGTCCGCAGCTTCGCTCGCATACGAGCGCCTTATGACCGACATTTTCCGAGACTGTCGGCGCGTGCTGCGCGATGACGGCCTCATGACGATGATGTTCACCCACAAGCAGCAGGAGGCCTGGGAGACGTTGACGCGTTCGCTCATCGAGTCTGGTTGGGAAATCACTTCCAGCTTCCCGGTCGAGTCCGAGGGCGAGAACTCAATGCACCAAAAGGACGTTGCCGCAGCAGCAAGCTCCATCTTCATCACCTGCCGCAAGCGTCCCATGGAAGACCGCCTGCCGTCCACTTGGACCGGCATTGGCGGTACCGGTGTGGCCAACAAGGTCCGTGAGTCGGTGCGGCAAGCGCTGAACGATTTCGAGCCGCTGCAGCTGAACCCGGTTGACCGGATGGTGGCGTCGTACGGGCGCGCACTGCAGGTGCTGTCCGAGGCTTGGCCCGTGGTGGATGGCAACGAGCCTGTGGGCCCGGTTCGTGCCATGAACGAGGCTGCCCGCGTGGTGGCAGCCCAGGAAATCAGCCGCATCACGCACGGCCGCCTGTCCGTGGATGACTTGGACCCCGAGACCTCGATGGCGCTGACGCTGTTCGGCATCTTTGGCCTGGGTGCGATGGCTTTTGACGAAGCCAACAACGTCGCCAAATCGCTGAACGTGCGCATGGAGGCCAAGGCCGCGGGCTACCGTCTGGACGATGGCGACCGTCTGCTGGGGTACAACCAGGAAGCCACGGGACGCCGCGGGCAAGCGCAGGCCGGCGATGACGTGGGCTACCACGCGCCGGTGGTGCGCAAGGGCTCGAAGCTGCGCCTGGCGCTGCCGGCCGAGCGTTCGGCCAAGCGCCTGGAGCGCCCGCAAAGCCTGTGGGACGTGATGCAGGGCGCCCTGGTGAAGTATGCCCAGGGTGACATTCCGGTGGCGCGAGCCTACCTGGAGGCCCATGCCAAGGACCACATCGAGCGAGTGACCGACCTGCTGGAGGTGTGGGCGCTGGAATGCGGTGACCGTGCGCTGAAGAAGGCAGCCGACGGCCTGCTCTTCGGCCTGCGAATGCGGTCTGCCGCGGTGGCGTGATGACGACGGCCGCCGCCCCGAGCGTCTTTCGCGACTGGAACTGGAGGCTGTCGTACAAGACCTCCGGGCTCAAGGCCGTCAGCATCCTGCACGACTTCTACATCCCGGCGCTGCAGCGGGCTGCTCGTTATGACCGGGTGGCGGGCTACTTCCGGTCCACCTCCCTGGCAGCTGCCTCGCAGGGCTTCTCGGCCTTCGCGGACAAGCAGGGCAAGATGCGCCTGCTAGTGGGCGCTGACCTGGAGCCCCGGGATGTCGAGGCCATCCTCAAAGGTGAACAAGCCCGACTCATCGACGGGCTGAACGCCGCGCTTGGCGAGCCGGCCGACTGGTCGGAGCCGGAAGCCCGTGGGGTCGAGCTGTTGGCTTGGATGGTCAAGGCAGGGTTGCTTGAGGTGCGGGTTGCGCTGCGCGTGCATGCCGAGACGGGGCAGGCCATCCCCCTGGAGTCGCAAGTGGACGGCTATGTCCACGAGAAGTGGGCGGTTTTAGCGGATGGAGCCGGCGACCGGATGTACATCTCCGGCTCGCTCAACGAATCCAAGACCGCGCTGTTGCTGAACGCCGAGAACATCGACGTTCACTGCGCGTGGCGCAGCGAGGAGGCCCGCGAACGAACAGACGAGGCAGAGGCAGAGTTTGCAGTGCTGTGGGCCAATGAGCACCCGGCGTTCCGCGTGCTCACCTTACCCGATGCGGTCCAGGCGAAGCTGATTTCGTTTGCCGAATGGGATGGCACTGACATCGCCCCGCACAACAAACCGCCCAAGGAGGTGGATGGCACGAGCGCTGGACCGGTGGACATCACGCCCTCGGTAAGCGAATGGCTGGCCTTCAAGTTCATCCAGGACGCGCCGCGGATGCGCAACGGGCAGTACCTCGGCATCGAGACTGCCCCGATTGAAGCCTGGCCCCATCAGCGCATCGTGGCGCGGCGCCTGGTCGACGGCTGGCCGCTGTCGTGGATGCTGTGCGACGAGGTGGGCCTGGGCAAGACCATCGAGACCGGCTTGGCGCTGCGCTCGCTGGTGTTGTCGGGCTTCGTGAAGCGCGCCCTGATTGCCGCCCCAGCCAGCGTGGCGCCTCAGTGGCAGCGTGAGATGGCAGACAAATTTTTCTTGCCGTTCACCCGTGCGCTGACAGGTGGGAAGAACCGGCACAAGGTTCTGTTCCCGCAGGAGATGGAGCAGCCGGCGACCTCGCTGTTCTCCACCGACCTGAACATCGTATCCACCGGCTTGCTGGTGCGCGAACAACGCCAGTTGGACCTGAAGGCGGCAGCGGATTGGGACGTGGTGCTGCTTGATGAGGCGCACTACGCCCGCCGGTCGAACCCGACCCAGTGGGCGGAGCGCCCCGCCGAGTGGAACAAGTTGTTCAAAGTCACCAAGGATGTCCTGCGTACCAAGTCGCGCAGCCTGTGGCTGGCAACGGCCACGCCCATGCAGATTGAGCCGATTGAAGCCGTGGACTTGGCAGCGTTGACCAGGCGACTTGGACCGTTCGGGGACGAGACGCAGATTGCGCTGGCCTACTACGACCTGCTGGGCAAGATTCGGCGCGGCGTAGCCTTGGAAGAGCTCGAATGGGCCTTCTTGGCGCGGGTCGTCCGCCATGTGATGGCGCACGACGAGGCCGTCGCCGGTTTCGTGCGCCGCACACTGCTGCGCGGTCGAGACCGCCGCGACCTGGAGCAATGGCTCAAGGCCATCGAATCCGCGCCGGCAGCCCCAGTGGCGCCAGCGCGCAAGGCCGTGACCCGGCTGCTGTTTGCGGTGGCCCCGTTATCGCGCGTGATGATGCGGCACAACCGGGGACTGCTCCAGAAGTACCGTGAGCACGGCAAGTTGGCAGGCAATCTGGCGGAACGGCGTGTGCTGCTTCCCACCGTCGAACTGACCGCAGAAGACCGGGCGGTGTACGAGCTGTTCGAGCCTTACTGCCAGGAACTGTCGGAGCAGGTCAAGACGCACAGCCAGCAACGCACGGCCATCGGCTTCATGCTGAGCTTCTTCAATCTGCGCTTTGCGTCCAGCTACAAGGCGATTCTGGACACACTGCGCCGCCGCCGCGACAAGGTGCAGCTGGCCATTGCTGGAGAGCTGCCCGAGCAGCAGGGCTGGGATGAAGAAGACTGGGAAGAGGCTGTCGATGACCAGGACGAAGGCGCCGACGAGACCTTAACCTTTGCAGGTCTGCACACGCGCAGCCGTAACGACCTGCAATGGGAACACGACGAGCTCGGCAAGCTGATTGCGCAGCTTGAAGTGCTGGCTTTGAAGCCGTCACCCAAGGTGCGGGCGCTCCTGCAGGTGCTGCAGAGCCGGTCTCTGCCCAACGGCCGCGTCCGACAGCTGGTGCTGTTCACCCGCTTCTACGACACGCTGCTAGACATCCAGTCTTGGGTTGAGCGCAGCGCGCCGGCCGTGCGGGTTGGTGTCTTCGCGGGCCCGCGCTGCGCCTACATGGACGGCGCACCGCTTGTGTGGCGCAGCGCTACACGAGAGGAGGTCAAGCGCCGCTTCGTGAATGGGGACATCGACGTCCTGTTGTGCACGGACGCCGCCGCTGAAGGCTTGAACTTGCAGACCGCCGACCTGCTGGTGAACTTCGACCTTCCATGGAATCCCATGAAAGTCGAACAACGCATCGGCCGTATTGACCGTATAGGGCAACGTTACAGCGTCATCCACGTCGCAAACCTGGCCTATCCCGGCACCGCCGAGGAAGAGCTTTACGTGCGCCTGCAGCGCCGCATTGGTGGTGCGGCAAACACTGTCGGCGCGCAGCAGACCATCCTGCTGCCCGTGCTGCCCAACGACCTGCGACAGCTCGCAGCCAAGGAAATCACGCGCGACCAGCTGGAGCAACGCGTTCGGCAGCGCCTCCAGCAGGCGCAGGAGCGCGCCCAGGCGATGGAGCTGACACCGGATGAGCTCTACGCCATCTACGCGTCCCTGGACGACGAGATGGTGCGGGAGCAGTTACCCATCACGCTGGAACATATTTTCGGTGCCCTGGTGTCGTCCATGACGCTCAAGGCCTTGGGTTCGGAAGTTGTCCCAACTGAGCACGGCGACGCGCTGCTGGTGCGTGGCATTCCCGGCTCCGACCCTTTCATGCTCACGGCGTCGAGAACCTTGTACGAGCGAGGGACCACGGCGCGGACTGAGGCCCTGCACTTCGCAACATGGGGAGACCCGGCATTCGACCGGGTCGTGAGCTTCATGGTCGGCCAGCGCGAGGCCTGCGGGGAACTTGGACGAACCGAACAGGCCGTGCCGGGTTCAACATCGACGGTCGTGTGCTGGTGCCTGCAAGAGCCGGGGGGCAAGAGCTTCACCGTTGAGCGGTTCGACGACCTGCCGGCGAGCGATGCGGAACTGGCGCCGACCAACGGCGTCATGGCTTCCCAGTCCGCAGCGGCTTCATCGGTTGAGGCCTGGAAGCGTCTGGAGGGATGGGGGCGAGTCGAAACGGTCTCAGCCACTGCCGCACGCGCGCACCGCCGCTCGCATCTCCTGGTTGCTGGCAGCTTGCTGTCAAGCGCCCCTGCCAATGCGCTGTTGAACGACATCGGCCAGTACCTGCCAGACGCCTCTCGCAATCTACGAACAACGCGACTGGACCCTGCGGTGGTGAGTGCGGAGCTCGCATTGGGTTTGCTCGAAGCCTCAGGGTCATCTCTGTACGTGCCTGCTTTTTACCAGCCCTACATCGTCAATACTCTCAAGAAGGAGCGCATCGGGTTGAAGAAGGCACGACGCGGCAATGGCGACGAGGAGATTTTGCTCAGTGAACTGGTGCAGCGGATGAGCAGACTGGCGAAGGACGTGAGCGGCTAGAGAGAGCGCGTTGCTCAACGAGCTATCAACAACAGGGGCGGGGAGAGGTAGATGGCATTTGTGGGCATCAGGGGTGCAAATCTCCTAAGGGATGAAGTTGAGTTGCGCGCGCATCTGGCGACACTCCTTCGGCTGGAGAACGTAGGTCTCTTGCTTGGCGCCGGTGCCTCGGTGGTTGCGGGCGGAAAGACGATGCGGAGCCTTTGGGAGGACTTCCTTGCGGTCTCACCCGTGCAGGCTCAGTGGCTGCACGACAGGGCATTCGTCCCCGCCAATGCCATGGATGCTGACCCTCGGAATCGAGTCGCCCCGAACGTGGAGCGCCTCGGCGATGCATTGGAGATTGCCCTCGCGGAGTGGACGCGCCAGAACCACGCCGACCTCCTACACCTGAAGCTTGCCCGCGCGCATCTGGCACGCGCAGTTGTTCGCGCCGCGTTGCTCCAACCTGACTGGTGGCGCTCGCCCGCTGGTGCCGAGGCGGATGCCGAACAGCTTCAGCACCATCGCGCTATCCTGCAAAAGCTGGTCGCCGCTCGTCAGCCAGGCCAAGCTGCGCCTTGGGTCTTCACGACCAACTATGACCTTGCCATCGAGTGGGCGGCGGAGTCCATCGACCTTCAGGTTGTCAATGGATTCCTCGGTGTCCACGGACGTCGCTTCTCGCCCCAGAGTTTCGACCTGGGGTACCGCAACACGCAGGCACGCGGCGAGGCGCGATTCGGCGTCTACAACATTTACCTCGCGAAGCTCCATGGTTCCCTGAACTGGTGGGAAGCAGCGGAACAGGTCTACTAGGCGCAGGCTCTCTCGGCTGGCCAGAGGATTCAGAAGTTTCTTGACGACCCTGCCGAGACCGAGCTCGGCCTCCTGGTCATGCCCCGTGCCGCGAAGTACATGCAGACCATCGGCTTCGTCCTCGGAGAGCTGTTCAGGCGTTTTAGCGAATTCTTGTCCCGTCCCCAGACGGCGCTGGTCACCTGCGGCTATGGCTTCGGCGACGAACACATCAACCGTCTGCTACGTTCAGCCCTGCTGAATCCGACGCTCCAACTGGTCGTGTACTTCCCGGGATTTACGGGGGACGTAACGGCGGTGGCCTTGCCGGAGTCGTTGCGAAAGCTGTTATCCCTGAAGAACCCAAGGGTCACGGTCGTCGGCGGCGGAGCTGCTGCGCATCTCGACAAGCTTGGCGAACAGCTTCCCGACCCGTTGCTATACGACGATGACATGCGCAAGCTGGAGAAGGCACTGAGGGAGCCCTTGAATCCGCCTGCTGCTGCCCACTTCGAGGACCCCGCATGAGGACTCGGCAACCCATCGGCTATGTCGTCCAAATTGACGGCCCCGAAGTCACGCTGAACCTTCTCGACATGCATCGAGGGCAGGTGGCGGCCCATCAGCAAGGGGTCACCACGGTCACAGAGGTCGGCAGTCTTCTTGCACTGGATTCGGGCAGCCGCGTTCTGGTGATGAAGGTCTTGGCGCTAAGTTTCGCCGAGCCCAGGGAGGCGCATCGCTTGGGTGTTGGTTCAAGTGCTCACCTATCGGAGCCACTCCGAAACGTCACCGGCGTCGTCGTGGGACAACTCATCCGAGCCGATGGCAACACACAGTTCGTCAGTGACTCACTGCCGACACCGCCGCTTGGCGCCGAAGCGTTCCCTCTCACGGGCGGTGAACTGGCAGCTGCGCTAGGGCACGCCGAGGCTGAAGACCTACCCATCGTCCTTGGCGAAGACCTGCGCGGAGGGGGTAGTCTGCGAGTTGGACTTGAAAGCCTAGTGTCTCGGCATGTAGCCGTGCTCGGAAGTTCCGGGCAAGGGAAGAGCTGCTTCACGGCTGCTGTCCTGCAGCAGATTGTTCGGCTACCCGGTGCCCGCATTGTCATCTTCGACATCAACGGTGAGTACCCAGGCGCGTTCGAGCTACCGGACCTGCCAGCCGGTGCCGCCAAGAGCACAACGCTGGGAGGTGAGGGCGCCGACGCGTTCAAGGTTCCGTATTTCGCCCTCGGGCGCTTCGGGCTTCATCGTCTGCTGAATCCCAGTGAGAAGACGCAGCGGCCTGCGCTTTCGTTCGCTCTAGAGCATCTGAACAAGGTCAGGTGGTTCGCGAACGAGAAGGGGGCGGGGCTGGCAACTGACCAAAGGCCCTTTTTGTTCGACGACTGCCGACAGGCCGGGGCAGCGGAGGCAGAGACCAGAATCCAGACCATCCGAAGCGGGCGGGCTGTCCTAGTCAACGAGTGGCCACACATGTCGGCACTGGCCGCGCTCGTCGCCGAGAGTCACGGAATACAGCCGGGGCGATATGGAGCTGAGCGCTCCAGCTTCCACTACTCGAACGTGTCCCCTTTGGTCACTCGGATTCACAGGTTCTCCGAGGACCCGATGTTCACGGATGTGGTTGATGTCAACGGCGGCCCCGGTAGAGGTGGCCCGCTTTCATGGTCAGCAGAGTCTACCGGCCTTGTGGAGCGCATCTTTGGCGGCGAAGTTGTTGACTGGCGCGTCCACATCATTAACTTGCGCCGGGTCTCACATGACCTGACTCCGTTCGTGCTTGGCTCTTTATTGGAGCTGTATGCCTACGAGCTGTTTCGCAGGGGGCAAGAGCGAGCTTCGCCCACGCTGCTGGTGCTGGAGGAAGCGCATCATTATATGCGTCCCATCGGTTCAGGCGAGGACGCCGATGTGAATTCGCTCGCCTACGAACGGCTCGCCAAAGAAGGACGTAAGTTTGGTCTTGCCCTTTGGCTAAGCACGCAGCGACCGTCTGAAATCTCGCCGACAGTCCTCTCTCAGTGCAACAACTGGGTCACTTTTCGTCTGACCTCAGAGAAGGACCTCAACGCTGTGCAATCTGCGAGCGAATGGGCCGACCGACGCGAAGTGCGTCGTATCGCCGGCTTGGCCCGACAGACAGCCATCGTTTTTGGGGGAAGCATTTCAATGCCAGTCATGCTAAGAGCGCCGAACGCGGTGCCGCGCCCTAGGTCAGACGACGGGAACTTCGCCACTTGGGGATTTGCACCCGGTTAGGCCAGAGTCTGTGTTGAAGTCATGCAACTGCGGGCCTGGAGCCGTGTAGTCTCAGGTCACCCCCATGGCGAAATTCGGCGTATCGACTAGGATGCGCTCGCGGCGTCTCAGATGTTCGCCCTTGTACCTGCCGAAACGTCACGGCTGGTCAAACCCAAGCGAGCTTGTCTGCTTAGGCCACGAGTAAAGAGCCTCAGGGAAGAGCATGCGCAAGAAATCGGGATTCGATATGCAGGTGGGAAAGCTCAAGTCCCTCCCGTCGCACCACACCGACGAAGTCCGCCATCTGTTCACCAAGCGTCGGGGGCACTGATGACTCCATCGAACTTCAAAAGCCAAGCCGGCGAACGGCCATTCACGAGCCTGTAGAGCATGGTCTGAGACATACCCTCGAGAGCCATCGACGCGCAACCGCTAGACCACGAGAGGCCGCTGCATCGCTGTCCTCACTCAGGAACAGGCCTTCGTGACCGTCGAGCTTGCGCTGCTCCGCGTAGTCTATGAAGCCGCAGCGGACCAACTCGTCATGCAATGGAATCCAGTGACCCGGGCACCAGCGTGAAGAACGACTGACTCGCGCTCGCGCAGGCAAGCGCAGTATCCAATGGTCGCCGCATTGGGCCAAGTCAGTCACTTTGGTGCGCACCAATTGCGACGCGCGCGCGCCGGTGAGGGCGACGCTCAGAGGAAGCCAGAAGCAGAGCGGACCTTCGCCGGTGGCTGCGTCCCTCGCGGCCACGAAGCGCGGGCACTTCCACACCTCACTCATCACTGCGACCGGCATCGGGGCGTATTGGAAGGTCCGCGGTGGACGACGTCGCCCGACCTCTGACGCGACCGTGTGAGCCGAGCTCGGTGGACAGCTGGTTGTTGCTCGGGCCGTGAACCCCCCTGCGGCAGTGCCTCGTGTCGGGATTTGCAACGAAAGTGCGGATGCTGCGTCAGGGTACTGGTCGAGATTTCGGGGACCGCTGCTGGTCGATTCAGACATGGGAGTCCTGGTTGGCTGGTGAGTGGAAGTAGGTGGCGCGCATCACCGGTCTCACTGTGCCCATCATGTGCAGTCTCTGCCACCGGAATCTTTTCGGCTTTGTGAGCGCATTCACAACCGCCATCCACGACCTGCAGAAGAATGTGAGCCTGCTCACACTTGCCGGGCGCGAACGTGGAATGCGGTCATGCCATTGCCGAGTCCTCTTTGGGGGGGCTTGATGCCGCCGACTTCGATTTCAGTTTGGTCAGCGCAAGAGCACAGGCGTCCCACCGGGGGTCCCCAAGCGCTTCCGCATGTCGGCTGCTGATGTTTGCGAGGCCCGAGCAGGCGGCACGCTCCTGCATTTCAGGATAGGAAAGGACCCTCGGGGATATTCCAAGAGTTCTTTGTTCTCAGACGGTTAGGAGCCCCGAGTGCTGCGGGCAAGGCTCCCCCTGAACCCGCACAATCACGAGCTTCGAGCCATGCCGCACCTTGGAGCCCCGGCTCAACGTCCGGACGTGCGCGGGAAACCGTCCCGCGCGGCGTGGGCAGAGCAGCCGCCGCAGTGCGCTGCTCCTGAACCAGACTGTGTCTGCGGAACTGCGCCGCATCTGTCGCCCTCTGGTCCCCGCTCCCAGGCCGCGTCCGTGACTTCCCGCTTGACGCACTCGGCTGGCCGCGGGGTATCGAGCCCTCTCCTCCAGCCTCAGGTGTAGCCGCAAGGTTTATATGAGGCTGGGAGTCGAACTGCCTCTCGAAAGAAGCGAAGCTGCGACAAGCTCTGGCCAGCGGCGGCGAAGCTGCGCCTCATCGAGCATCGGCTCGGCCCGTACGCCGGCCTCGAAATCACAAACCGTCTGGGACGGGTAAGACCATAGGCTGTCATCTCGCCATACACGCTCGTAGAGCAGCTTCCAGTGCCCTTCCAGCAGGTCGGGTTGCCGTGATGCAGTGCGCACGAACAGAGACACCGTAGCGTCGGTGAGTGCGTCGGGGGCTTGGCCCCCGCACCCCTCGGCCGCACTGACGGCGTCAATGACCACCTGGTCAAGCCACTCGCGCAGTCGCAGTCCGCGACGCCGCGCGGTGAGCATCGCCGCGACGGCCACGTCCGGTGTCATCAGCATGGCTCGGGGGTTATCAGGTGAAAGAGGCGCCGGTTTCAGCATCAAGGGGCTCCAGTGAAAAACGATGCTTTGCATTGTTCTTAATTTCGCCCCAGACAACCAAGGGATTCCGGTTACGTAACGAGCCCCGGAAATTTGCCTACACGTCATAGGTCTGGCGCCCGCCAAACCGTTTATGACAAGGACCGATATGGGACGCAAGGGCATCACCTGTGATGACGTCATTCGGGCGTACGTCGCGCTGCTGAAGCAGGGCCGCACGCCCGGCCCCAGGAATCTGCGCCTGGAACTAGGGCGCGGGAGCTTCACAACCATCTCACAGCACATGCGCCGGCTGGCATTGCGGCAGATAGACATCCAAACCAGGAAGCTAACGAGGGCCAACGATACGGTGCGAGCAGCACCAGCTGAGCACGCCATGCCTCCTTCATTCGAGGAGACGGAGGAAAAACGAGCGTGATTCGCGAGGGCAACCGGTCGGTTGCCCTCGTTTTCTTGTTTCACCCCCACTAGGAGGCGTACGCTCCCAGTGGGCTCGTCACTTGTGTGACAGCCCTCATCGCTGCCATGGTTCTCTTCAGGCTGAATACGTGCTATCGGTGTCCCAATAACAATGCGACGCGAAGACAAATCAGCGTTGCCAGCGCCAGGCGTGTTTAGGTCAGGCGTGAGACCGCCGTGATGAGTGATGCTCTTGCAGAATCGAGCTTGTGAGGGTCCGTCTTTGCAGACAAGTCCGCACGTCGCTTCTGTCCAAGGAAGTACTTGATGCGCTCAGCATTTGCGCCGCTGGGATGCGGAAGGCCATCGAGCACCCGACTTGGAGCGACCGAGCCCTGAGATGCCAGCCGTGCCAGCACCTTTGAGGGGACGGGGCCGAGCGGTACGAAAACAGCGTCTGGAAGTTGGGTGCAAACCGCACCGAAGTACTGCTTCACCATCTCTCGCAGCATAGGGTGCTTGGTCGCGTCAGGCGTTCCGTTGTAGTTTTCATTGTCGACGAAGACCGGGAACTGCAGGACAGAAGCCGTCTGAAGTAGTGCTGACGCGCTTCCGAAGAGGTGGCCACAAGTGGACAGCCCCAGCCACTTCTGAACTCCTACCGCATCTAGTAGAGCGACCAGGTTCGGGCGCATCGCACCAGAGAACGCTCCAGTTGCTTTCGCTCTCCTAAGCACTTCCGTATCGGAGGCGCCGTCATGGATGGCGCGCTTGGCCTCGCTGAGCGCGTTCGCCGCCTGGGTTCTGCCCGGAGTGATGCCTACCAGTACAACCCGCGCTTGCGGGTTGACCCATTCGAAGGGCGCGTAGTAGACCGACACCGCGCCGTCCTTTGCCATCAGCAACTCCGTCGCGCACGGGTTGCCCGCATAAGACTTGATGGCGGACTGGTACTTGGTGAAGGTCGAGGTCTTCAATGTGGCACTCCCGGGGGTTTGGATGGACAACAAGCCGTTCCTGGGTCGCGGAGGGCTTGCTCGTCTACAAACTATGCTAGTACACTTTCTGTACTTATGCGGTGGATGCCACAGTTATGAGTCGGAAATTCGCCAAACCACCGGATGGCGAACGGCGGCGCGCGTCTGGTCCCTGGGGCCCGGAGCGCCGACTCCAGTTCATCGACTTCCGGCTTCAGTGGGAAGGTCGGCTGAATCGGTCAGACCTGATGGAGCACTTCGGTATCTCGGTGCCTCAGGCGTCGGCCGACATAGCCGCCTACGCCGAGCTGGCACCGAACAACCTGGCCTATGACCGAAGCGCCCGCGTTTATGTGGCCTCGCCAGGCTTCGCGCCTGCGTTCACCTCAACCACTGCCGAGCACTATCTCAACGACCTGCTGGCCTTGAACGCCAAGGTCCTGCCACCCGAGGGGAGCTTTGTCGGCTGGGCTCCGTCGGTCGCGATGGCGGTGTCCCCCGTGAGGTCCGTTCCTCCTGCCATTCTGGTCAGCGTAGTGCGAGCGATTCGTGGACGTAGCGCAGTTCAACTCCTCTACCAGTCCATGTCGAGGCCAGAGCCGTCGTGGCGGGAGGTCTCGCCCCACGCTCTGGGTCATGACGGCTTTCGCTGGCACGTTCGGGCGTTCTGCCATGCGCGATGTGCCTTCCGAGACTTTGTCTTCGCGCGAGCCATAGAGGTGCGCGAGGCTGGGCCGACGACGGTTCAGCCCGAGGATGACGTGGCATGGCACACCCCCGTCAAGTTGGTTCTGGAGCCCAACGCCGGCTTGAGCGCGTCGAAGAAGAAGGTCGTCGAGCTGGACTACGCCATGACCAACGGTCAGGTCATTCTTGAGACGCGGCAAGCGATGCTGTACTACGTGTTGCAGCGTTTGGGCCTCAGCCGGGACGGAGAAGTTCGCCCCGAGGCGCAGCAGATTCAGCTCAAGAACGCATCCGAGGTCAAAGTAATCTTGGACGGCTTGGCTAAGAGCTATGACTAAACAAGAAGAACAAGATGAACCAGGGAGACCCATGTTCGAAGTACACGAAGAGCGCCTAGAGGCGCTGGTGAAGCGCGCCGAGACGCCAGTGCTCGGCCTACTCGGAACTCTGCTGCCGCCTGATGCGCGAGACGCCATCCGCAGGGACTTGGCCGTAATGCCAAGCGCCAAGGCGTACTCCCAGAGGCTAGAGAAGTACCCCGCCTTGTTTGGGGTCTGGCTGGCCGAGCACGTCATGCTGGGCCTCGGCCAAGACGGGCATTTCAGCCTGTACCCCCACCTTCAGAAGGCCATCGGCGTCTCGACCGAGCTGACGTCAGGGGAGAAGGAGCTCCTGTGGAGCGCGTTCCGTCGAGCGATGTTCAAGCTTGGCATCCAGCCGCTCTCGCGGGTCTCCGGCACTCACTTCATGGCCGACGAGTATGTCCGCCAAGCCGGCGTGCCCATTGCCTTCGCTGACGACCTCGCGCTAAGGATGCTCCAGGTGGCGAGGCGAATGGGTCTGCCTGACGAGGACGACCAGGAAGGGTTGCTTGCCTGGCAATCCAATCTCCTGAACAAGCTGGCGCCGCCGTTCAGCGTGACGGCGCGTAAAGCGGTAGAACGGGACTCCCTCGGCTACTACACGCGCGCCTTCCTTCGTGTTCATTTGAACGGGGGCCAGGCGGCAGGCAAGGACCCTCTTGAGCAAGCTCTTGCCAAGGCGTTCGCCGCGGGGGGCTCGTCTCATTTGCGCAGGGCCGCGATACCGCAGCTGCTCTACCGCGATGGCTCGCTGGGAGTTCTCTTCCCGCCTACGGAAGAGTCGGTGGGCTACAAGGTCGAGTGTGGCGGGCATGTCGCGTCAGTGCGGCTCGATGCGGAAGGGGGCTTCCGGCCACTGCCGGGTGGTCTTCATCGCGAGGTCGTAGTCCAACGAGATGACGGGGAACGAGTTCTCTGCGTGCGTCTCTGGCCTGACTCGCTGTCCAACCGGCTGTTGATTTTCAGCGCTGAAGGCCGTTTGCGCGCGTCTGCGCGGCTAGCACAGGAAGACCCGGTCGAGCTCGCCCCAGGCCGATACCTTGCTCTCTGCCGCTTCGAGCCGAGCAATCTCGACGACTGGCATGAAGTCAACGAGACGCCTCTGTTGGTCGAGGTTCCACTAGACGTCCGTCCGGGCGCCGAGTTGCTCATCAAGAACGGGCCAGCAGCCGTTACCCTGGTGGGACAAAACCAGCCTTCGCTGTCGCTCAACGGGTCTTCGAAGGGGAGCCTCGAAGGACTGGAGTTCAGGTACGGGGAGGTTGAAGCTCACATCGAGGTCCCAGCCGACTGGCTCCAGAACATCACCGGACAGTTTGAGGTGAGGGTGGTTCACGGTGACCGTCGAGCCGCGCTCGCCGTCAAGCTTGATGAGAGTCGTCGCGCAGTTGTAAAGCTATCGGAGGCAATCGCGCACCTGGGACTTGGTAGCGGCCTCTGGCGGCTGGTTTTGGAGCTCGGACGGGCTGGCGAGGCTCGTGCTGCACAACGCCAGTCCGTTCTCTACTGGAGCGGTCTGAAGAATGTGTCCTATGGGCTCAAGTTCGCCTACGAAAGCCCACCGAAGAACCTGATTGCCTCATCCTGCGCTGGTCTCAAGGTCGGTCCAAATCAGATGGACCCGACGGATGACCACAGTCGGCTCATCCGGATGGCCTTTGACGTGGGCGGCGGCAGGCTCGTTCACTTCAGTTGGCACCGGCCCGGGGTCTTCGTAGAGGTCCGGGTGCCAGGGGCCGACGGCTCGACTGCCTCCCTTGCTCGGCCGCTAGGAGTAGCTGAAACGGTATCGCTGACGAGTCCAAAGACGATTGTGGTCAGCGCGTCCGAGCCTGGATACATCTGTCTCGGGAGCATGCGGACCTTCGTCGACTTCTCCCAGAAGGCCAGCAAGGCGTTCCCCGCGAGCTTCTTGGCAAGCCGGCTCGAGCCCGGGGCTCGCACCCTCAGGTACGAGACGGCGTCAGGCAAGGCCGCCGTTGACCTGCTTGTCCTGTCTCAGCCGCATGTGGCGACTGACGTCAAGACAGAGCGGTTGGCGAACTTGTTCGAGGTTCGCGTGATGGTTAGTGGTGAGCCGACGGACGTCGCTGTGACCGGCCGAGAGCTGTCGTCGGGCCGAGAGGCGCGTGCCGAACACGAGCTCATGGCTGGCACCTGGCACAGCAACGACCTGGCTCGCATGCAGGTCTACGCAGCGCCAGCAGGCAACAGCCACGCCGTTCACGTGCTCATAGACGTCGAGACGTTGAAGCCGGGCATCTGGATTCTCGGGTTCGGTGCGCGAATTGGTGGTGTGTGGGGCCGCTTACAGGATGGAGATGAGGGACGCATTGCCGTGGCGTTCGCTGTCGACAGCGTAGGCAAGCAGATTCCTGGGAAGGAGGTCGTTGCGACGGCTGACACGCTGGAGCTGCCCGACGTCGCGGCGCAGTTGGTTCGACTGAACGAGCACTTCCGTCAGTGCTGGTCGCCGGTTTGTTGGGAGCAGCAGCACTGGCTGACACCCTACTTCTCGGCGCTGGTTGACCGGCTCCGGGACAACGAACCTGACTACGTGACCGAACTTGTCGACATGGCAATGTGCCGGCCGCCAGAAGATGGTCGGCCTGGCTACCTGTCGATGCAGTTCGCGCCTGCATGGCTCAACCATGTCTTCAGTCAGCCGCGCGCGACGTACAAGCGGGTCAACATCAAGCCGCATCCCTTGTCGATTGCCCTTCGCGCATCGGCTGACCTCAAGGGCGCGATTGCCCCGGCGTTTGGAACGGTCCTGCATCCAACCGCTGCTATGCCCTTCGCGAACATTGCGGAGGTGATGCATGGGCGGCGCCCCAAGGCCTTCAATTTGGCCACCTATCGAGCAGCACTCCAGCAGACGAAGCTCGAAGGGGCCTATCAGCTAGAAGATGAACTCTTTTTGCCCAAGGAGGGTGAGCTACTTGGGCCGCTGCACCTTGCGCACTGTTGGCGAGACCTTGAGCGTGGCTTCACCTCTAGTCAGCTCATGCCCAACACCCGCAAGAGCGCTGCCTTGGCGCTTGCCAAAAAGCTGGCACTGCATCGCAGTAACTTTGACCAAGCCGTCATCAACGGCTTGAAAGGACAGCCGCTGCTTCTTCGGCTCGGTAAGCCTCATGACGACCAGTTGGACGATGGCGAGCAACTCAAGTGGGAACACATGGAGCACATAGGACTAGCGTGCGCGTGGCTCGCTTGGTTCTGTCGCCTTGAGAGTCGCCAGCCTGGGGCGTTGAGCGGCTTCCATAGCCTCCTCGGCAATCTTCGCAAGCAGGTTGAAGTCCCTGGAGGAACCATCGGTGACTGCATCGCCTACTACCTGCAGGTGGCCCCCGCGATGTTTGCCTTCTACCTGCTCCTGTGGGAGTTGGTTCAGACCGTTGAACTTGACCCGGTTGTCCAGCATGTCTGACACGAACCCGATTTCCTTCTCACAGGACCTCAAGAAGGTCCTCGCCCGGTACATCGCGACAACGCTGCCAATCTCGCGCCGGTACTCCAGGCTTGGCCGGGAGTTCCGTCTCTTGCTTGAGCAGGAACAGTTGGTCCAAGGTCCCTATGTCGAGGCGCTTCCCGACTTCGAGAAGGGCAAGCCCCTCGCCGGGCTGCTCAAGAAGGCCGGAGGCTTCCTGCACGACGGACTGGGCATGTTGCCGACAGCCAACCGGCCGCTGCATCTTCACCAGGAGAAGGCGCTTCGTCATGCCATCGTTGACCAGGAAAGCTTCCTGACTGCAACTGGCACCGGTAGCGGCAAGACCGAGACTTTCCTGTATCCCATCGCTCACGACCTGCTGTCGGACGCGGACCCGCAGCGCCCGGGTGTTCGTGCCCTGCTCGTCTACCCAATGAACGCGCTGGCGAACGACCAGCTGTACTACCGTGTCGCACCGCTCTTCGCTCGTTATTTGAAGGACTACGGCATCACGTTCGGGCGCTACACCGGGCAAGTGAAATCCACGGCCAAGCGAGACGAAGAAGAGGCTCGCATCTGGAACAACCCGAAGCTGATGGAGGCTCTGGGGAACCCGTCGACCATTCCTAAGAACTGGTTGCTGACTCGTGATGAGATGCTGGCTGACCCGCCGAAGGTGCTCATCACCAACTACGCGATGCTGGAGCACATGCTCTTGCTGCCGCGCAACGCGGGGTTGTTCGCCACCAACTCGTTACGCTTCATCGTCCTCGATGAAATTCACACCTACCATGGAGCACAGGCGACCGAGGTCGCGTTCCTTCTGCGCAAGCTGAAGACTCGCCTGGGGGCTGAGACGGGAATCCGAGTTTTTGGAACAAGTGCGAGCCTCTCCGACTCCGAGACTGCGGACGAGGAGCTGAAGAAGTTTGCCTCTGACCTCCTCGGAGAGCCGGTCAATCGGGTCATTCGAGGGAAACGAATTCCTCACTCGGCGCTTGCACAACCTGTCAGCACCACCTTTTCGATGATTCCGCGTCAGTGGCTGACTCTCGGTGGAGTGCTCCGCGAGTTCCTCCAGCTCGACCGCGAGGAGCAAACTGTCGACTGCTGGAATCGCTTCGTCCAATCACAGGAGGACCTGCCGCCTGAGCTCATCCTCAAGAGTAACCCGGACGGCCCGGCCGCCGCGGCTTTGGTCGAGACCTTTGCGCGCAGCGTTCAGGTGCGCAGGGTCGCCGAGTCGCTCGAAGGCGGAAGAGTGGTTGCCTACGCTCAGCTGGCTCAGCGGGTCTTCGACACCTACGACCTTGAGCCGCAGGAGGCTGAGAGCGCATTGAGTACTGTGATTCAGTGCGGGATGGTCGCTCGGCGAGCGCAGGGGGACTTCCCTTTGTTGCCCGGCCGATACCACCTCGCTGTGAACAGCATCGAAGGCGTTGTGGTCAGGCCAGACACCAGCGACGAAGGCTGGGCGAAGGCCAAGGTGGGTCGGAGCTTCAAAGACGATGCTGGACATTACTACCCGCTGCTGACGTGCCGTAAGTGCGGGCAGCCGTTCCTGGAGGGCTGGAAGGACCAGTCACATGTACACCCTCATCGGCCTGATACGGGCGAGAACGGTGCAGAGCGGGTTGTCTTCTGGCTCGGGGCTCCTTTCACGGGCACTGAAGACGAAGAGGACGAGGGCGGCGACGGGCAGGCGCCAGAGTCGGCGCATGAACGCATCTTCGTGCAGCTGAAGACCGGGGCGATAGTTGCGGCGGATGATGCTGTTCCGCTGTACCCGGTACACACCGAGCAGGACGACATCGAGCGTGCACGCTATGTCAAGCGTTGCCCGGCCTGTGGTGGTCGGTCCACTGGCGCTGATGCCGAGGTTGTGACCCGAATGCACCCTGGGAATGAGGCACTTGGTGCCGTCGTTGCGCAAAGAGTCCTTGAGGCCCTTCCGCCCGGCGTCATTGACCATGCAGACCCCCGGCCATCGTTCGGTCGCAACCTACTCACCTTCTCGGATAACCGTCAGGACGCGGCGTTCTTCGCCCCGTACTTCGAGCGCACGTCTGCGAACGTGGCGCTGCGAGCGGCTGTCCGTGCGGTGCTGGCGGATTCATCGGCCCCGATGGGCATGCCGCAGCTTGCCGAGCGCGTGTTCGAACACTGGCGACGCAACGGCGGTCAACCGCTGCTACTCAATGAGGCAGGCGAGATTCGCACGGACAAGCAAGACGTGTCACAGCTGCTTCTCGGCGCGCTGGGATACGAGTTCTGTACGCCCGGAGGCCGCCGCAACTCGCTGGAGAGCCTCGGGGTGGCCCTCGTTACCTATGACGAGGCCAAGCTCAAGGCGCTGTACCAGCAGGTCAAGAACTTCTGGCCGAAGCAGCTGCCAAGCGACCAGGACGCGCTCGAATCGTTGTGCCACATCCTTCTGGAGACCGTACGCCGAGAGCGAGCGCTGGAGAGCCTGTCCGGTCTCGCCATGAACGACCAAGCTGTCTGGGGTGACTACAACCAGCATCGAACCTTCGATATCGAGACTGGCGACACTGGGGTCCGCTTCAAGTGGCTCCCCAGCCAGCAGGCCAATCGCCACAACCGCCGTTCCTGGTACCTGGTGGAGCGGCTCGGTCTGAGCAAGTCGGAGGCGGCGGACTTCTTACGCAACTTCTGGGCAGCGATGACCAAGCCGCCCGCGACCATCTTGAAAAAGTTTCCGCCAGGCTTCGCCTTGGATGGCGGGCTCATCCGTGTTCGAAGCGGACTCAATGTGCCCCTGTACCAATGCAAGAGCTGCGGTCTCTTGCAAAGACACGTCGTCGCCGACAAGTGCACGGCTTTCGGATGCCGGGGTGACGTCCTGATGCTTCACGCCGACGAGCGCTTGAGGCTGCACCGCGAGAACCATTACCTGGCCTCCTACGAGGAGACCAACCACCTGACGCTGCGCGCCAGAGAGCACACGGCCTCCCTCTCGACTGAGCTCCGCGAGGAAATCGAGCGCGAGTTCGCCGAGCGGCGTATCAACTTGCTGAGCTGTACGACCACCATGGAAATGGGGGTCGACCTTGGTGACCTTGAAGCGGTGGTGAACCTGAACGTGCCGCCCGGCATCGCCAACTACCAGCAGCGAACCGGACGCGCCGGACGGCGCGCACAGGCAGCGCCGTTCTGTGTCACGGTTGCGAGGAACACGAACTACGACCAGATTGTCTTCCGCGAGCTCAAGGACTACCTCAGCTCCTCGCCAATCACTCCGTTTATCAATCTTGCCAACGCGGAACTGTTCGTGCGGCATCAAATGTCCGTGGTGCTGTCCTCCTTCCTTCGCCATGCGCTGAGCAAGACCGATGTGAACGCTCCGTCGCTCAAGCATCTGTTCGGTGACGTGCTGCATGACAAAGCCAAGGAGGACTTCTACGACAAGCTGAACGCCTGGGTCGAAGGCGAGTCAGGAGCAAAGGCGTTCGCTGAGGCGGAGGCCCTCGGAGACAAGCTGCCGCCGGACTTGCGCTCTATCGTGTGCCGGGGGGCTTACCTGCGCAGCGTCATCGTTGGACGGTTAAAAGAGTTTGCCGAGGACGTCTCCGAGCGGTGCAAGTCCTACGTTGCCAAGAAGACGGCAGCTGCAGAAAGCGACGAGCTCAAGAAGGCGCTCTACTGGAAGGAGCAGCTTGAGAAGTACATGGACCAGTTCTTGGTCAATGAGCTGTCGCGCCGCGGCCTTATCCCGACCTATAGCTTCCCCGTGCACTCGCTGACGTTGGAGGTGCAGGACGGGAGCACCTTCAACCGCTACCAGAACCAGGCCGACGTCTCGTTGAACCGTGACGCAAGTCTTGGTATCAGCGAGTACGCGCCGGGTGCCGAGGTGGTGGCCAACGGTCGAATTTGGGAGAGCTCGGGTCTGGCCAGCTATCCCAAGGCGTTCATGCCGACGCGGTGGTATGCCGCGTGTCCAGAGTGCTTCCACGTCGATGTTGCCGACGCGCACCAGGACCTTCCTGACGGATGTGGTAACTGTGGCTACGCCGAACCGACGCGTCGCAAGCGCATGTTCCTGGAGCCCAAGGGCTTTGTGACCAGCGTGGCGGACAGCAAAGGCAAAGACCCTGGAACAGCACGGCGCAGGGTGAAGCCTGCCGACGAGGCCAGGCTGATTGCAGCTCCAAGGTCAGAGAACTTTCAGGAGACTGAACTTCCGTTCTTGAGCACTGCGCTGCTGTTGGCACGTGGCTCGGAGGACAACGACCTCCGCGGCAGTCTCTTCGTCACGAACCGGGGAACCTATGGGGAGGGGTACTACAGGTGCCCCCTTTGCAACTACTGTCAACCCGCCTCGAAGCCGAAGAAGACCAAGGACGGAGCGAAGAAGGGAACTCCCGTTGGCGAAGCCGCTACTCGCAAATTCGTCCACAAGGACCCAAGCACCGGGTCGACGTGCAGGTCGGATGTCATGCCAAGAATGGGTGTTGATTTCGCGCACATGTTCAACACCGACGTCCGGCTGCTGCGGTTCCTTGCGCCGCTGCCAGAGGCACTGGAAGACGTTACGAATGAAAGGCGTTTTCAGGAGAACGTTGCCCGCACGGTCGCGGAGGCCTGCCGTTTGGCGGCGTCTGACATGCTCCATCTCTACCCCGGAGAGCTTCGGTCGACCTATCGCTTGTATGCCAGCGCGGGTTGCATTGCGGAGGTCGTTCTCTACGACGGTGTGCCTGGAGGGGCAGGGTACAGTGCCCGGTTGGGTACGCCTCAATTCAGCTTCCGAGAGCTCATGGTCGGCGCTTTACGCCGCCTGGAGTGCCCTCAGGAGTGCGATTCGGCATGCAGGGCATGCCTGTGTGACTACGGCAACCAACGGCACTGGGACAGCTTCCGACGGAAGGAGGCCATGGCCTGGCTCAAGGCGTTGCTGGACGGGCGTCCGGTGGCAGACGGACCAGGCAGCTATGTGCCTTGGCCCAAGCCAAGTTTGAGCGGGCTTGCTGAACGGTTGGCAAGCTCTCCGTCCATCTCCATCATCGCGACCTCACTCTGCGGAGCCTCCGGCTACCGTGAGACGGAGCTCAATCAGCTTGTGTCTTGGCTTCAGGCTGGCAAGGGGTTGCGGCTGTACATCGCCAACAGGCTTGTGCAGCACCCGTCGGACTACCCCACCTTGATGCTCTACCGACACCTGTATCCATGGATGCAGGCTGGCAAGCTTCGTGTCCATGCGCTGCCCGAGCTTGATGGCCGAATTGCCGGGCAGATTCCGCGAGTCTTCGCGTCGCTTGAAGACGGCGCGCTGCTCTTCAGACAGGCACTCCCTGTGCAGGCCCTGTTTGACGGGCTCGTCAGCTCCCCCGCCGAGCTGGGTGCGATGGATGCCGGTACACGGGAGCTACTGGAGACGGTTCTGTCTGCAGCAGTTCCCTATGCCCCCGAGCACTTCGCTGAGGGGCAGAAGATGGGCATGTGGGAGTTTGGTGTGGGGGTGTCACGCCCGTTGGCTGAGGTCTTTTCGGCTGTGAAAGGACAGCACGTCAAGAGCTTAGTCATTCGAGACCCCTACTGCGGCACCGAGCGAAATCGACAGCGCCTGAAGCAACTCCTGACCTTCCTTAAGGCACACGTTTCTGACCTTGAACGAGCGGACGTGTACTGCTCCGAGGTCAAGGAGCGGCAAAGGGACGGAACGGACTATGTCGCAAACCGCCTGGAAGTCGCCTACCAAGTCGAGCGGGTCCTGGATGAGTCAGGCATCTCGAAGGGTGAGGCCTTTGTGAAGGAACTTGGTCGAAACCGGTCTTTTCACGACCGAGAGCTCACCTTCGTGGCGGTCGACCGTAGCGGCTGTACCGCCACCCATCGCTACTTCCTAACCGGGGGCATTGACTATCTGCTCGATGAGCGCAGCGAGACCCGTGTGTTTCACGCACTTGTGTCGGAATAGAGACTGAGTTTCGCCACTCCAATGTCGAAAGTGGCCGTGAACCAGCAGGGTAACCCTCAACCCTCAAGTCCAATCGAAGGCCCCAGACGGGGCCCGCCCTACGTCCGCAGTCTTTCTGCCTCTTGTGTTCACAGCCTCGAAAACACAGTTACCCCGTAAGGGCTAAAGGCGCTCGCATGCGGGAGGTAGCTTTCGCAGTGAGCACAAGACGGCTCAAATCAAGCACTCTTCGCAAACGGCAACCGGCCGCGCTCACCCCTGGCCGCCACAGAACATGAACCTTCGGTCCACCACTCGGTAGGCCACTCCCGAACACCCTGCCTGTCGTTGGACGTGAGGGGCTGTCTTCGTGCCGTGCGGTGCACGAGGAGGTTTGTTTGCCACCGAACTTGGCGTACATGAGTAGCCTGCACGGGCCGGTTGAGCACCGCAGCCTTGGAGGAGTTGTCAGGCTCTCCGGAGCGATTTGCAGGATGGAGCAGGGCCGACATCGCTCCGCCGTATGCATGGGTCAGAGTTTCCGACACCGATGAATAAAACACGTTGACTACTCCTTTGAGGCGCCAGCGGTTGGCGCTTCAGGAGATATCAATGAACACTGAAACCTCGACGTCACTGACCGACGGGCTGCTTGATTTTTGCCGAACCAAGTGCTTCCGCACGTTCACGAGTCGCATCGCTCTTGCGCTACAGGACAAGGGCTACGTCTTCGAGAACGGGCGGTTGGACGAGTACCCAGAGCTCGGTGACAAGGCGTGGTGGTTCACTTGGGTGAGCCCGACGTTCAAGATGTGGGACGTGGAGTGCGGCGCAACCCACGCGTGTTGGGAGGGCGCCGTGTTGGACGCCTTTGAGCACTTCATGCGTGACGCGCACATTCCTCCGGTTGACGGCTGGGAGAGCGAGCGCGAGTGTGAGTGCGATTGCGAGTGTGACGACGAGGAGTGAGCCAAATGTCTTGGGGTCGCTGGTCTCGTCGAGAGCGCCGGCGTACCCAGCTCAAAAGATAAATTTGCTGTCTACACGAATGCAGAGCCATCTTTGGAGCCGCAGCCGTGAACAAGACCATCTCATCCTCTACTTCGAACACTGCATCACAGGAGACACCGGGCGTCGGCTTGGGCGCCGAACGGCACCTGCTGTCGAAAGCCCAGGTGGCCGCCCGATTGGGCTGCAGCGAGCGCTCGCTGGAACGCCTGGTCAAGCAAGGGCGCTTCCCCACGCCGCGCCGCTACGGCCGGGCGGTCGTATGGTTCGAATCTGCTGTCGAGCATGTCCTTGCGTTGGAAGAGGAGCAGCAGTTGCAGTGGCGACCGGTCGCCAGCGACGTGCGGTGTCCGCCGTCGACCTTGCCGTCGGTCGAGCCTCCCGTCGCGTCGCTGATTCCTCCCGCTCACGAACTCGAACCCGAGCCGCAGAGCGCCAAGCCTCGCACGAAGCGGCGCCGCGTGCCCCCTGGGGTGAACGCTGCCGAGCTGCAGGCCCTGGGTCAAGCCATGCAATCCGGCGCCCAGCGTTGACGTCGCCGCCGAGCAGGAAACCCGCAAGGCGGCTGCAGTGCGCCCTGACCCGCGTTGCGTGCGACGCCGAAGAAGTGAAGTGTCACTGAGCTGTGGACCTGCGGGCGGCCCGGACACCCTCCGGGCGGGTCTTCACACAGCTTCTCCGGAGACCGGGGTGTTTGCCTAGCGAGTGGCTCACTGGACGCGCTGCCGCCCCGTCGTGCGGGCCCCCAGGGCCCGCAATGCGCAGTGGACTGGCTCACCAGGTGAGCCAGTTGCGCGTCAGCATCAACGGCGAGACGTTGCGGGAGGGGCGCGATGGCGGGGCAAGACGGTACGAAGAGGTTGCGGCGCGGTCCGCGTCACGGCCGCCTGAGGGCGGTCAGTTTCTGCGAGGCCAGAAGCGCAGCCACCTGCACCCCCCTCGACCCACGTCAGGCGCTCCAGGTGCTTTGCCTGCACGAACGGTTGCTCGCAAACCTGCCTGACCCTGTCGAGTCGCCCGAGGCGTGCCGGCAGCAGGTCTTCTTGGCGGGATACATCCTGCTGGCGGCAGCCGGCAGCGATGGGTCAGCGTGGTGCCAACCTGAAGCCCGCGCGGCGCGGCGCGGTGCCGCGGCCATCGCCTTGGGGCAGGAGGAAACCGATGTCGCCCTGGGCTTCGTACGCCTGCTCGGTGCACGTAGTTGGGGCCGCTTTCGCCTTCAGAGCATGCTGGAATGGACGGCAGCCGTGCGGCTGGCCTTCCTGACGGCCCAGGTTGCCACGCCACCGCAGTCCCGCACTCACCTTCCGCGGCGGGGCATCCGATTGCAAACGTGGTGAACGCGACCGCAGCGCGCGAGAGGAACAGCTGCCCCCTTCCGGGGGCTTGGACGGCACTTGCCACGTCGACCCTGAAAGCTGAATCTGCAGCTTGCCAGACAACAGGTGCAGTTCCACGGGGTGCGAGACGAACCAGGGAGCAAGCAGCTCCCTGGGTTGGCAGCGCGTCAGCGCACTACGCGGCACGCTTGCGGAACGGCACCACGTTGGGCGGCAGCCCCGGACTACCGTTGAGCCGCTGAGCCCGGCGCTGCGCCATGACGGCCTTGATGTCCGTGCCCGCATGCACGTGTGCCGGCGGCAACGGCCGTGTCGCGCCGCGTTCGTGCTCAGCGCGGGCCATCGCCTCGTGCACGTCGGATGCGGCCAGGTTCACATAGATTTCGGCCATGCGGGTGGACTTGTGGCCCAACACCAGCTTCAGCTGGTGCGGATTGAAGCCGGCCTTGGCGTAGAAGGTGGCGCCCATGTGGCGCAGGTCCCGGAACTGCAGATGGGGCAGCGCGGCGTTCTTTCGGACGTGGTTCCACGCCAGCTGCACCGCGTTGGACGACATCGAAAACACCTTGTCGCTGCCGTCGCGCGGCAAGGTCTTGAGCAGTTCCACGGCACGTGGCGACAGCGGCAGCGTCACGTTGAAGCCCTTGCCCCACACGTGCACCTCGGCCGTCTCAAGACTCACCTGCGACCACTTCATGTCCAGCAACGAGCCTTTGCGCATGCAGGTGGTGATGGCGAGCTCCACGAGGGGCCACATCTGCGGGTTGTCGCAGCGGCGCAGCGCTTGCGCCAGTCGCTCCTCCTCTTGGGTGCTCACCCGCACGAAGCGCGATTCCGACTTGCCCAGCTTGATACCGATTGCTGGGTTGGCGTATCCCTTCCAGCGCCACTCGCGAATGGCGGTGTTGAAGGCCGCCTTCAGCAAGGCAATCTCTTTTTGCACGGTGCTTGCGCTCAAGCCTTCGGCTTCCATCGTCGTGGCGAGGTCGCCCAGCAGCTCAGTGGTCAGCCTGCTGCAGGTAGTGCCCCCAATGCGTTGGATGAGCGTGTAGGTGTGGGCGCGAAGCTCCCGACGCTCGTCGATGTACTGCTGCCAACCGCGTTGGTGGCCCACCTTGGCCCGCACCTGGACCTGTTCGAGCTGTCGACGACCTTTGTCGTCGACGCCCAGGCGCAGGTTGGGCAAACCGCCACCGGTGAGGTAGTTGTTGATGCGCGTGAGCTCGGCCTCGGCCCCGCCCTTGACCACGGTGGCGCGGTGGGCGTACTTGAACAGCAGCTGCGCGACGGTGGCCCGGTCCGGCCCTCCGAGTGCCGGTTCCTGCCCCTTGGCAGCGAGCGCCAGCTGCTCGGCAATCCACGCGCTGGCTTCGGCTTGCGTCTCGAACTTCTTCAGAGGGCGCGAGCCGTCCGGCAGCGTGGGGTTGGCCCACCAGCCCTTGCGGCCGGCAATCTGGTAGGGCTTGGCGTTGCGGCGACGCCCGCGCGACTTCTTCGTTGGTGCGTCGGGGTTTGGGGTTGTCGCGATGGGGGCGGCGGTCGCCGCGTTCGCGGCGGCTTCCGGGGTGAGGTCCTTGGTGGACAGGTGGGTAGACGACTTCTTCATCACAGACTCCGTTAGTTTGAGGAATGCCTGTGACGTGTTGCGCACGCGCGTTAGCCTTTTGGCTTGCGGCGTTCGAGCAAGCGCATGTCGCGACTCGGAAGCTAGCCGCTGCGTGAAGAGATGCGTACCTTCTGCCGCAAAGCCGCCTGTCGTCCTCCACGACAGCGACCGTCCTCGTGCGACGAGGAGCGACAGCGGGCGACCCCCACCGACAGCGCGCCAGCCCCATTTCGCTGACAGTAGCGCTTGCTAACCCCTGCTTGCCGGGCCCGCAAAGAACAAAGGCCTCAGCGGCGGAACCGCTAAGGCCTTGTGTCGTCTTGCTTTTTCTTTGGCTCCCCGACCTGGGCTCGAACCAGGGACCTACGGATTAACAGTCCGGCGCT
>OFDC01000141.1_pt1 | contig 72891 bp, 65 predicted proteins | sample 1520941 | NCBI WGS metagenome assembly OFDC01 (sample SAMEA94258168, study PRJEB24077) | hot springs metagenome | biome: Aquatic biome; feature: Water | place: India | collected 2012-12-06 | depth 5 m | reverse complement strand
GTCGGGGGGAATGGCGATGCAGCCTCCCCAACCCCTCCCTCCCCCACGCAGGGGGGAGGGAGGCGGTGACGCTGTGAGCGGTGCTCGGGAAAGTCGTGGGACGGGTATCGGCAGTCCCCGGATGTCGGGCGGGAGGGCGATGCGGGTCCTCCACCCGGTCCCCCGCCCATTGTGGAGGGAGGGTGGCGCGGGGACGCTGGGAGCGGGAGCGATGCGGGCGGGGGTTTGTGCGGGTATCCAGGGTCATTGCCAGTCCCCGCAGGCGGCCTGCCAGAGGGTCACGGCGGCAACGGCGGCGGTGTCGGCGCGGAGGATGCGCGGGCCGAGGCTGAGGGACGTGACGTGCGGTTTGCTGCGGAGTTTCGCGGCCTCGTCGGCGGAGAAGCCGCCCTCCGGGCCGATCAGGATCGCGGCGGGGGCGGGTGGAAAGACCTGGCCCCCCCACCCCATCCCTCCCCCACCCGGGGGGGAGGGAGGCGCTTTGACGGAAGCTTCGTCGCACCACAGAAGCGCGCGCCCTTCCGGCCAGTCGCGCAGGACGCGGTCGAGGGGCGCAAGGTCCGTCACTTCGGGAACGTAGGTTGCGCCGCATTGTTCGGCGGCTTCCGTGGCGTGGGCCTGCAGGCGGTCCTGCCGGATCCGTTCGGAATTGGTGTGGCGGGTCTGGACGGGGAGGATGCGGGAGACGCCAAGTTCCACCGCCTTTTCCACGATGAAATCGGTGCGGGCCTTCTTGATCGGCGCGAAGAGGAGCCAGAGGTCGGGCGGCAGGTGCAGGGGCCGGGTCTGGGCGTCGCAGAGGGCGATGGCGTTGCGCTTGCCAGCCTGGGCGAGCGTGGCACGCCATTCGCCGTCGCGGCCGTTGAAGAGGAGGATCGGGGCACCGGCGGCAAGCCGCATGACGCCGGTCAGGTAATGCGCCTGATCCGGCGACAGGGCCACGGCTTGCCCTGGGGCAAGGGGCTGATCTACATAGAGCCTGATCTTCGCATCCATGAGCGGGACCCTATGACCCAACTGCCCGAAATGCCAGAGGCCGAGGTCGTTCCCGGCCGGGTGGCCGATGCGCCGAGGGCGAACTGGGTGGACCGCTATGCTCCGGCGGCGATGCGGCCCTACCTGCGGCTAAGCCGCGCGGACCGGCCGATCGGGACCTGGCTGCTGCTGGTGCCCTGCCTGTGGGCGATTGCTCTGGCGGGGGGTGTCAGCGGGTTCCGGTCCTGGGATGTGTGGCTGGCGCTGTCCTGCGGCGTGGGCGCGTTCCTGATGCGGGGGGCGGGCTGCACCTGGAACGACATCACCGACCGCGACATTGACGCGCAGGTGGCGCGGACGCGGTCGCGGCCCCTGCCCTCGGGCCAAGTCACGGTCAGGGCGGCGCTGGTCTGGATGATTGTGCAGGCGCTTTTGGCCGCCGTGATCCTGTTCACCTACAACTGGCTGGCGGTGGGCCTGGGGGTAGCGTCGCTGGCGCTGGTCGCGATCTACCCTTTTGCCAAGCGCTTCACCTGGTGGCCGCAGGTCTTCCTGGGGCTCGCGTTCAACTGGGGCGCGCTGCTGGCCTGGGCCGCGCATGCTGGGACGGTGCCGCCTGCGGCGGTGGCGCTCTATGCGGCGGGGATCGCCTGGACGCTGTACTACGACACGATCTATGCGCATCAGGACCGCGAGGACGATGCGCTGATCGGGGTCAAGTCGACGGCGCGGCTGTTCGGCGCGCAAAGCCGCCAGTGGCTGTGGGGGTTCTTCGCGGCAACGCTGCTCCTCTTCGCTTTGGCCGTGGTGCTGGCCCATGCGGATGCGCATCGGCCGCTGGCGTTCCTGCTGGCGCTGGGGGGCGTCTGGGCGATGGGGCTGCATCTGGGCTGGCAGATGCGGCAGCTGGACCTTGACGATCCGGCGTCCTGCCTGCGGGTCTTCCGGGCCAACCGCGATGCCGGGCTGATCCCCGTGCCGTTTCTTGCCGCTGCCGCATGGCTTGGTTGAACCTTTGGCGCCAAACCCCTAAGCACGGGGCGCCATGACTCACCCTCGTCTTTCCCAGGCCCAGGTTCTTTTGCGGCCTTTGCGCAAGCTGTCCTCGACGACGCTGGCGCTTCTGGCCTTCATTCTGGCGGCGGCGCTGATGTTTTCGGTGGCCTATGGCGCGGCGCGGGTGATCGAATCGCGGACGCTGAAGGTGGTGACGGCGCGGCTGGCGGATGCGAGGATCGACTGGATCACGGTGGCAACCGACGGGCTGCAGGTGCGGCTGAGCGGGACGGCCCCGGACGAGGCGGACCGGTTCCGCGCGGTGAACATGGTGGGCAGCCTGATCGACGCGAGCCGCATCCGCGACGGGCTGGACGTGGCGCCAACCTCGGGGATCGAAGCGCCGAAGTTTTCCGTCCAGATGCTGCGCACCGAAGAGGGCATCCAGCTGATCGGCCTGATGCCGGAAGTGCCGGGCGAAGGGGGCCTTGACGAGGCAGCGCTGACCGAGGCGGCGGCGGCGCTTGCCCCGGGGACGGAACTTCCGGACATGCTGGAGACGGCGGGCTACCCCGCACCCGAGACCTGGAATGCGGCGCTCTCCTTCGGGCTGGAGGCGTTGGGGCGGCTGGAGCAGTCGAAGATCTCGGTCGCGGCGGACGTGGTCGAGGTCACCGCGATTTCCGACAGTGAGGATGCCAAGCGCCGGATCGAGGGCGAATTGCGCGCGGCGGCCCCGGCGGGAGTGCAGCTGGTCCTGGACATCTCGGCGCCGCGGCCGGTGATCACGCCCTTCACCTTCCGCTTCGTGGTCGATGCCGAGGGCGCGCGGTTCGACAGCTGTTCGGCCGACACCGAACGGGCGCGGACGCAGATCCTGCGCGCGGCGACCGAGGCGGGGGTGCAGGGTGCCCCGGTCTGTCAGGTGGGCCTTGGCGTGCCGACCCCGCGCTGGTCGGATGCCGTCAGTCTGGCGATCCGGGCGGTGACCGAGCTTGGGTCAGGCTCGATCACCTTCTCGGACGCGGATGTGACGCTCTTGGCGGGCGGAGCGGTTCCGCAGGCGACCTTCGACAAGGTGGTGGGCGAGCTGGAGACCGGGTTGCCGGACGTGTTCTCGCTGACGTCGACGCTGGAAAAGCAGGAAGCGGCAGCCCAGGGGCCGGCGGAGTTCACTGCGAGCCTGAGCGCGGAGGGCCGGGTGGAACTGCGCGGGCGGGTGACGGATGACATGCAGCGGAGCGCGGTCGATGCCTTTGCGCGGTCGGCCTTTGCCGGGGCCGAGGTGCTGACGGCAACGCGGGTCGATCCGGACCTGCCGGATGGCTGGGCGTTGCGGGTGCTGGCGGGGTTGAAGGCGCTGGCGGAAGTGGACGAGGGGCGGCTTCTGGTGCGCGCGGACCTGGTCGAGGTGACGGGGGTGACCGGGTCAACCTCGGCCCGGGGCCGGATCACGCAGGTCCTGTCAGAAGAGCTGGGCCAGGGCGCGACCTTCAAGGTCAACGTGCGCTACGACGAGGCGCTGGACCCGCTGGCAGCGCTGCCCACGCCCGAGGAATGTGCGACGGATGTGAATGCGGTCATCGCGCGGACGAAGATCACCTTCACTCCGGCCTCGGCGGAAATCGCGACGACAGCTCGGCCGGTGCTGGACGAGTTGGCGGCGATCCTGACCAATTGCCCGGCGATGCAGATGGAAATCGGCGGGCATACCGATGCCCAGGGGTCCGAAGGTGGCAACCAGGCGCTAAGCCAGGCGCGGGCCGAGGCGGTGCTGATGGCGTTGCAGGGCCGCCGGGTGGACGTGTCGGGGATGACGGCCAAGGGCTTTGGCGAGGCGCAGCCCATCGCGGACAACGGCAGCGAAGCGGGCCGCGAGGCGAACCGACGGATCGAATTCGTGCTGAAAGGCGCGCATGGCGCGGCGGAAGCGCCTGTTGACCCGGCCAACGCGACGGCATCCGATCCGGAGGCCGTCGCGCCAGCTGCGGCGGCGGGTGGCGAAACGGCAGTTGCAGGTCCCGATTTCTCGGGCGATACCAGCCCGTCGGTCGCTCCGACCGAGAAGACCTTGCGTCCCCTGCCCCGCCCCGAAGGCCTGACGGCCGAGGAAGATCAATGAACCGTACCGAGTTTGTCGTCGCCACTGCCATCATCCTTATGGTTTCGTTCGCGATGGGCTGGTTCGCGCACTGGCTTTTGCACCGGTTCACCCGGGTCAAGGGCGGCGACATGGCCGAGATGGACAAGCTGGCGCAGTCGCTGCACGAGGCCGAAGAACTGCGCGACCAGGCGCTGGCCTATCTGGAGCAGCGCGAGGCCGAACTGACGAACCACATCAGCCAGACCGAGGCCGAGTTGAAGGCCGCGATGGAGGGGTTGCGTGACGCCCGGCACGAGGCCGAGGAGATGCGCGCCTATATCGAGCGGATGCACGCGAACGGGTAGTTCGGGGTCAAATTCCTTCGAAGGAATTTGCAAATCTTTTCGAAAAGATTTGCGGCGCGCGGCTGGAACAAGTCCAGCCGCCCGGTGATTTGATCAAACCATGGCCTGAAGGCGGCCTTGCAACTGGACATAGGGTACCTCACGTGGCACCTGTCACGCAAAGCATAAGGAGGGCCCACCCATGCTCGATTCCGTGACCGATCTCGCGTCGCTTCTGAAAGACCCCTCGCTTCTGGTGACCAAGTCCTATGTGGCCGGTGAGTGGGTCGAGGCCGACGATGGCTCGACCTTCCCGGTGACGAACCCCGCCCGGGGCGACGTGATCTGCCACCTGCCGAACCTTGGCCGGGCCGAAGCTGCCCGCGCGATCAAGGCCGCCCATACCGCGCATCGCGAATGGGCCAAGCGCACGGCCAAGGAACGCGCGCAGGTGCTGCGCAAGTGGTTCGACCTGTGCATGGCGAACCAGGACGACCTGGCGACGATCCTGACCGCCGAGATGGGCAAGCCCCTGGCCGAGGCCAAGGGCGAGATCGCCTATGGCGCCAGCTACATCGAGTTCTACGGGGAAGAAGCCAAGCGCACCTATGGCGACATCATCCCCGGCCACCAGCGCGACAAGCGCATCCATGTGCTGAAGCAGCCGATCGGCGTGGCGGCCTCGATCACCCCCTGGAACTTCCCCAACGCAATGATCGCGCGGAAGGTGGCCCCGGCCCTGGCGGCGGGCTGCGGCTTCGTCGCGCGTCCGGCGGCGGAGACTCCGCTGTCGGCCCTGGCGCTGGCTTTGCTGGCGGAACGGGCTGGCGTTCCGGCGGGCCTCTTCTCGGTCATCACCTCGAAGCGGTCGTCGGACATCGGCAAAGAGTTCTGCGAGAATCCGCTGGTCCGGAAGCTGACTTTCACAGGGTCGACCGAGGTGGGGCGGATCCTGCTGAAGCAGGCGGCGGACCAGATCCTCAAATGCTCGATGGAACTGGGCGGCAACGCGCCGTTCATCGTCTTCGACGACGCCGACCTCGATGCGGCGGTCGAAGGGGCAATGATTTCCAAGTTCCGCAACAACGGCCAGACCTGCGTCTGCGCGAACCGGATCTACGTGCAGGCCGGGGTCTATGACGCCTTTGCGGGGAAGCTGGCGGCAGCGGTGGAGAAGCTGTCGATCGGCGATGGGCTGAAGCCCGGCGTCACCACCGGCCCGCTGATCAACGCGGCCGCCGTGGACAAGGTCGAGGAGCATATCGCCGACGTCCTCGCAGGTGGCGGCAAGATCGTCACCGGGGGCAAGCGGCATGAGCTGGGCGGGACCTTCTTCCAGCCAACCGTCGTGACCGGGGTGAAGCCCGACATGAAGGTGGCACAAGAAGAGACCTTCGGGCCGCTTGCCCCCCTCTTCAAGTTCGAGACCGAGGAAGAGGTCATCGAGCTGGCCAACAACACGATCTTCGGGCTGGCGAGCTATTTCTATGCCCGCGACATTGGCCGGATCACCCGGGTGCAAGAGGCGCTGGAATACGGGATGGTGGGGGTGAACACCGGCCTCATCTCCAACGAGATGGCACCCTTCGGCGGGGTCAAGCAGTCGGGTCTGGGCCGGGAAGGCTCGCGCCATGGGCTGGATGACTACATGGAACTGAAATACGTCTGCCTGTCGATCTGACGCGTCGGCCAGTTGCACAGGGGCGGTCCGCAAGGGCCGCCCTTTGTGCATTTCCGCAGTCCGTTCCCGCCGTTTCGGGCCACTGGCGGGGCGCGGGGCGATGCACTAGCTTTCTTTTCCGATCCGCCATGCAAGAGTTTTCCGATGCCAAATGATTACACTCCGCCGAAGGTCTGGAAATGGGAGCAGCCCTCGGGCGGCACGTTTGCCAGCATCAACCGCCCCATCGCCGGGCCGACACATGACAAGGTGCTGCCGGTTGGAGAGCATCCGTTGCAGCTTTACTCGCTCGCAACGCCGAACGGGGTCAAGGTGACGATCCTGCTGGAAGAACTGCTGGAGGCAGGCCATGACGCCGAATACGACGCCTGGCTGATCGACATCGGCAAGGGCGACCAGTTCGGGTCGGGCTTTGTCGAGGTGAACCCTAATTCGAAGATCCCGGCGCTGATGGACCGTGGGACCGGGCAGCGCGTGTTCGAGAGCGCCTCGATCATGCTGTACCTGGCCGAGAAGTTCGGCGGTGCCTTCATCCCGAAGGATGCGGCGAAGCGGACCGAGATGTTCTCGTGGCTTTTCTGGCAGATGGGGTCGGCGCCCTTCGTCGGCGGAGGCTTCGGGCATTTCTACGCCTATGCTCCGGTGAAGATCGAATATGCGATCAACCGCTATGCGATGGAGACGAAGCGGCAGCTCGATGTGCTGGACCGGCATCTGGCCGCGAATGAGTGGATGGCCGGGGAGTACTCCTTGGCCGACATGGCGATCTATGCCTGGTACGGGAACATGGTGCTGGGGCGGGCCTACAATGCGGCCGAGTTCCTCGATGTAGAGAGCTACAGGAACGTTCTCGCCTGGGCCAAGCGCATCGACGCGCGGCCGGGCGTGGTGCGGGGGCGGAAGGTCAACCGCTCCTGGGGCGAGGACTGGGAGAAGCTGCCGGAGCGCCACTCGGCGGCGGATTTCGACGCGCTGCCGAAGGCACCCTGATCCATTGATGGGACGGATTGAGCCAGCCCGGGCCTTGGCCTAGGCTGGCTTTTCCATGTCCTGGGGGGGAACCATGTCGAACCGTATCGCCGTCGTCACCGGGGCCGCAGGGGGGTTGGGGCGGGCCTTCGTGGACCGGCTCTTGTCCGATGGGCTGACCGTGGTGGGGGTGGACATCGACGGGGCGGCTCTCTTGGCGATGGCTGCGGACCGGGAGGGGTTCGTGGCGGAAGCCGTGGACCTGACGGATGCCGAAGCGATTGCCGACCTGTTCGATCGGTTGGTCGCGCGGTTCGGGGGCGTGGATGCGCTGGTGAACAACGCCGGGACCTGTTTCATGTCCGATTTCCCGGAGATCCCGGCCAGCGAGTTGGACCGGCAGATGGCGATCAACTTCTCATCGGCTTTCCACTGCTGCCAGCAGGCGGTGAAGGCGATGGCGGGGCGGCCGGGGGTGCGGAAGATCGTCAACATCTCCTCGAACGGGGCCTACAACTTCGACGTCTTCGACCCGCCACATTACCGGGCCTCGAAGGCGGCGATGGATACGCTGACGAAGGACCTGGCCCGCCGCTATGCGCGGGAGAGGATCGCGGTGAACTCCATCGCGCCGGCGATGACGGAGACGCCGCTCTTCAACGTGCTGACCGAGGAGGTGCTGGCGAAGGCGATCAGTGCGATGCCGCATGGGCGGGCGATGCGGCCGGAGGAGATCGCGGCCTGGGTGGGGTTCCTGATCTCGCCCGCGGGGGATGTGGCGTCGGGGAACGTGATCATCCTGAACCAGGGGCGCGACGTGCGGTGAAGGGCCAAAATCCTTCGAAGGATTTTGCAAAAGTTTTCGAAAACTTTTGCGCGCGAGGGCGGACATGAAGGTCACCATTCACAAGCTGTTCGATTACCTGTTGGAGACGACGGCCCAAGACCCGCCGGAATGCTTCATCGGGTTTTCGCTCGCGCGGTCGCCGCGGCTGAAGGACTTCCTCGCCGACCTCGACCCCGAGCTGTCGCTGGACTGGAACGGGAAGAGTTTCCTTGGCCTGCCACCCCTGCGGCAGCGGGTGCTGGACCAAGCGGGGCTGAGGCTGCCGCTCGACAGCGTGCTGATCACGGCGGGGGCGGCGGAGGCGAATTATCTTCTGTTCCGGCAGCTTGTGCAGGCCGGGGACGAGATCATCACCGAGGCCCCCGGCTGGCCGCAGGCGGGGGTGATGGCCAGGGCCATCGGCGCGCGGCTGGTGGACGTGGCGCGGGACGAGGCGCGGGGTTGGGGACTGGACCCGGAGGCGGTGGCGGGGGCGATCTCGCCAAAGACGCGGATGATCTTCCTGACCAATCCGAACAACCCCACGGGGCGGTTGATTCCCGAGGCCGACCTGCGGGCGCTGGCCGACCTCGCCGAGAAACACGGCATCTGGCTGGTGGTGGACGAGGTCTATGCGGGGCTCGAATGGGCGGGGCCAAGGCCGCCGTCCATTGCGGGGATGACGAAGGTGGGGATCACCACGGGGTCGGTGTCCAAGGCCCTTGGGCTGCAGGGGCTGCGAACGGGCTGGATGATCTGCCAGTCGCCCGAGGTGATCCGCGACGCGATGATCCTGCGCGAGAACGCGTCGGAGATCATGAATGTGCTGGGCGAGCACATCGCCGAAATCGCGTTGCGGCCGGAGCGGCTGGCGGCGGCACTGGGGCGGGCGCGGGCAGAGGGGGCGGAGACGCTGGACCTGCTGGACCGGTTCGTGACCGGGGAGCCTCGGCTAAGCTGGCACCGGCCCGAAGCCGGGCTGATCGGGTTGGCGCGACTGGAGGCTTCGGACGGCGAATCGCTGGCGCGGACGCTGTTGAAGCCCCCCTACCGCACCTTCCTTTTGCCCGGATCGGCCTATGGCCTGCCCCATCATGTCCGCATCGGGGCCGGTGGCGGGCCGGAAGCGCGGCTCAACGAAGGTTTAGAGCGGCTTTCAGCTGCATTGCGTGCGCCCGACTGAACGCGCAACTGACTGAAAGAAAAGGCGTTATCCGATAGCAATGTGGCGTTTTCCCCTAGCGCGGCGCTGATTTTGCCTAGCGTGGCCCGGATGCCCATAACCAGTGGCATCGCACCCCGGACTGCCCGGGATCACACGAAAGGACACGACATGCTGCTCTCTGTCATGAACGCCAAGACCGCCCTGATCGCCGGCCTGACCGCGCTTTCCATCGCTGCCGTTCCCGCCACCCCGGCGCTGGCCTGGGGCGAGAAGGAACAGGGCTTTGTCGCCGGGGTCGCCACTGCGGTGATCGTCGACGAGCTGTTGAAGAACCGCCGCGCCCGACTGGGCTCCGCCCCGGTCTATGTCGCGCCGACCCCGACCTATGTCGAGCCGCGCACCGTCTATGTCGAGCCGCGCCACACCACCTCGATCTATGCGACCCCGGCGGCCCGCGCCTTCCAGAGCTATTCGCTGAGCGAGCGCAAGGCGATCCAGCGCAACCTGCGCGCCTGGGGCTACTATCGCGGCGGGATCGACGGCGCGTTCGGGCCGGGGACCTACAACGCGATCACCGCCTATGCGCGCGACGAAGGCGTGTCCCTGTCGACCACGGCCAAGGCTTACGGCGCCTATGACGGCATGATCTACTGATCCAGCCGTCGTGACCCAGGGTCCGATGCCTGATCCAGCCCCCGGTCCGGAGGATATCCGGGCCGGGGGTCTTTTTGTCCGAGGTCGGGATTTCCGTGCCAGGCCTTTTGTTCGGGGGTCCAAGGATTGCCCCCCGGGCCGCGTCACAGGTAACGTGATGCTGATGGACACGCCGGATGAAATGCTTGCCAGCGCTGCCGCCCAGGGGGACCGGGCGGCCTTTGCGACCCTGGTCGGGCGGCACTACGACCGCATCCATGGGCTGGCCTGGCGGCTTACGGGCGCGAAGGACCAGGCCGAGGACCTGACGCAGGACATCTGCGCGGCGCTGCCGTCCAAGCTGCGGAACTGGCGGGGCGAGGCGAAGTTCACCACCTGGCTCTACCGCGTGGTGGTGAATGCCGCACACGACCTGCGGCGGCGGCAGGCCACCCGCGCGAAGGCAAGCCAGGGCTGGGGCGACTGGGAGATTGCGCGGCAGGACGAGATTGCGTCACAGGCCGAGGCGGCGGACTGGCTGGCGCAGGCGATGAGCGCGCTTTCCCCGGAGTTGCGCGATACGGTGGCGCTGGTGCTGGGCGAAGAGATGACCCAGGCTGAGGCCGGGACGGTGCTGGGCGTGTCCGAGGGGACAATCGCCTGGCGGATGAGCGAAGTGAAGAAACGCCTGCGGGCCAAGGCACGGGAGGACGCGAAATGAGTGACGATCTCGACGACCTCCGGTCCGCGCTGAAGGCCGCACCGGCCCCGGATGGGGAAGCGAAAGCGCGGGCGATGGCGCTTGCGATGGAAAATTTCGCCAGACTGCACGACGGGATCCAAGGATCGGCGCAGGCGTCGCGTTCCAGTGAGGACCGCCATGAGGCGGCCCCCTTGAACGGAGTACGTCGCATGTTCCATTACCTGACTTCCCGCCCTGCCCTTGCCATGACCACCTCGGCCGCCGCCCTGCTGATCGGGGTGGCGGTGATCCTGCCGGTGGCCGATCTGCGGATCGGTGCGCCTGATGCGGTGCCCGCTGTGCCGAAGGAAGCACCGAAGGCGGAACAAGCCGAGGCTCCCGATCTTCGCACCCAGACGCCGGTCCTGGCCGAAGAGGCAGGGACCGACGAGGCCGCGCCGGGCGATCTGGGCCAGGCGGCTGGCGGCGCGGTTGCAAGTTCGGTCGCCGAGGCTGAACCGCTGGTCGCGCCCGAGCCGGACGTGATGCCGCTGGCGACCGAGGCTGCGCCGCCTGCCGCGCCTGCCGACACCGTTGAACGCAAGCGCGCCGAGAATGCCCTGTCTTCTGCACCGGAAGGTGGCGAGGTTTCGGGGTTCTTGGCGGATCAGGAGATGGATACGACCGTCGCGCTTGCGCCCGCGCCGATGGTCGCAACCGCGCCCGACGTGATGCCCGCCCCGGTCGAAAACACCGAGGCCTACGCGAACGAGGCCCCGAACCCGGTGAAGGTCACGGCGGAGGAGCCGGTCTCGACCTTCTCGATCGACGTCGATACCGCGTCCTATGCGGTGGTGCGGTCGTCCCTGACCGGGGGGTATCTGCCCTCGCCCGACCAGGTGCGGATCGAGGAGATGGTGAACTACTTCCCCTACGCCTATGCGGCGCCGGAGGGGGATCAGGCCTTTGCCTCGACGATAGCCGTGATGCCGACGCCCTGGAACCCCGGCACGCGACTGGTGACCATCGGCATTCAGGGGGCCTTGCCCGAGGTTGCGGCTCGGCCGCCCTTGAACCTGGTGTTCCTGATCGACACCTCGGGGTCGATGGAGGATGCGAACAAGCTGCCTTTGCTCAAGCAGTCCCTGTCGCTGATGCTGTCGGAACTGCGGCCCGAGGATCAGGTGTCCATCGTGACCTATGCCGGGTCGGCGGGGCTGGTGCTGCCGCCGGTGAAGGCGGCGGACCGGGCGGCGATCCTGGCTTCGCTGGAGAACCTTATGGCGGGCGGATCCACTGCCGGGGCCGAGGGGCTGGAGCTGGCCTATCAGGTGGCCGAGGGGATGAAGGCTGACGGCGAGGTCACGCGGATTTTGCTGGCGACGGATGGGGACTTCAACGTGGGCGTCAGCGATCCGGAGGGGCTGGAGGCCTATGTCGCGAGGAAGCGCGAGACGGGGACCTATCTGTCGGTGCTGGGCTTCGGGCGCGGCAACCTGGACGACGCGGTGATGCAGTCGCTGGCGCAGAACGGGAACGGGACGGCGGCCTATATCGACACCCTCAGCGAGGCGCGGAAGGTGCTGGTGGACCAGCTGACCGGGGCGCTGTTCCCCATCGCGGATGACGTGAAGATCCAGGTCGAATGGAACCCGAGCCAGGTCGCGGAATACCGGCTGATCGGCTATGAGACCCGCGCCCTGCGGCGTGAGGATTTCAACAACGACGCGGTGGACGCGGGCGAGATCGGGGCGGGGACCCAGGTCACCGCGATCTACGAGGTGACGGCTCCGGGGTCGGACGCGCTGCTGAACGACCCGCTGCGTTATGCTGAAACTTCGGCCGCTGGCGATACGATGGGCGAATTGGGCTTCCTGCGGCTGCGCTGGAAGGCCCCGGGCGAGGATGCGTCCACGCTGGTCGAGACGCCGATCACCGGGACGGAAGGGTCAAGCGAGGAGACGCGCTTTGCCGCCGCCGTCGCGGGCTTCGGGCAGCTGTTGCAGGGGTCGGTCCACCTGGGCGACTGGGGCTGGGATCAGGCCATCGAGCTTGCCGTAGAAAACCGGGGCGAGGACGCCTTCGGCTACAGGATTGAGGCGGTGAACCTGATGCGGCTGGCGCAGAGCCTGTCGAACTGACGGCAAGCCCCTTTCGGGAACCACCATCCGGCACAGTGTCGCCCTCCCCTCGTAGTGGGGGAGGGCGAACTCTGTTTCGAGCTGGTGCAGCCGGTCTGTGACCGCCCAGGGCCCTTGACGATCTGCGGCCTCTCCTTTATCTGTATTTTACCGTTCGTTCGGTAATAATCCAGAGAGCACATGTCCCGCCCCCGCAGCGTAACCGAGGATGACCTTCTTGCCCGCCTGGCCCGTGTCTTCAGCGAGGTCGGCTATGAAGGCGCATCGCTGTCCCTGCTGGCCGAGGCGACCGGCCTGCAGAAGGCGAGCCTCTACCACCGTTTTCCCGGCGGCAAGAAACAGATGGCCGACGAGGTGCTTGCCTCGACCGGCACCTGGCTTGAGACGCAAATCCTTGCGCCCCTCGCAGGACCCGGAACGCCTGCCGAACGACTTGCCACCGTTGCGGCCAACCTCGACGCCTTCTACCACGGCGGCGCGCGGGCCTGTCTTTTGAACATGCTCTCTTCGCCCCGGGTCGAGGATGGGCCCTTTGCTCCCGCGATCCGCCAGGCTTTTGAGGCGCTGATTGCGGGCCTAGCCAATATCGCCCGCGAAGCCGGTGCCAGCCCCAGCGCCGCCCGCCAGCGCGCCGAACGCGCGGTCATGCTGCTGCAGGGCGCGCTGGTCCTGTCGCGCGGCACCGGCAGCACACAGCCGTTCCGCGCCTTCCTTGCCGCCTTTTCAGCCGAGATCCTGAATGGAGCGCCCGAATGACCGCCCGATACCGAGACCTCCTGTTCAGCCCTGCCGTCCGCGCAGCACAGGCCGCGCAGGGCAGCACCGGCTATCCGGTCGAACCGCCGACCACGGCCCCGGACCGGCTGACCGAAAACGAGGCGGCGTTCATCACCGCCCGCGACAGTTTCTACATGGCGACCAACGGCCCGGACGGCTGGCCCTATCTGCAACACCGCGGCGGTCCGCCCGGCTTTGTGCATGTGCTGGACCCCGGCACCCTTGCTTTCGTCGAGTTCCGGGGCAACCGGCAGTACATCAGCCTGGGCAACCTTGCCGACAATGCAAAGGCCAGCCTGTTCTTCATGGATTACGCAAACCGCGCGCGGCTTAAGCTTCTGGGCCACGTCCGCCCCGCCCCACTGGACGAAGCGCCACAGCTTGTGGCGGCCCTGGACGACCCAAAGCTGCGCGCCCGCGCCGAACGTCTGCTGATCGTCACGGTCGAGGCCTTCGACTGGAACTGCCCGCAGTACATCGAGCCACGCTTTACCGCCGCTGACATCGCCCCGGCCCTCACCCGGCTGCAAAACCGCATTGCCGCGCTTGAGGCCGAACTGGCGGCGAAATGAAAAGGGCGCGCCGGATGGCGCGCCCTTTGTCATCCGTCGCGGTCGGGATCAGTTGACCGTTTCGGCCTTCGCCTCAAGGACCGGCGTCGCGCCGTTCGCGCGGGAAATCTCGATCCGGCGGGGCTTCATCGCTTCGGGCACTTCGCGGACGAGGTCGACGTGGAGCATCCCGTGTTCATGCACGGCGCCCGTCACGCGGACGTGGTCAGCAAGGGCAAAGCGGCGCTCGAACGCGCGGGTGGCGATGCCGCGGTGCAGGTAGGTGCGGTCATTGTCCTCGGTCGCCTTGCGGGCGGTCACGAAGAGCGAGCCGTCCTTCACTTCAACCGACAGCTCGTCGGGAGTGAACCCGGCAACGGCGATCGAGATGCGGTAGGCATCCTCGGCGGTCTTTTCGATGTTGTAGGGCGGATAGGTCGGCTGGGCCACATCGGCGGTCAGCACCCGGTCCATCAGGTCGGCGATCCGGTCGAAGCCGACGGTGGCACGGTAAAGCGGCGCGAAATCAAGGTTACGCATTGTCATCCTCCTGGAAGCGATGTCAGGGGCCCTCCCCTTCAGGGGGCAAGGCGGGTAAACCCGGGCCCGTCATGGCACCCGGATGACAGTCAGGTAGGAAGCGGAAAACCGCGTTTCAAGAGAGCGGGGCGCACCGGATCAGGGCGAGACGAAGCGAGCGCCAGTTCCCGCCTTGTCGCCGCCGCCCCCTTGCAGGACGATCCGCTTGCCGGGTTTGCCGGGCAGGCCGGAGGAGCTGGGCGCGAGCGTCCCGGCGCTTTCCACGGTGGACCGCGCCGCATCGGGTTTGGCTTCGGTGACAAAGGCGGCATCGCCACTGCGCAGCGCCGCCTTGAGCCGATCGACCAGGGCCGGAAGCTCCATCCCGATGGAAATGGTCTTGCCGTTGTCCTCACCCCCGGCCGAGATGATCGAGACGATCTTGGCCCGGTAGCCGGACCGGTCCAGCACCGGCGCGCCCGAAGACCCGAAGCTGACGTCGCAGTCGAAGGCGATCAGCTGGTCCCTGCGTCCGACGACGCGGCAGAGGCGTTGCCAGGACAGGGCCTCTTCGCGGCCTTCGGCATATGAGACGACGCTGACCTCGTCGCCATTGCCGGGCCGCGCCACGGCGAAGGGCGAGATCAGCGCGCTGGGGATCGGTTCGGCCAGTTGCAGAAGGGCCACGTCGCGTTCGACCATCCCGTCCGGGGCGGGGTCGAGGTTGCGGTAGCCGGGGTCCACGGCGGTGCGAAGGACCGGAAGCTCGGCCAGCGCGGTGCCGTAAGAGAACCCGGCCTTGAAGCTGATCCGCTCGGGCCCGATGCGGGTGCCGTTCGGCTCAAGGACGCAATGCGCGGCCGTCAGGACGAGGTCCGGCGCGATCAGGGCGCCGGTGCAGAAACCGCCGTCTTCGACATCGACCCGCCCGACCGGTTCGAAGCCGCGCAACTCTTCCCGGGTGACAAGTTCATCGAGACCGGAGTTTTCCTGGGCGAAGGCCGCGGGGGCCAGTCCCGCAAGCATCAGGACGAAGGTTGTGAAAAGCGTTTTCATGGCTTGACGAACTTTGCCCCGGAGCCGTTGCCACCGGAAAGGACGCTGACCGACTTGCCACCGCGCGACGAGCCGGCCCTGCTGTCTTCCAGCGCGACGCGCAGCGCGGCGAGCGGCTCGGCCAGGGGGACGGCGAGGGCGACCTTGCGACCATCGACCTCGGCCTTGGCGGAAATGACGGACACGACGCGCGCGACGCCATTGTCGATGGTGAAGACCGGCGCACCGGACGAGCCGAAATCGACGTTGCAGGTCAGGATCAGCGCGTCGCGGCGACCGGCCAGCACTTCGCAGGCTTCCTGGATCGAGGGCGCTTCCTCGCGGTATTGCGCGTAGGACACGACATCGACCGCATCGCCTTCGACGGGCGCGGCGCCGGTCTCGAACGGGGCGAGCGAAGGCAGACGGATCGGCTGGCTGAGTTCCAGAAGCGCGAGATCGTCGGTCACCCGGTCCAGCATGTCCTTGGCGGTATACTGGTAGTCGGGATGAGCGACGGCCCGGCTGACGCGGCGGTAGGCCACGGCGCGGCCATTGCGGAAGCCGGCCTGGAACTCGATCTCTTCGGGACGGATCTGCACGCCGGTCGTCTTGTCGTACAGGCAATGCGCGGCGGTCAGGACGAGTTGCGGCCCGATCAGGGCCCCGGTGCAGAAGCCCTTCTTGCCAAGGACCAGCTTGCCGACCGCGTCCCAGCCCCGCGAATCGTCGGCCGTTTCCAGCCGGACCATGTCAGCGTCCTGCGCCGCAACCGGATTGCCGAAGGCCAGCCCTGCGGCCAGAAGGCCGAGCACCAGAAGACCGGGGAACGGGTGACGCATCAAGTCCCTCACACTCAGCGCGGCCTTCAGGGCTATGCGGGGAGTTTGGCGGATTTAGGGCCGGTCACGCAAGAGGGTTGCAGAGGGCCTCATGCGGACAGGGCGCGGGGTTTCGGGCCACCGGTGGCCCAGTCCAGCAGTTCGACCGTATGGACCACGGGGATGCCGGTCCCCGATCCGATCTGCATCATGCAGCCGATGTTCCCGGCGGCGATGACCTGGGGGGCCATGGCTTCCAGCGTTGCGACCTTGCGGCGCTTGAGCTCTGCGCTGATTTCCGGCTGGAGGAGGTTGTAGGTCCCCGCTGAGCCGCAGCAAAGATGGCTGTCGGCGGGTTCGACCACCTCATAGCCCGCGCGTTTCAAGAGGTCCTTCGGGGCGGATTTGATCTGCTGGCCGTGCTGCAGGCTGCAGGCGGCGTGGTAGGCGACGCGCAGGCCCTTGGGCGCGCCTTGGGGAAGGTTCAGGGTGGTGAGGAGTTCGCTGACATCCTTCGCAAGGGCCGCCACGGTGGCTGCATCCGTGGCCAGCGGGTCGTTGCGGAACATGTGGCCGTAGTCCTTCACGGTCGTCCCGCATCCGCTGGTGTTGATGACGATGGCATCAAGGCCCCCCGCCCGATGCTCGGCCATGAAGGCGCGGATCGTGGCGGCGGCGTGGGCGTGGCTGAGGTCCTCTTTCCCCATGTGATGCGTCAGCGCCCCGCAGCAGCCCTGGCCCTTGGCGATGACGACCTCGCAGCCGAGGCGGCGGAGCAAGCGGATGGTGGCGTCATTGATATCGGTGTTCAGCGCCTTCTGCGCACAGCCGGTCATCAGGGCGACGCGCAGCTTCCGGTCTCCGATGGCGGGGAAGACCTGCGGATCGTCGTTGCGGCTGACCGGGGAGATGGTCTTCGGGGCCATCTGGAGCATGGCCTGGACGCGGGCGTCGGGAATCAACCAGGCGAAAGGCTTGCCGATCTTCGCCGCCAGCAGCGCCAGGCGGAACCGGCCGGGATAGGGGATGATCCGCGCCAGCACCGCGCGGAGCATCCGTTCCATGAAGGGCCGCTTGTAGGTCTTTTCGACATGCGCACGGGCGTGGTCGATCAGGTGCATGTAATGGACGCCCGAGGGGCAGGTCGTCATGCAGGCGAGGCACGACAGGCACCGGTCGAGGTGCTTGACGGTCTTCTCGTCCGCCGGGCGCCCCGCCTCCAGCATGTCCTTGATCAGGTAGATCCGGCCGCGCGGGCTGTCGAGTTCGTCGCCCAGCACCTGATAGGTCGGGCAGGTCGCGGTGCAGAAGCCGCAATGGACACAGGAGCGCAGGATCTGGTTCGCGCGGGCGATGCCCGGGTCTTTCAGCTGTTCCGGCGTGAAGGTCGTCTGCATCAGCCCATCATCCCGCGCCCAAAATGCCACGATTGAGAATGCCCCGCGGGTCGAACTTCGCCTTCACCCCCGCCACCAGCGCCGCAACCTCGGGCGCCTCGGGCGGGAAGACCGGGCCGCCCTGCCCCTTCACCTGCGTGGCGTGGCCCTTGCCCGCCACCGCCGCCGCGACGTCCGCGCCCCGGCCATGGTCGAGGAGCAGCCATATCAGCCCCCCGCCCCAGTCCCAGACCGCCTCGCCTTCCAACTGCGCCACGATCCCCGCCGCCGCCGTGGGCAGGGTGGCGATCCGCCAGACCGCGCCCGGTTTGCCCTGCAGCGGCACGACGTCCCGCACCTCGCGCCAGAGGGTTGCCGATGCCGGGCCTTCCGCGATCGCCACCTCGCCCGCGAGGCGCGCGGTCAGTTCCCGCACCCGGTAGGCCACCGACCCAGCCATCCCCTCGACCCGGATCAGGCTGCGCCCCGAATGCCGCGCGGCCCCCGAGACATCGAAGGGCGACCCAAGCGCTGCCCGCAGGGCCGCCAGGCCCGCCTCGTCCCCAAGGCCTTCGATGACGAGCGTCGCCTCGGCTTCGGGCAAGGCCTGGACCTTGAAGCTGATTTCACTCAGGACCCCCAGCGCTCCCCGGCTGCCCGCCAAAAGCTTTACCAGGTCATAGCCGGTGACGTTCTTCATCACCCGCCCGCCGTTCTTGACCACGGTCCCGGTGCCATCGACGAACCGCACGCCCAGCGCTGCATCGCGGGCTGCGCCCACCTGCACCCGGCGCGGACCCGAGGCATTGGCGGCCAGCACCCCGCCGATGGTCGACGCCCCCTCGCGCCCCAGAAGCCCACGCAGGTCCGGCACCTCGAAGGCCAGCCGTTGGCGCTCCCCGGCCAACACGCGCTCCACCTCCGCCACCGGCGTTCCGGCGCGGACGACCAGTGTCAGCGCGCCCGGCTCGTAAAGCTCCACCCCGGTCAAACCAGAGGTCTCCAGCACCTCGCCCACTGCATGGCCCAGCGTCCGCGTGCCCCCGCCCCGCACCAGGAGGGGACCCGAGGCCCCCGCCACGGCTTCTGCCAGTTCCGCTTCTGTCACAGGCCGCATCGCGCTCTCATTTTCTGTCCACAAGTATCCCACGGGGGTCCGGGGGTGTGAAACCCCCGGGGGATCAACCCGCGCGCCGGTCGGCACTGACGCCCAGGGGAAACACCTTCGCCGGATTCAGAAGCCACTTCGGGTCGAAGACATCCTTCACCCGCATCTGCGCTTCCATATCCTCGGGCGCGAACTGCACCGACATCAGGTCGCGCTTCTCGATCCCCACACCATGCTCGCCGGTCAGGCAGCCGCCCACCTCGACGCACAGCTTCAGGATCTCGGCCCCGAAGGCCTCGCATTTCTCCAGGTCGCCCGGCTTGTTGGCGTTGAACAGGATCAGGGGGTGCATGTTGCCGTCGCCCGCGTGGAAGACGTTGCCCACGTCCAGGCCGAACTCCGCACTCATCTCGCCGATCCGCTTGAGGACATGGGGCAGCGAGGACACCGGGATGGTCCCGTCCAGACACATGTAGTCGTTGATCTGCCCCATCGCGCCGAAGGCGGACTTGCGGCCGAGCCAGATGCGTTTGGCCTGGTCCTCATCCGCCGCCTCGCGGAATTCGACCGGGTCATGGGCCAGCGCGATCTGCCGGATGCGGCCAAGCTGTTCGCTGATCTCGGCCTCGGACCCCTCGACCTCGATGATCAGAAGCGCCTCGCAATCCGGGTAACCCGCCTCGGCGAAGGCCTCGGTGGCGCGGATGCAGGGGCGGTCCATGAACTCGATGGCGACGGGAAGGATGCCCGCCTTGATGATGTCGCTGACGCAGGCGCCCGCGACCTCGTTTGAGTTGAAGCCCACGAGCACGGGCCGTGCGCCTTCGGGCTTGGGGAGGATGCGGAGCCAGGCCTCGGTCACGACGCCCAGTTGCCCTTCCGACCCGCAGACGACCCCAAGGAGGTCGAGGCCCGCCGGTTCCCCCCACGGGCCGCCGAGGGTGACCACGGTCCCGTTCATCTTCACCAGCGTCACGCCGAGCAGGTTGTTCGTCGTCACCCCGTACTTCAGGCAATGCGCGCCCCCCGAGTTCATCGCGATGTTCCCGGCAATGGCGCAGGCGAGCTGGCTGGAGGGATCGGGGGCGTAGAAGAACCCCTCCGCCTCGACCGCGCCCGAGACGCTCAGGTTCGTGCGGCCCGACTGCACCCGGATGAAGCGGTTGTCGTAATCCGTTTCCAGCACCGCATTCATCCGGGCGACGCCCAGGATCACACTGTCGGCAGAGGGCATCGCGCCCCCGGCCAGGCTGGTCCCTGACCCGCGCGGGACCACGGGGACGCCCTCTTCCCAGCAGACGCGCAGGACCGAGGACACCTCTTCGGTCGTTCGTGGCAGCACGGCGGCGAGGGGGACGCAGCGGTAGGCGGTCAGCGCGTCGCATTCGTAGGCGCGCAGTTCTTCGGGCGCGTCGATCACCCCGTCGGGGGGCAGGACGGCGCGCAGGCGGGCCACGATCCGGGCCTTGCGGGCGATCACGCCGGGGTTGGGCGCTGGCATGTCCATGGGCGATCCTTTGCTGACTGGTAAGAAATTATAACCAATTTCACCGGCTGACAAGGAAAAACCCCTGACCTAACGTGACGCCATGATGATGAACCTTGCCTCGGTGCCCGCCTTCGACCTTGCGATGCTGGGGCTGCTGGTCGCGGCCTGGGTGATCTCGGGCCGGGTCAGCGAGGTCCCGCCGAAGGCGCTGCCGTCGGTATCCTGGCTGATGGAGGAATATCGGCGCGACTGGATGCGCACTTTCGTCACCCGCCAGCCGCGCATCTTCGACGCCACGCTGATCGACAGCCTGCGACAGGGCACCGCCTTCTTCGCCAGTGCCTGCATGATCGCCATCGGGGGCGGGGTGGCGGTGATCGGCAATGCGGCGGCGGTGCAGCGGCTGGCGGACGAGCTGCCGATCGGTGCGGGGCCGGACGTGGCCTTGAAGATGCTGCCGGTGATCGGGTTCCTGGCCAATGCGCTTCTGAAATTCGTCTGGGCGCATCGGCTGTTCGGCTATTGCTCGATCCTGATGGCGGCGGTTCCGAATGATCCGGCAGACCCCATTGCCTTCCACCGTGCGGGCCAGGCGGCCGAGATCAACATCACGGCGGCAAAAAGCTTCAACCGGGGGCTAAGGTCGATCTACTTTGCGCTGGCGGCCCTGGGCTGGCTTCTGGGGCCCTGGGGCCTTCTGGCGGGAACCGTCATTGCGACGGCCGTCCTTCTGCGGCGCGAGTTCCGGTCACATTCCAGGCTGGTGTTGCTGCAGGCGCCTCCCGACACGGCAAAGTGACTTGGCGGCAGGCTTCGGCCCGTGTCAGCCTCGCCTCATGCGCGCGGCCCTTCTTGTGATCCTGACCGCCTTCCCGGCACTTGCGGATGAACCGCAGGTGACCGGGGCCAGCGCCGCGCGTGACGGCGACCGCTGGCGCATTGACGTCACGCTTGCCCATCCCGACACCGGCTGGGATCACTATGCCGATGCCTGGCGGATCGAGGCACCGGATGGCACTGTCCTTGGCCAGCGGGACCTGGCCCATCCGCATGTCGACGAGCAGCCCTTCACGCGCAGCCTGTCGGGGGTGGTGCTGCCCGCGGCGCTGACCGAGGTTCGCATCCGGGCCCGCTGCCTGGTCGATGGCTGGGCGGAAGATACATTCGCTCTGACGCTGCCCTAGGGGTGGCCCCTCGACTGCACGATGCGCAAGGAATGATCGAAGCCGGAGCTTCGCCGCAGCACGAGTTTTCGCAGAAAACTCGTGCACGAATTTTCTGCGAAAATTCGATTCCTGTCAGGCGGCTTTAGCGCCCTTGCGCCCCTCGACCAGCCAGGCGACGACGCCCAGTCCCGCCGCGATCAGCAGCCAGGCCCAGGCGGGCAGGAAGGGGACGACGTTGATCTCGGTCGTAAGATAGGCCTCGCGCGGGGTGATGCCGATCCAGCCCCGGCCCACCGCGACCCGGCCGTCAGCCACCGTGCGGATGTCGGGGCTGCCGGGTTCCAGCCGCGTGACGCCGCCGCGCGTCGTCTCGGTCAGGGGGGCCAGCACCTCGCCCGAGGCGATGGTTTCGGTGAACTCGCGCGGGGTGGCGGGGCCCACGGCAATGACGCGGGTCAGGTCGCCCTGTTCCAGCCGGTAAAGCCCCAGCGCCGGGGCCTGCCAGGCGGTCTCATACCGGCCCGGAGCCACCAGCGGCATCGGCAGTTCGACCGAGGTTCCATCCGGCCCGGTCACGGTGACCGGCCCCGGCTCTTCCTCGGCCAGGGAGCGGCGGGTGATCGTCATCGCCTCGCCCTTGACCTCGGCCGTCAGGGTTTCCTCTTCCAGCTCGGGTTCCTTCAGCATCCAGTGCGCAAGGCGGCGCAGAAGCTCCAGTTGCGGCCCGCCGCCCTCATAGCCCCGGCCCCAAAGCCAGGCCTGGTCGGACGCAAGCACCGCGACGCGCCCCTGATCGACCCGGTTCAGGACCAGAAGCGGCAGGTCGTTTGCACCCGACATCAGCACCTGGCCGTCCAGCTGCTCGACCTCGATCTGGCGGAACCAGCGGCCCCAGCCGCCTTCGGGCGCCTCGGCCTCCAGCCCCTCGGTCACCGGGTGGCGGCGGCCAAGGTCAGTGAGCTTGGGCCGGAACCCGCCCTCGATGACCTGCGAGGTGGGGGCGACTGGCAGGATCTCGGCGAGGGGCGAGCGGTAGAGGCTGTCGACCGCGCCGAATTCGGGGCCCGCCGAGACGAGGACCGTGCCGCCTTCGCGGACGTAGTTCACGATGTTCTCGATGTAGGACATCGGCAGGATGCCCCGCATCCGGTAGCGGTCGAAGATGATCAGGTCGAATTCCTTGATCTTATCGACGAACAGCTCGCGCGTCGGGAAGGCGATGAGGGAAAGTTCATCCACCGGCACGCCATCCTGCTTTTCCGGGGGCCGCAGGATGGTGAAGTGGACAAGGTCGACCGAGGCGTCGGACTTCAGAAGGTTGCGCCAGACGCGTTCGCCCGCGTGTGGTTCGCCACTCACCAGAAGCACCCGCAGCCGGTCGCGGACGCCGTTGATCTGCACCGCCGAGGCATTGTTGCGGTCGGTGATCTCACCCTCGACCGGGGCGACCGAGAACTGGATCACGTTGGCCCCGCCATGCGGCAGGGTCACGGGAAGCTCGAGGTCCTCGTTCAGGGGGACGGTGAAGGTCTGCGTTTCCTCGGTGTCGATGGCGATGGTCAGGTCGACCTGACCCGATCCGCTGGGCGCTGCGCCCACGTCCTCGATCCGAAGCTCAAGCTTGAACTCCTCGCCGATGATGGCGAAGGCCGGGGCGTTGCGGATCACGATGCGGCGGTCCCAGTCGGCCTGACGCCCGGTCAGAAGGACATGCAGCGGCGCGGGCAGGTTCGGGACGACGCCCGCGTCATGGACCCGGCCATCGGTGATGAGGATCGCGCCCGCGACCCGCGCGCGGGGTTCTTCGGCCAGGGCCTCAGCCAGCGCGGTCATCACGAGGCTGCCTGCGTCCTCTTTCCCGTCGCCCACGCGGCGGACGCGAAGCTCGGTGTTGGGCATCGCGGCGATCTCGGCCTGGACAGAGGCAAGAGCTGCCTCGGTCTGGGCGCGGCGGTCGGCAAGGCCCTGGCTGGCGCTGTCGTCCACCACGGCGATGACGATGTCCGTCAGGTTCTGGCGTTCTTCCTCTTGCAGGGCGGGGTTGGCGAGAGCGGCCAGGACAGCGGCCAGTGCCAATGCGCGCAGCCACCAGCCGGACAACCCGCGCCAGAGCGCGAGGGCGACGAGGAGCACCGCCAGGATGCCCGCGGCAATCAGGACCGGCCAGCCGATCAGCGGCGCGAATACGACCGAGGCGGTCCCCAAACCCATCATTGGCCAAGCCTTTCGAGAAGCGCGGGCACATGGACCTGGTCGGATTTGTAGTTGCCGGTCAGCACATGCATGATCAGGTTGATGCCGAAGCGGTAGGCGATCTCGCGCTGTTGCTCACCCGCAAAGCCGCGCCCCACCTGCACAAGCGGCACGCCGGTTTCGTCGGTGGCCCAGGCCGCAGCCCAGTCCGCCCCGCCGATCACCACCGGCGTCACCCCGTCATTCAGGTTGCGGAAGGGCATCCCCTCGGCGGCCTGCGCCTCGGCATCGGGTGAGGCTTCGACCCAGACCTGTCCCCCCTGATACCGGCCGGGGAAGTCCTGCAGAAGATAGAAGGTGCGGGTCAGGACGTGGTCGGGGGGCATCGGTTCCAGCGGCGGGATGTCGAGGCCGTCGGCGATCAGTTGCAGCGCCTGGCCTTCGGGCGTGGTGCCGCCGCCAAGGCCGGTGATGTCGGCGTCGCGGGTGTCGAACAGGATCATCCCGCCGGTGCGCAGATACTGGTTCAGCTTCGCATAGGCCGCGTCCGAGGGCTGCTTGGCCCCCGCCACGACGGGCCAGTAGAGGAAGGGGAAGAAGGCCAGTTCGTCCTTCTCGATATCGACGCCCATCGGCATCATCGGCTCGATCGAGGTGCGCTGCCAAAGCTTGTCCGACAGGCCCAGAAGACCCGCCCGCGCCATATCATCCACCTGCCGGTCGCCGGTCAGCACATGGGCCAGGACAACGGAACTTGTCGCCTCCAGCGCGAAGGCGTCGTCCGGGGCGGCATCGGGAGTTGCCTCTTGCGCCAAAGCGCCGCGCGGCTGGGCGACGGCAAGCGCCAGGAGCAGAACGGCTGCGGCGCCCCGGGTCAGGCCGCGCAGGCGCCCGGCAAGCCAGAGCGCGGCGAGGACGTCAAGAAGAAGGGCGATCAGCGCAAAGGACAGGAATTCGCCCTTCAGTGCGCGAACGGCGCGGGCCTCAAGCCGGTCAACGGGGACGGATGCGGGCCAGACGGCAGGTTGCAACACGGTTTCCGCGCCGATCACGTTCAGCGCCACGCGGCGGTCGGGTCCGGCGTAAAGGCCGGGCGGGTTCGCGGCGGTCGGGCCTTTGGCGATGGCTTCGGCCAGGACCTCGCCCTCGACGCCCGGCAATTCGCCCGCGTCGGTGGTCTGGCCATAAGCGTCGAGCACGACCTCGGGCACCCAGGTCTGGCCGGTCAGGTCCGCCGCCTCGGGCGTCGCGGGTTTGGTGGACACGGCAAGGCGTTCCAGCATCTGCACGAAAAGGCCCGACAGCGGCAACGACGACCACTCGGCGTTCGCCGTCACGTGGACGAGGACCACCATTCCCGCGCCCTGTTCGCGGCGGGTCATCAGGGGCGTGCCGTCATCCAGCGCGGCGATGGTGCGTTCGGCGAGGTCCGGGTCGGGCTGCGCCAGCACCTGTTCGCGCACCACCACATCGGCGGGGGCGGTCAGGCCAAAGAAGGGCGAGCCTTCGGGGAATGGCGCCAGCGTCTTCGGTTCCCCCCAGCTCATTGCACCGCCGACCGTGCGGCCACCTTCGCGCAGGCGCACTGGCAGAAGCGGGTCTTCCTCGACGCGCGCGACATCGCTGGCGGCCAGGATCGGACCGGCAAAGCGCAGGAGGAGACCGCCCTTGTCCAGCCATTCCATCAGCGCGGTGCGTTCCGAACCCGAGACATCGGCGACATCGGCAAGGATCACCACGTCGGGGTTCGCCAGCAGCGTGTCGGTCAGCGTGCCTTCGATCAGGTCGGCGGTGGGTTGAAGCGCCTGGCGGAGGTAGTGAAGCGGCGACAGAAGCTGCAGCGCCTCTTCGTCCGAGCCGGTCTGGATCAGCGCGATCTTGCGGCGCTTCAGGCTGTCATCGGCCAGGCTGACCGCGCCTGCCGTGCGGCTGCCCTCCAGGACAAAGCGGTTGATCCGGTTGCGCAGTTCGGGCGGCAGGTCGATGGCGGCCTCGGCCCGTTCGGCCCCGGCCTCGAAATTCAGCGTTACCCGGCCAAGGTCGCGTTCCACGCCCGAAGGGTCGGGGCCTTGGGCGATCACGTCCACCGATACGGCCGCCCCGGCGGGCATTCGGCTGGCGGCGACGGTGACCTGCCCGTCCTCGTATCCCGCCGGGTGCAAGGCCAAAACGGGGCGGGCGTTTTCGACGACCCGCACCTCGCCCCGCGACTGAAGCTCGGACAAAAGCGCGTCCCGCCCGTCATGGGCAAGGCCGTCGGACAGCCAGACCGTCTCGAACCCACCCTCGGGCAAGGCAGCGGCCCAACCCGCGAAGTCTGCCGGAGCCCAGGCTTGCGGCTGAAGGCCCGCGGCGCGACCGGCCCAGGCCTCCGCCGTCTGGAACTCCACCTGATCGGGGGTGTCCGACAAGCGGATCAGGGCGACGGGGCGGCCCTCGGTCCCGGCTTCCGCAATCAGCCCCGCGATCCTTTCCTGCCGCTCTGGCCAGTCGCGCGCGTCAGCCCAGCCGCCATCGACCGCGATCAGCATCGGGCCGGTGCCCGCCACCCGCGCCTCGGGGTTCAGGACGGGCCCCGCGAACCCCACGATCAGCGCGCCGATGGCGAGCGTCCGGAGGAGGAGGAGCCACCACGGCGTCTTGTCCGTCTCGGCCTCGTCATCCTTCAGCCCGAGGAGCAGCGCCACCCCCGGAAACCGCCGCCGGATCGGCGCGGGCGGGACGGCGCGCAGGAGGAGCCACAGGATCGGAAGTGCCACCAGCGCGATCAGCAGCCAGGGAACCGCAAAGCCAAGGGGGCCGAGCGTGAACATCTACCGCCCCCCCTGCAGCGCGATATAGACCCAAAGAAGCGCCGACTGCGCCGGTGCCCCGGTGTGGTGCGTGGTGAAGTGCCAGCCCACAGCGCGGGCCAGCTGGGTCAGCCGGTCCTTGCGTTCGGCGAGCCGCGCGAGGTAGCGGGTCCGCAACTCTCCCGCCTGCTGGGTTTCGTGGCGCATCGTGCCGCCCATCGATTCAAAGATCGTGCGGCCGTCGAAGGGGAACTCTTCCTCGGCCGGGTCGAGGACCTGGATCAGGACGCCCTTCACCCCCCGGTCGGCAGCGCGGGCCAATCCGGCCTCGATCCCCTGCAGGTCGCCCAGGAAATCCGACAGGAACACCCCGCGCCCATGGCTGACCATGCCTTCGGTCTCTGGCGCGCCGTAGTCCTCGGACGCGTCTTCACCCGCCAGCCGCGCGGCAAGGCGCAACAGCTGCGCCCGGCCTGCGCGCGGGTGTGCAAGGCCCGCAAGCCCGACCCGTTCGCCGCCGCGCAACAGGAGGACCGCCAAAGCGAGGCCGAGCAGCTTCGCCCGGTCCGACTTCGGCGCGCGGGACTTGTCGCCGGTAAAGCTCATCGACTTGGCCGGGTCGACCCAGATCGTCACCGACTGCGCCGCCTGCCATTCGCGTTCGCGCACGAAATGCGCGTCGCTGCGGGCCGACCGCCGCCAGTCGATCATCCGGGCGCTGTCGCCCTGATGCGCCGGGCGGTATTGCCAGAATTCATCCCCCAGCCCCGCCCTGCGACGGCCATGCTCACCCATCATCACGGTCGAGGCGAGCATCTCGGCCTCGGCCAGGAGGGGCGGCAGGGTCTGGCCCAGCGCTTCCGCACGAGACCGCAGGTCGGGGGCTATGTTCACGCCGCCGCCTCAAGCCGCAGGGTCTTGGCAGTGACGCGCGAGATGATGCCGGACAGCGTCTCGCCCCGGGCGCGAGCGGCGAAGGACAGGGCCATCCGGTGGACAAGGACTGCCTGCGCAAGATCGGCGACATCGCTGATCGAGGGCGCCAACCGCCCCTCCAGCAGGGCCTTGGCGCGCACGGTCAGCATCAGCGCCTGCGCGGCGCGCGGGCCGGGACCCCAGCTGAGGCTCCCCTCCAGATCGCGGCCCTCGGGTTCGCCCGGGCGGCAGGCGCGGACGAGGTCCAGGATCGCCTCGACCACCTGATCGCCCACCGGCATCCGGCGGATGACCCCTTGCGCGCGGATCAGTTCCTCGGCGGTGAAGACCTGGTGGGCGTCGGCCTCTTCGGCCCCGGTGGTGGCGATCAGGATGTCGCGTTCGGTCGCCCGCGTCGGATATTCGACGTCGACCTGCACAAGGAAGCGGTCAAGCTGGGCTTCGGGCAGGGGATAAGTGCCCTCCTGCTCGATCGGGTTCTGGGTCGCAAGGACGTGGAAGGGCTTGCCCAAGCTCCGGTGCTGGCCGCCGATGGTCACGACCTTTTCCTGCATCGCCTGCAGAAGGGCGGATTGCGTGCGGGGCGACGCGCGGTTGATCTCGTCGGCCATCAGCAAGGAACAGAAGATCGGCCCTTCCACGAACCGGAAGGCACGGGAACCGTCGGCTCCGGTGTCCAGAACCTCGGACCCCAGGATATCGGCTGGCATCAGGTCGGGGGTGAACTGGATGCGGTTGGCCTTGAGGCCCATCACCGTGCCCAAAGTGTCCACGAGCCGCGTCTTCCCCAGCCCCGGCAGACCCACCAGAAGCGCATGGCCCCCGCAGAGCATGGAGGCCAAGACGAGGTCCACCACCCTTTCCTGCCCGATGAAGCGGCGGTTGATCGAGGCCTTGGCCTGCCCCAGCGTCGCGCCCAGCGCCTCAATCTCTGCGACCAGCGCCTTGGTGTCGGCCATGCCATGTGCTCCCGTTGGGTCCTGTTCCTGCCAGTAAAGCGAAGTATCCCGCCGGGCACAAATGGCAAAAGCCAACTTGACACAAATGATCGTGAGAGGGCCGGAAATGCGGGCGGTGCTGGCCAACTGTCCACGCCTTGCCTAGGGTCATGCGAAAGGAGAGCTCGCCATGACCACCGCCTTCTATTCCGACGAACGCTGCTTCTGGCATGGCGGCGGCAACTACGCCTTCACCCTGCCCGTGGCGGGGCTGGTGCAGCCCCTTGCGGCGGGCCTGCCGGAGAACCCCGAGACGAAGCGGCGTCTGCGGAACCTGATCGAGGTGACGGGCCTGTCGCGCGACCTGTCGATGCGGGGGGCCGAGGCTGCCAGTCGCGAGGATCTTCTCCGCGTCCACCCCGACAGCTACCTGACGGCGTTCAAGGCGGCCTCGGACGCGGGCGGTGGGGAACTTGGCCTCCGCACCCCGTTCGGCGCGGGCGGGTATGAGATCGCGGCGCTGTCGGCGGGGCTTGCGGTAGCGGCCTTGCGGGCGGTCCTGAAGGGTGAGGTGCGGAACGCCTATTCCCTCTCGCGCCCGCCGGGGCACCATGCGACGTCCGACTGGCCGAACGGCTTTTGCCTGCTGAACAACATCGCCGTGGCGATCCGCGCCATGCAGGCCGAGGGGTTGGCGCAGCGCGTGGCGGTCCTCGACTGGGACGTCCACCACGGCAACGGGACCGAGGCGATCTTCTATGAGGACGCGCAAGTCCTGACGATCAGCCTGCATCAGGAGAGGAACTATCCGCTGGACACCGGCGGGGTCGAGGCGCGGGGCGTGGGCGCGGGCCTCGGGTTCAACTTGAACCTGCCGCTGCCGCCCGGGACCGGTCACGCGGGCTACCTGCACGCGATGGAGCGGGTGGTCCTGCCCGCGCTTGACCGCTTCCAGCCCGAGGCGATCATCGTCGCCTGCGGGTTTGATGCCGCCGCCGTCGATCCCCTGGGCCGGATGCTCTGCACCGCCGAGACGTTCCGGGCGCTGACAAAGCGCGTGATGCAGGCCGCCGACCGGCTTTGCGACGGGCGATTGGTCCTGGTCCACGAAGGCGGCTACTCCGAAGTCTACGTCCCTTTCTGCGGCCATGCCGTGCTGGAGGAGTTGAGCGGATCGGCCATCACCGCCCCCGACCCCCTTGCCGCAACGCTTGCCAAACGCCAGCCCGACGCCCGTTTCGACGCCTTCGTGCGCGACTGGATAGACGCCGCGGCGGTGGACCACGGGCTGTAACCGATTTCTTCAAAGAAATCGTGTCGGAGCCTTCGAAGGCTCCGGTCCGGAGTTTTGGAAAACTCCGGTGCCTGCCGACGGGTCTGGCGGTGTCCGGCGTGGAACCATAGATTGCCCCCGGACAACCGACAGGATCCGAAATGCCCGCCCGTAACGATGCCGCCCTTGCCTTCCTGAAATCCCGCCGCTCGCGGCCCGCGAAGCTCTTCTCCTTTCCGGTCCCAAACCGCGCGGAGCTTGAAGAAATCCTGACCGCCGCCACCCGCGTGCCCGATCACGGCAAGCTGGAACCCTGGCGGCTTCAGGTGATCCAGGGCACGGCTTTCCAGCGCCTCGCCGACCTGGCCGAGGCACGGGCGCGGGAGCTTGGCGGGGATGCCGAGATGGTCGCCAAGGGCCGGGGCCAGTACGACAATGGCAAGCTTGCGGTCGTGGTCATCGCCTCGCCCAAGCCCGTGCCAAAAATCCCGGTCGCCGAACAGACGGCCTCGGCGGCCGCGCTCTGCCTTGGCCTCGTCAACGCCGCCGAAGCCGCAGGCTGGGGGGCGTGCTGGCTGACCGGCTGGCCCGCGCATGACGCAAGCTTTGCCGCCCGCGCCTTCGGCTGCACGGATGGGGAAACGGTCGCAGGCATCGTCCACATCGCCACCCCGCCCGCGGACGGCCCCGACCGCCCGCGTCCGGACCTTGCCCGCCTGGTAACCTGGGTCGAGGCGTGATCTTCACTGCCTTCTTCCGGGCCCTCGGCCAGTTGCGAGACCGCCGCTTTCGCCGCGTCGTGGGGCTTGGCGTCCTCTTGGCGCTCGCGCTTCTCTTCGCGGCCTACATTCTGTTTGTGCAGGTGGTCTGGTGGGCCTTCCCCGACACCATCGACCTGCCGGTCATCGGACCCGTGTCAGGGGTGGAGACATTCCTCGGCTGGGCCTCGCTGGTCCTGATGCTGGGCCTGTCGGTTGTCCTGATGGTCCCCGTCGCCTCGGCCTTCACTGGCCTCTTCCTGGAAGACGTGGCCGATGCGGTCGAGGACCGGCACTACCCCGCCCTGCCGCCCGCGACGCCCCTTGGCCTTGGCGAGGGCCTGCGCCAGTCGGTCAACTTCCTGGGCGTGGTGATCGCGGTGAACCTCTTGGCGCTGTTCCTCTATCTCTTCGTGGGCCCGGGTATCCCGCTGGTCTTCTGGGCGATCAACGGGTTTCTCCTCGGGCGGGAGTACTTCAGCCTCGTCGCCCTCCGGCGCCTGCCGCCGGGCGAGGTCAAGGCGATGCGCCGCCGCAACCGCTGGACGCTTTGGGCGGCGGGCACGCTGATGGTCGCGCCCCTGTCGGTGCCAATCCTGAACCTGGTGATTCCGGTGCTGGGCGTGGCGACGTTCACGCATCTTTATCACCGGCTGGCCAGCGCGGGACGGTAGGGCCTGGCGCAAATCTTTTCGAAAAGATTTGCAAAATCCTTCGAAGGATTTTGTGCCCGGCCCCGCTGTCAGTTCTTCAACCGCCCAAACCAGTCGAGGTCTTCCACGGTGATCCACCCCGACAGGATGATCCCCGCGATCACCGCCCAGATCGGCGTCGCGATCAGCGTGGTGATCCAGGCCTTGCGCTTCATCACCTCACCCGCCGGTGCGCCGGGAGGCGTGCCGGGGACGACATGGTTCGCCTCGTCCTGCGACTGGGTGCGGAAGGGCAGCACACAAAACAAGGTCATGAACCAGGTGACCGAATAGAGGACGATGGCGCCCGTGATGCTCATGATGGGGTGCTCATGCCTGTTCCAGCTCTACGAGGCAGCCGTTGAAATCCTTGGGATGCAGGAACAGCACGGGCTTGCCATGCGCCCCGATCTTCGGCTCCCCGCTCCCGAGCACCCGCGCGCCCGCGGCTTTCAGGTGATCCCGCGCGGCCAGGATGTCATCCACCTCATAGCAGATGTGATGGATGCCGCCCGAAGGATTCTTCTCCAGGAAACCGGCGATGGGAGAGCCCTCGCCCAAGGGGTGCAGAAGCTCGATCTTGGTGTTCGGCAGGTCGATGAAGACGACCGTGACGCCGTGGTCGGGCTCGGCCTGCGGGGCACCGACCTTGGCCCCCAGCGTGCCGCGATACTGCGCCGCGGCCGCGTCGAGGTCGGGCACGGCAATGGCGACGTGGTTCAGGCGTCCGATCATGGGGTCCTCCACCGTTTCGCGCCTTATGCGACCGGGGCGCAGGCCATGCAAGCGGCGCGAAGGTCGCAGGGTCGTTAACCGGGACTTTACGCCGCGTGCGCAGACTTGGCCCCGGGGCCCATTTGCGCCCTGACGACACTGGAGACCATCATGCCCTTTCTTCCCGATCCGCAATTGCCCGCGGGGCCGCCGGGCGCAGCTCTGCCCTTGCAGGGTCTGACGCTGATGATCGTGGATGACAGCCGCTTTACCTGCGATGCGCTGCGGCTGATCCTGCACCGGGCCGGGGCAAAGCTGCGCCGGGCGGAAAGCCTTGAAATCGCGCGACTTCATCTGCATTGCTACCGGCCGGACCTAGCCATCGTCGACCTTGGCCTGCCCGATGGCCGGGGCGAGGATCTGATCGCCGAACTGTCGGCGGACGGGTTCCCGGTCCTGGGGATTTCCGGCGATCCCGATGGGCGGACTGCCGCCCTTGATGCCGGGGCGGCGGCGTTCCTGGAAAAGCCCATCGGCTCGGTCGCGGGGCTGGTGCGGCTGATTCGTCAGCTGACCACGGGTGTGGGTCCGGTGGAAAAGGGGGAAGAGGTGCCCGTCCCGACCGGTGATCCGGTGGCGCTGCGCGACGATCTGGTTCGGGCCGCGCAGCTGATCTCTGCGCCGGGCGATCCGGCCTATGCACAGGCCTTCCTGCAAAGCCTGGCGCGGGCCTCGGGCGACACTCTGCTGGAGGCGGCAGCGCGCGACAGCACCACGGGGTTCGACCGGGCACGGCTTGCCCGCATGATCGAAGAGCGGCTTTCTGCCCTGCGGTCGCTGGCCTGACCTGACCTACAGCGCCGGGTCGCTTCCCGCCCGCACCAGCCGCGTGAGGTCCGACAACTTTTCCCGCTGGCGGCCCTGGACGTCGAAGTTCCCGGGCGAAAGCCAGACCGCGAAGGCCTCGGCCAATGCGGGCCATTCGCTGTCGATCACGGAAAACCAGGCCGTGTCGCGGTTCCGGCCCTTGACGATCAGGTGGTTGCGGAAGACCCCCTCATAGCTGAATCCCAGCCGCTGCGCCGCCCGGCGCGAAGCCAGGTTCAGCGCGTTGCACTTCCATTCATAGCGCCGGTAACCCGCCTGGAACGCCCAGGCCATCATCAGGAACATCGCCTCGGTCGCTGCCGCCCCGCGTTGAAGCGAGGGCGAGATGCAGATGTGCCCGACCTCGATCGACCCGGCCTCGGGCGCGATCCGCAGATAGCTGGCGATCCCGCCGCATTTCCCGCTGGCGACGTCACGCATCACGTAAAAGCGCGGGTCCTCTCCCGCCTCCCGCTCGCGCGCCCAGCGGTGATAGGCCGAGCCCGAGGCAAACGGGCCATAGGGCATGTAGTCCCACAAGGCGTCGTGGCCCTGGAAGGCCTCTTGCAATTCAAAGGCATGGGTGTCGGCCTGCAAGGGTTCCAGCCGGACGAACCGCCCCTCCATCGCCGCATGGCCCGGCCTTTGCGGCGGCGTCCAGTCCTTGACCTCATCCCCCAGCCTGCTGCCCATCCGCCTGCCCTCCCGTCCCAGGTGCAGGCTATGCCGGGGCTCGCGGGCTTCGCAAGGTCAGAGAAGCAGGGACGGCCCGGCCTCCATCGTCAGGCCAGGGAAGATCGTCCGTTCCAGGACCGAACGGTCCAGCCCGTAAAGCCCCGCCATCACCTGCGCCGCCCAGTCGCGGACGTCTGAGGTCGGCATCAGGTCGCGCCGGTCGTACAGTTCGGCCTCGGCGAGCCCCGGCCAGCGCCCGTAGACCTTGCCGCCCCGGACCGCACCGCCCGCGACCAGCATCGCGCCCCCGGTGCCATGGTCCGTCCCGCCCGAGCCGTTCTGGTGCACGGTCCGACCGAACTCGGTCATCGCCAGCACCACCGTCTTGCCCCAGACCTCCGCCCCCGCCCCCGCCTTCAGCCGCAGGACCGCACGCTGCAGGCGGCCGAGCGGTTTCAGGATCGCCCGCTCCTGCCCCTTGTGAGTGTCCCAACCGGTCAGCGAAAACGCCGCGATCCGCGCCGGGCCGCGCAGGCGTTCGGCGACGAAATCGGCGATCAGGTCGGTGTCCTGCCCCTCGCCGTCCTCCATCCCCGCCAGACCGAATGCGGTGGCCGAAGCCTGATGGAACAGCGCGTCCTCGGCATAGACCTGTTCCAGCAGTGCCCGCGCGGGGGCCGAGACGGCAATGTCCTGATCCGGTGCCCAGTTTTCCGCCGGGGCAGCCCCGGAAAGGATCGGCATCGCCTCGCGCCCCACGGCCCAGGCCGTTTCTGACGTCGCCCCCGGCAGGACGCTAAGAAGCCGGTTCAGCCAGCCATCCCGCTGTGCGGCGGGGGCCAGGTCGGTGCCGGTCCCGGCCTCCAACAGGTCCTGCCCGTCGAAATGGCTGCGTTTGTCGCGGTAAGGCGTCGAGGTCGCATGGACAAAAGCCAGTTCTCCCGCCTGCCAAAGGGGCATCAGGCCCGACAGCCCCTCATGCAGCGCGAAGAACCCGTCAAGGTCGGACGCCTTGGCCAGCACCCCCGGCCGCGCCGCCGCAAGGCCCCGGTCGCCGCGCGGCTGCACCACGTCCAAGCCGTCCATCGCCCCCCGCAGGATAATGACCACCAGCCGGTTCTCGCCCGGTGCCGCCGCCAGCGTCAGCGTGGTCAGCAGGGGATGCGCCGCCGCCGAGCAGCCCATCACCCCCAGCCCCTTCAGGAAAATCCGCCGATCCATCGTGCTACCTCCTGTTGAACTCGGGCGAGGAAAGGACCAGCCCCACCCCGTCGCGTGCCGATTCCGCGGCCCCCACGGCCCAGGCAAGCTTTTCGCCCGCCCTTGCGCCCAGCGCCGTGGTCAGAAAGGCGCGGGGGTCCGGCAGGGGCCGCACCAGCCGCTCGGGCGCCTGCATCGCCCAGTCGATCCGCGCGGCCAGACCCTGCGGGGTGATCCAGTCCGCCTCGCGTTCGGGCCAGCCGTCCGGACCCGGCGCCTGCTGGAACGGCTGGCCCATCGCCTGCAACGGATCCAGGATCAGCCGCTTGAAGGGTCTGGGTTCCAGCCCCAGGATCAGCTCTGGCCCCACGCCCAGCGCGCGGAGGCTGGCCACCACAAAGTCGAACGGTTGCCGCGCCTTGGTCCCGGTCCCGGCCAGCGGATGCGCGACAAGCGCCTGCGCGACCTCTGCCAGATCGCCATCCGTATCGCGGAACCGCGCCGCAAGGTCGGCCACCAGGACTTCGTCCGGGTCATCCGCCACGAAATGCACCGCCAGCTTCCGCGCAAGATGCGCCGCCGTCTCGGGCCGGGCGGCAAGATCGTTCAACGCTTGCAGGATGGGTGCTTCGTCCTTGCCCGCATAGGTCACGCCCAGGACTGTCTCCGGTCCCGGCTCGGCGCGCTTCTTGTCAAAAACGAACCCTTCTTGCGCAGATACAGTCAAGCCTGTCAGCAATTCCGCCAATTCTCGAACATCGGCTTGGCTGTAGCCCGCCCCCACCCCCAGCGTGTGCAGCTCCAGAAGCTCGCGCGCGAGGTTTTCGTTCAGCCCTTTCTTCTGCCGCTTGCCCTTTGGCGACCCGGGGCCGAAGGAGGCCTCCTGGTTCAGATAGATCAGCATCGCCGGATGGGTCGTGACCGCCTTCAGCATGTCGGCAAAGCGCCCCGTCACATGCGGACGGATCGCCTCGTCCACCAGGACCCCCGGCAAGGCCCGCTCGGTCCGGTTGCGCGGGGCCACAGTGAAATGGTCGGCCCAGAAGGCCACCAACCGTTCGCGGTAGGGGTCGTCGGAACCCACGGCGCGGGCGAAGGTCGCCTTCGCCCCGCGCAGGGCCAGGGCGTCCACCGCCCGCTGCGCCGCCTTGGCCGCCGCGTCATCCTTGGTCTTCTTCGCCGCCCGGTAGGCCTCGGCCATTGGGGCAAGCTCGGCCAGGCTGATCCCCGGCCAGGTCCGCGCCGCAACATCCTCCGCGCCAAGACCCGTGACACCCGCAGGCAGGCCATAACCGAACCGGATCGCAAACCTGTCGCTGTCCATGCGCGCCTCCCTGTTGGTGCGGGATCATACGCGGCCCGTGCCCGGTTCCGTCGCCCCCCAGCGATGCGCAAGCGTCACCGGCGCGATGAGCCGCCGATTCAGAAGCGGAAATCCGCCGGATAGGAGTGGAAGCCGTCAAAATCGGCCTTGCCCAGGGAAACCCCCGCCGCGCGGAGGGCGGCATAGCCCATCGTCAGGTGGAAGAAGAAATTCGGCAGGCCGTAGAGATAGAGGAAATCGGTGCCGGTCTGCTCCAGATCGGCAAAACCCGCCTTGTGGCGGATCACTCTGGTCTCGGCCCCCTCGAAATCCGCCGGGGTCATCGAGCCGAGCAGGGCGCGGGCAACGGCCAGCCGGGGGCCAAGGCCTTGCGGCAGGTCCGGCACCTCGCGCCCCGCCAAAGGGCAGGCGATGCGCAGGGCATAGCCCGCCGCAGTGGCGAACTGCTGGCGGGCGGGGAAGCTGTCACTGATGCGGGCGTCCAGTGCATCCGGCCCCGCCACCGCCACGATGTCGCTGACCCGCGACAGGTAATGGCGGAAGACGGGGACCGAGGCCTGGTACATCAGCTGTCCTTCGGGACGACGCGCAAGGACAGTTCGCGCAACTGCTGCAGGGTCGGGTCCGAGGGCGCGTTCATCAGCAGGTCCTCGGCGCGCTGGTTCATCGGGAACATGATGACTTCGCGGATGTTCTGGGTGTCGGCCAGCAGCATGACCAGCCGATCGATCCCCGCCGCGCAGCCGCCATGCGGAGGCGCGCCATACTTGAACGCCTTGACCATCCCGCCGAAGCGCTTGTCGACTTCGCTGTTCGGATACCCGGCCAGTTCAAAGGCCTTGTACATGATCTCGGGTTTGTGGTTCCGGATACCGCCACTGATGACCTCGTAGCCGTTGCAGGCCAGGTCATACTGATAGGCATAGACCTTCAAGGGGTCGCCGTTCAGCGCCTCAAGTCCGCCCTGTGGCATCGAGAACGGGTTGTGGCTGAAGTCGATCTTCCCTTCGTCGGTCTTCTCGTACATCGGGAAGTCGACGATCCAGGCAAAGCGGAAGCTGTCCTTTTCAGTCAGCCCCAACTCCTCGCCAATGACGTTGCGCGCCTTGCCGGCGATGCCTTCAAAGGCCTCGGGTTTGCCGCCCAGGAAGAAGGCCGCGTCGCCCTTCTCCAGGCCCAGCTGCACCCGGATCGCCTCGGTCCGCTCTGGCCCGATGTTCTTGGCCAGCGGCCCTGCGGCCTCCATGCCCGAGCCATCCTCGGCCTCGCGCCAGAAGATATACCCCATCCCCGGCAGGCCTTGCTGTTGCGCGAAGGCGTTCATCCGGTCGCAGAACTTGCGGCCCACCGGCTCCCCCGACGGCCCCTTGGGCGCGGGAATGGCGCGGACCTCGTTGCCCTCCTGCTCCAGAAGCTTGGCGAAGATCGCGAAGCCGGAACCCCGGAAGTGTTCGCTCACGTCCTGCATCCGGATCGGGTTGCGCAGGTCGGGCTTGTCTGAGCCGTACCACTTGAGCGAATCGCGATAGGCGATGCGCGGCCAGTCGGAGTACACCTTCCGGCCCTTCCCGAAATGCTCGAACAGCCCCTGCAGCACCGGCTGGACGGCGGCAAAGACGTCGTCCTGGGTCACGAAGGACATCTCGATGTCGAGCTGGTAGAAGTCGGTCGGGCTGCGGTCCGCGCGCGGGTCTTCGTCGCGGAAGCAGGGCGCGATCTGGAAATAGCGGTCGAAGCCCGCGACCTGGATCAGCTGCTTGAACTGCTGCGGCGCCTGGGGAAGGGCGTAGAACTTGCCCGGGTGCAGGCGCGACGGCACCAGAAAGTCGCGCGCGCCTTCGGGGCTGGAGGCCGTGATGATCGGCGTCTGGAACTCGGTGAACCCCTGATCCCACATCGCATTGCGCAGCCAGCGCACCACGTTCGACCGCAGCATCATGTTCTGGTGCATCGTGTCGCGGCGGAGGTCGAGGAAGCGGTAGGTCAGCCGCGTCTCCTCGGGGTATTCGGTGTCGCCGAAGACCGGCAGCGGCAGCTCCTCGGCCGCGCCCAGAACTTCCAGGTCGGTCACATAGACTTCGATCTCACCGGTCGGGATCTTGGGGTTCACAAGGGACGCATCCCGCGCCTTGACCCGGCCATCGACCCGGATCACCCATTCCGACCGCACCTGCTCCAACGCCTTGAACGCCGCCGAGTCGCCGTCGCACAGCACTTGCGTGATCCCGTAATGGTCGCGCAGGTCGATGAAGAGCACACCGCCATGGTCGCGCACCCGGTGGACCCAGCCCGACAGGCGGACGGTCTCGCCGACGTTGGACTTGTTCAGCGCGGCACAGGTGTGGCTGCGATAGGCGTGCATCTTCATTCCCCTTCCGAGGGCCTTGAGGCCATCGCGCCGATACACCTTGCCCCCCGCATGAAGTCAACCCCGCGCCCTTTCATCTTTGCCCAAATATCCCCGCCGGAGGCACCCGACATCGGCCGCAGGAGCCTCCGGCGGGGATATTTATCCAAAGATGAAAACCGCAGGGATCAGCCCGCGCAGCGCATTGCCGACCCAAAGCCGCACCTTCGGCAGGTCGTCAGCCAACAGCTCCTCCTCGGGGCAGCCAAGGTCCGCCCGCAACACACCCGGCAGCAACCCGCAAGACAGGGGCGGCGTCCGCATTCCCTGCCCCCGGTCGAAGAAGACCGTGGTGATCGACCCGTCGCAGACCTCGCCGCGTTCGTTCAGGAAGATCACCTCGTCCAGCCCCTCGGGCAGCTCGGCCCGCGCCCGGTCGTAGATCTCGCGCCGGGTCGACTTGACGCGCAGCCACGGATCGTCGGATCGAAGCCGCTCGGCCGCCAATCCCACGCGCCATGCGGCTTTCGCGGGCGGCAGATCGGCAACGGTCCACTCCACCCGGCCCTCCCGGTCCAGGGTCAGCCGCAGCCGCGCCGGATGGGCTGGTCCTTGCGGCGCAACCTCGGGACAGTCCCACCCCAGCATCCCCGCCGACCGCCGGAGCCGCGCCCGATGCAGCGGCCAGCGCGGCGCGCGCGCGCCATCCCACAGCATCGTCTCGATCAGCCTCAGTCCCGGCTCACCGCCGCCTTCACGAAGCGCGCTTTCCACAGCGCCTCCTCCCATTCGCCTTGCGCCGTGGACCCATGCGTCAACCCGCCGCCCACGTTCATCACGATCTCCGGCCCCGCCACCGACAAGGTCCGGATCGCCACACTGAAATCCGCCTCGCCTTCGGGCGACATCCAGCCCACCGCACCGCAATAGACCCCGCGCGCGAAGGGCTCTACCTCACGGATGATCTCCATCGCGCGGATCCTCGGCGCGCCGGTCACGCTGCCACAGGGGAACAGCGCCGCCATCAGCCCCGGCAAGGTCGCGGGTCCCTCCAGTTCGCCCTCCACCGTCGAGGTCATCTGGTGCACCGTCGCATAGCTTTCGATCGCATAAAGCGCAGGGACCCGCACCGTGCCGACCTTCGACAGCCGGGAGATATCGTTGCGCAGAAGGTCCACGATCATCAGGTTCTCGGCCCGGTCCTTCTCGGCCCCCTGCAGCTCGGCGATGATCGCCGCATCCTCCGCGGCATCCTTGCCGCGCGGCCGGGTGCCCTTCATCGGGCGCGTCACGACGCGGCCGCCCTGGACCTTGAAGAACAGTTCCGGACTGCGCGAGACAACCACCGGCCCGACCCCCAGATCGACATAGGCGCCGTGCCCCACCGCCCCCGTCCGCCGGAACGCGCCATAAAGCCCCAGCGGCGTGCCCGAAAGCAATCGCGCCGCCATCGGAAACGTCAGGTTCACCTGATAGCAGTCGCCCGCCGCGATATAGTCGAAGACCCGCCGCGCCGCGTTGCCGTAAGCCCTGCGTCCGACCAGCGGGACGGGCGCGGTCATCCAGGTGGACCGGCCCTCGTCTTGCGCCTGCGCCAGGACCGGCCCGGCCGCTGCGGGCCCGTCGAACACCCCCAGCGCGACCAGAGGCCCCGGGCGTTTGCGCGGCATCAGGCGGGCCAGCTTCGGTTCCAGCGCATAGCCGGTCTCGTAGGCGACGTAGCCTGCAAGCCAGCCCCCCGCCGCCCGCGCCGTCTCGGCCCGTGACAGCGCCCGCGCCACGTCGCCCGGACGCGAGGCCAGGATCACCTCGCGCGGGTGCGCGAAGAGGGCAGGCTCGTCCCCCGGTCCATGTTCGATGAGGATCACGCGCGGCCCCCCTGCCCCTGCCCGCCCGAGATAGGCCGATCCGCTTGCTGCCGCCAGACCAATCCGCGCCGCAGAACGCGCCGAAAACGACGCAGCCGGGCCTAATTCTTGATCGACCAGTCAAGAAACGCATTCCAAGCTTGCCAGATGATCGAAATCGCGCTTCCCTGTTGCCAGTTCGGGTCACCAGATGATGTGGCCCGGGCATAACGAACAACAAAAAGCGTCCAACACAGGAACGAAGGGACACCGAAAATGGCTTCCGACGACTACACGGACCATGCCAAGCACGAGGATATGAAAGTCCTCCACGGCATGGGTTATGCGCAAGAGCTTCAGCGCTCCATGTCGAAGTTCTCGAACTTCGCCATCTCGTTCTCGATCATCTGCATCCTCTCCGGCGGCATCAACTCTTTCGCCCAGGCCATCTCTTCGGTCGGCGGCGCGGGCGCCGGCATCGGCTGGATCACCGGCTGCCTGATTTCGGGGATGTTCGCGCTGTCCATGGCGCAGATCGCATCGGCCTTCCCGACAGCGGGCGGGCTATATCACTGGGCCTCGATCCTGGGCTCGCGCTTCTGGGGCTGGCTGACAGCATGGCTGAACCTGCTGGGCCTGATCACCGTTCTGGGGGCCATCAACATCGGCACCGCCTACTTCTTTGCCGGGACCTTCGGGCCGTCCTTCGGCTTTACCGGCACGGACTGGCAGGTCGTCGGCTTCGTCGCGGTGATCACCATCATCCAGGCGATCTTCAACCACATCGGCATCAAGGCCACGACCTTCCTGACCGACATCTCGGGCTACATCATCTTTGCGACGACAGCCGTCCTTGTGGTGGCCTGCCTCTACTTCGCCCCCGCGATCGACATCTCGCGGCTCTGGACCTTCACCAACTACTCGGGCGAGGCCGGCGGCAACGTCTTCCCGCAGTCCGACAACATGTTCTACCTGTTCCTGTTGTGCCTGTTGTTGCCGGTCTACACGATCACCGGCTACGACGCCTCGGCCCATACGTCGGAAGAGACGAAAAACGCCGCGATCTCGGTGCCCAAGGGGATCGTCTCGGCGGTGCTGTGGTCGTCTCTGGTCGGCTGGATCATGCTGTGCGCAATCATGCTGGCGATCCCGGACATGAACGCGGCGGCAGCGCAGGGCTGGGGTGCCTTCTTCGGCACGATCAACGCGATCATGCCTGCGGGCCTGGCTACGGTTCTGTATCTTGGCATCTTCATCGCCCAGCTGCTGTGCGGCCTGGCCACCGTGACCTCGGCCAGCCGGATGCTCTTCGCATTTTCGCGCGATGACGGGGTTCCGGGCTTCTCGAAGGCGCTGGCGACCGTGTCGCCGAAGTACCGCACCCCGGTCAACGCGATCTGGACCGCGACCGTGCTCTGCATCCTCTATGTGGTGCTGGCGCTGTCGATCAAGGTGGAAGGCACCTCGATCTACGTGATCGTGGTGAACTCGACCCTTGTCTTCCTGTTCCTGTCCTTCACCATCCCGCTGGTCGCGGCGATGATGAACTATGGCGGGCCGAAGTGGCCGAACCCCGGCCCCTGGGCAATGTCGGCAGGCGTCTACAAGCTGGTCACCGTGCTGTCGGTGGTGGGCATGGGGATCATCCTCTTCATCGCCGTCGCGCCGCCGAACGAGCGGGTGCTTTACGTGGTCGCGGGCTTCATCGCGCTGGCCATCGTGCTGTGGCTGGCCGTCGAGAACCGCCGCTTCGAAGGCCCGCCGACAGGTGAACGCATCGCCCAGCGCCAGGCCGCCATCAAGGCCGCCGAAGCTGCCGTGGGCGAGACGGGCTGAACGCCGGTCCATGCGACATCGGGGCCGGGGGGAAACCTCCGGCCCTTTTCGTTGCGGGCGGGGCCGGGACCAAATTTCTTCGAAGAAATTTGCAAAATCCTTCGAAGGATTTTGGCCCTTCCCGGGCACCGTTTGCCCCTTGCGCCGGTCCGGCTTCTCTCTATAACCCGCACAATTTTGCGCAAAGGATGGGGGCTGACATGCCGAAGCGGACCGATATCAAGTCGATCATGATCATCGGCGCGGGTCCCATCGTCATCGGCCAGGCCTGTGAGTTCGACTACTCCGGCGCCCAGGCCTGCAAGGCCCTGCGCGAGGAAGGCTACCGGGTCATCCTGGTGAACTCGAACCCCGCGACGATCATGACCGACCCGGGGCTGGCGGATGCCACCTACATCGAGCCGATCACCCCCGAAGTCGTCGCCAAGATCATCGAAAAGGAACGCCCCGACGCCCTGCTGCCGACGATGGGCGGGCAGACGGGCCTGAACACAGCGTTGGCGCTGGCCGACATGGGCGTCTTGGACCAGTTCGGGGTGGAACTGATCGGCGCCAAGCGCGAGGCCATCGAGATGGCCGAAGACCGCAAGCTCTTCCGCGAGGCGATGGACCGGATCGGCCTCGAAAACCCCAAGGCCACCATCGTCGCCGCCCCCAAGCTCGCCACCGGCAAATACGACATCGCCGCCGGCATCAAGCAGGCGATGGACGCGCTGGAATATGTCGGCCTCCCCGCCATCATCCGCCCCGCCTTCACCCTGGGCGGCACCGGCGGCGGCGTCGCCTACAACCGCGACGACTATGAGGCGATCATCAAGTCCGGGCTTGAGGCCAGCCCCGTCGCGCAGGTCCTGGTCGACGAGTCCCTCCTCGGCTGGAAGGAATACGAGATGGAGGTGGTGCGCGACCGAGCCGACAACGCCATCATCGTCTGCTCCATCGAAAACGTCGACCCGATGGGCGTCCACACCGGCGATTCCATCACCGTGGCCCCGGCCCTGACGCTGACCGACAAGGAATACCAGATCATGCGGAACGGCAGCATCGCCGTCCTGCGCGAGATCGGGGTGGAAACCGGCGGGTCGAACGTGCAATGGGCGATCAACCCGAAGGACGGCCGCATGGTCGTCATCGAGATGAACCCCCGCGTGTCGCGGTCGTCCGCCCTTGCGTCCAAAGCCACAGGCTTCCCCATCGCCAAGATCGCGGCCAAGCTCGCCATCGGCTACACGCTGGATGAGCTCGACAACGACATCACCAAGGTCACCCCCGCGTCGTTCGAACCCTCCATCGACTACGTCGTCACCAAGATCCCCCGCTTCGCCTTCGAGAAATTCCCGGGGTCCGAGCCCAACCTCACCACCGCGATGAAGTCCGTGGGCGAAGCGATGGCCATCGGCCGCACGATCCATGAATCCATGCAGAAGGCCCTCGCCAGCCTCGAAACCGGCCTCACCGGCTTTGACGAAATCGCCATCCCGGGTGTTCAGGGAACACCCGTCCCGGGCTTGACCCGGGACCTCGATGTCCAAAGCCGCGCTGCGATCATCAAGGCCCTCGGCCAGGCCACCCCCGACCGCCTCCGTGTCATCGCGCAAGCCATGCGCCACGGGCTGACCAATGACGAGATCCAGGACGTCACAGCCTTCGACCCCTGGTTCCTCGCCCGCATCCGCGAGATCATCGACACCGAGGCGACCATCCGCAAGGCCGGCCTGCCCACCAACGCCGAGGCCCTGCGCCAACTCAAGATGATGGGCTTCACCGACGCCCGCCTGGCGAAACTCACCGGCCGGGACGAAGCGCAGGTCCGCCGCGCAAGAACCCGCCTCGGCGTCACCGCCGTCTTCAAGCGCATCGACACCTGCGCCGCCGAGTTCGAGGCCCAGACCCCCTACATGTATTCCACCTACGAATCCCCCGCGATGGGCGACGTGGAATGCGAATCCCGCCCGACCAACGCCAAGAAGGTCGTCATCCTCGGCGGCGGCCCGAACCGCATCGGCCAGGGGATCGAATTCGACTACTGCTGCTGCCACGCCTGCTTCGCGCTGACCGCCGCGGGCTACGAGACCATCATGGTCAACTGCAACCCCGAGACGGTCAGCACCGACTACGACACCTCCGACCGCCTCTATTTCGAACCGCTGACCCTGGAGCACGTCCTGGAAATCCTGCGCGTCGAGCAGGAGAACGGCACCCTTCACGGCGTCATCGTCCAGTTCGGCGGCCAGACGCCGCTGAAACTGGCCAACGCGCTCCACGTCGAAGGCATCCCGATCCTCGGCACCACGCCCGACGCCATTGACCTCGCCGAAGACCGCGAACGCTTCCAGCGTCTCCTCCAGGACCTCGGGTTGAAGCAGCCGCACAACGGCACGGCCCGCAGCCGCGACGAGGCCTTCGCCGTGGCCAAAGATGTCGGCTACCCCTTGGTCATCCGCCCCTCCTTCGTCCTTGGCGGCCGTGCGATGGAAATCGTCCGCTCGGACGACCAGCTCGAACGCTACATCACCACCGCCGTCCAGGTCTCGGGCGACTCGCCCGTCCTTCTCGACTCCTATCTCTCCGGTGCGGTCGAGGTTGACGTCGATGCGTTAAGCGACGGTAAAGCGGTCCATGTCGCTGGAATCATGGAACATATCGAGGAAGCGGGCGTCCACTCCGGCGACTCGGCCTGCTGCCTCCCGCCGCACCAGTTGTCGGCGGAAACGGTCGAGGAACTGAAACGCCAGACCGTCCAGATGGCCAAGGCGCTGAACGTCGTCGGCCTGATGAACGTGCAATTCGCGATCAAGGACGGGGTGATCTACGTCCTGGAAGTGAACCCGCGCGCCAGCCGCACCGTGCCCTTCGTCGCCAAGGCCACCGACAGCGCCATCGCCTCCATCGCCGCCCGCCTGATGGCGGGTGAGCCCCTCTCCACCTTCCCTGCCCGCGCCCCCTACCCTCAGGGCGTCGGCCCCGACAGCCCCCTGCCCTTGGCCGACCCGCTGACGCTGGCCGACCCGAACACCCCCTGGTTCAGCGTCAAGGAGGCCGTCCTCCCCTTCGCCCGCTTCCCCGGTGTCGACCCGATGCTCGGCCCGGAAATGCGCTCGACCGGCGAAGTGATGGGTTGGGACCGCACCTTCGCGCTCGCCTTCCTCAAGGCCCAGATGGGCGCCGGCACCATCCTGCCGACCGAGGGCCGCGTCTTCCTGTCGGTCAAGGACATAGACAAGACTCCGGGTCTCGCGGCCGCCGCGAAGGACCTTGTGGCGATGGGCTTCACCATCGTCGCGACCAAGGGCACCGCGTCGTGGCTCGCGTCGAACGGAGTGACCGCCGAGCCCGTCGCCAAGGTCTACGAAGGCCGCCCGAACATCGTCGACCGGTTGAAGAACAACGAGATCGCCCTGGTGATGAACACGACCGAGGGCACCCAGGCCGTCAGCGACAGCCGGGATATCCGGAGGGTCGCGCTGATGGACAAGATCCCGTATTTCACCACGGCTGCGGCGTCAGTGGCCGCGGTTGCGGCGATGAAGGCCCGGGGCGAGGGGTATGGGGTGCGGACGTTGCAGGGGTGAAGGTTACCTCTCGAGGGTGTAGTAAGATACCGGAACCTCTCGGAACCTGTCACATTTTGCGAGAGTTGCCGGATAGATTGGAACACCCTTCTCGAGGAGGTCGTTGTACATTTCGGCAAGCAGACCGCCTCCGATTGCAAAAGCCTCTGCCACGAACTCACTACAGATCACCTTAGTGGAGTGTTTGGTACCAGCCTTATCTGGCTCTCTCCAGGCGACCGACTTAGCAAGATTGCGTACCCGCGCATGGTCGTATTTCCTTTTTCCAATCGAGTACTCGAGGAACGCATATGCGGCTATGCGACGCCGTTCGGTGTCGAAATCTGGCGACTCGTATCGTAAGACCCTTAGATCGTGTGTGCTCGAGTACTTTGTAAGCGGACGCAGGTGAACGCCGCTGCGCCAAGGAGTGTGCGGCGCCTTTCTGAGCTCCCGAAGAAAACCACCAATGGATTCAATTATATGCAAATCTCCGACATAAAGGGCAGCATGTGTCCAAGTGGCAAATCCGTCCTCGTATCCCGCTAGACTCTGCGCAATCCTAACAGGGTTCTTGCCCCCTCTCCGACCACGTTCGCGGGTGAGGATCACGTCTCCCACGCGCAAAGATTCGTGGATCGGGACACTGGTTGTGCCCTTGCCTACGTCAATGTAGCGTGAAAGTGACTTTACTACAGACGAACGCAGCTCTTTCTCAAGAGCTGCGCGCGAAATAGTCTTGCTAACTGCTTCTTCAACTTCAGAATCGACACGAGCATCCATTCGGAGCAACAACCCTAAGCGTTCACTAGGGTAGACTGCTAAACTCCAAAGATACCGTCAGTCAACCAATTCTGAAGACACGACCTCAACGGAGAGCGCAAGAACAGCCTCGGAGCCAAGGTCGCCATGGCCCCTGACTCGTGTATGAGTCAGCAGTTCACCGACGCCGTTCATCGCAGTAATCCGTCCAGTTGTATTTGCGGAGATCACAGCGAACCGCCGACCATCGATCTCGTGATCAAGCCGAACCAGCCCTGAACGGCCGCCAGGCGCAACCGAAGAGATCACCCCCGAATACTCAACTGATGTGCTCATAACTTCACCTTTCGCGCCGCCGCACCCGCAGTTCGGCATGTTACCATCGAATAATTAATCAGGGCTTAGCACCTAGTAAGGCGGGTTCATGTCAACTTCCTGACACTTCATCAGTTCCCTACGCTGTGCACATACGCAGAAAATGGGCCTTTGGTCAACTTTGTCAACCTTTTACATCCTAGACACGACCGGACCGACGACACGGTCACTTGAGTATACTCGCTTCTTGCTCAGGATTCCAGCGCCGCAAACCTTAACACCACGCTAATGCCCATATCCAACCCCTTGGAATCTTTTACCGACCTCACCCCGTCCACCGTGGACACTCCTCCTCAGACCCCCCCCTCCAGCCGGTCCACCAGCGCCGCCAGCATCCCCCGGCACCGCTCCACCTGCTCGATTGAGACCCATTCGTCCGGCTTGTGTCCCTGGGCCATCGACCCCGGCCCGCAGATCACCGTCGGCACCCCCAGCCGCCGATCGAATAGCCCCCCCTCCGTCCCGAAGGCCACCTTCATCGTCCCGTTGGCCCCCGTCAGCCCCTTCACGAACCGCACCACCTCGGCATCCGACGGCGTGCCGAGGCCCGGGTAGTCCCACAGCCGCTCCACCGTGATCGCTGCCTCCGGAAACTCCCCCCGCAGCGGCGCCACGATCGTCTCCGCCTCGCCTTCCAGCCGCCGGATCAACCCCGCCACGTCCTCCCCGGCCAGCGACCGGATCTCGAAATCCAGCACCGCAAGATTGGGCACGATGTTGACCTGCACGCCCCCCGACATCTTCCCCACATGCAGCGTCGTGTAGGGCACGTCATAGTCCCCGTCCCGAAGGCCCGTCTGTGCCACCTCGGCCTGCACCCGCCGCACCGCCGCAAGGAAATCCCCCGCCAGATGCAGCGCGTTCAGGGCGAGCGGGGCCAGCGCCGAGTGCCCCTCCCTCCCCCGGCACGTCGCCCGCAGCGCCACCTTCCCCTTGTGCCCCGTCGCGACCTGCATCCCCGTGGGTTCCCCCACGATGCAGAACCGCGGCTTCACCGGGGCCGCCGCGAGAAGGTCGATCAGCGACCGCACACCCATGCAGCCGATCTCCTCGTCATAGGACAGCGCCAGATGCAGCGGGACCTTCAAGGGTCGCCGAGCCGCCACCAGCATCGCCTCCACCGCGCAGGCGACGAACCCCTTCATATCCGCCGCCCCGCGCCCATAGTAACGGCCATCCCGCTCGGTCAGCGCAAAGGGCGGCACGGTCCAGTCCTGCCCCTCGACCGGCACGACGTCGGTATGCCCGGACAGCATCACCCCCGGCACCCCGGCAGGCCCGGTCGAGGCATAGAGGTTGGCCTTCCCCCCCGCAGCGTCGGGCACCAGGACCACGCCGATCCCCGCAGCCTCCAGCAGGTCGCGAACATAGTGCATCAGCGCCAGATTGGGCCGGTCGCTGACCGTGTCGAACGCCAGAAGCCGCTCAAGTATCCCGCGCATCACCATCTTCCCCTTTTCCCCCTGCTACCGCGAAACCGCGCTGCCGGAAAGCGCGCCGCTGCACCCATTATCCCTTGTCCCCCGCCGCAGGCTTTGCGAGACTCGGCCAATACCGACCGGAAGACCCGAATGCGCCTTGCCGCCCTGCTTCTTGCCCTTCTCCTTGGCGACCCGACTGGCGCCCGGTCCGACACTGCCAATGCGGCCCTCGCGGGCGCGGGCACACCCGGCCCCACGGCCCGGTTGGTCCTTGCGCAGGAGGCTTACGCGACGGCCATGGCCAAGGGCGATGCCGTGATGCTTCTGTCCGCGATCCGCCTGGCCCATGGCGTCACGTTGCGCCCGTCCACCGGCTGGACGCTGACCACGACCGGCGAGGCCACTGAGGCACAGCCCGACAACCGCGCCGCGCCTCCGGACCCGGCGTCAGTTCAGGTCATCGCCATCCTTCAGGCGCTGGCAGGCGAGGACCCGGCCCTGCAGGACCTGGTCTACGACCTCGATGCCCAGCTGCCGCACCACCGCCGCGCGACCGCGATCGAGGCGCGATCGGATCTTGATCCCGGCAGAACCGACAGCTGGCGCATGGCTTTCTCGGGCCAGGTCCCGGTCGAACTCGGGCTGATCGGCGACGGCGATGCGCCCCTGGCCTTCACCGCGACGGATGAGGCCGGCGACATCGTCTGCGCCCGCGCACCGACGCTTGACCCGGAGCTCTGCCGCTTTACCCCCGCCCGCAACGGCTTCTTCACCGTGACGGTCCAGAACCTTGGCGCGATCCGGAACAGCTATCGCCTGATCGGCGGCTGAGGCGGGTGACGGAGTTTGTCACACGGCGGTGTCTTCTCAACCGTCCGACGCGATGGCAGGATTGGCCGCGTGCTTCCATTTTCCGCCAGACCACAGGAACAGCCATGCCCCCGATGAACCTGGCCCCCGCCCTTGTCGCCACCGCCCTTGTCACAACCGCGCTTGTGGCCTTCCCGCTTCCCGCCCTGTCGCAGGACAAGTCGGGGCCGAACCTCGGGGTCACCGCTGCAGATGCTGCGGCCGGCGGTGCGGCCAGCATGGGCCTGGCACAGGAGCTTTACGTGCTCGGGGCTTCGCAGGGCGATGCGGTGACGGTCCTTGCCGCCGCGAAGCTTGCGGCCTCGGTCGATCTTGCCGCTGCGGAACCGACCGCGCTTGACCCCGCCAGGATCGTCTTTGCCGAAGGCAATCAGGAGACCTTGCGCAAGAAAGCCGCGCCTGCCGCCGCCCCGGCCGCGCCCGCACCGATGATGAACGACGGCACCCCGCGCGCTGCGGCAAAGGCCACCTTCTTCACCGCCACCTCGGACGAGGAAGGCGCGTCCGAGGGCCCGGTGACTGCCGAGGCCATGTTCGCCAAGGCGCGTGAGCTTGCCGCCGATGACGAGGCGGTTCTTGGCCTGATTGAAGACGCCATGGCCGAAGGTTCTCGCGGGCGGATCGGCGGGGCCGTCGAATGGCTGTCGCGGCTGCCGTCAGGCCAGACGGATGTCTGGGAGATCCCGTTCTACGGCAATTCCTACGCGGAAGTGGCCATCGTGGGCGATGGGGACGCAAACCTCGACGTCGCGGTGACCGACGAGAACGGCAACGTGATCTGCTACGATGTCAGCTGGTCGGACAAGCTTTACTGCGACTGGACCCCGGCCTGGGACGGCTACTTCTACGTCACGGTCCAGAACATGGGTGGGTCGCGGAACAGCTATTACCTTCTGACCAACTGACCATTCGCACCCGCCAGACCTGATTGACGTACCTCAGTTTCCGACGAATAGTCGCTGACAAGAGCGCGGAGTTCAGGGTTGCGGCCGACTGTCATCGATATTGCGCGTGAGGCGGGCGTCAGCCTTGCCACGGTGGACCGGGTCCTGAACGCGCGTCCGGGGGTCCGCGAGAAGACGATCCTTGCGGTGAACGAAGCCATCGCGCGGCTTGGCTATGTCCGCGATCTTGCAGCAGCGAACCTCGCGCGCGGGCGGACCTACCGCTTTGCGGTCATCCTGCCGGACTCGGACAGCCAGTTCATCCAGTCGCTTGCCGATGCGCTGGTCGAGGCCGGATCGGTCGCCGCGAGGAGCCGGATCGACCTGCGCCTGCACCGCTTTCCAGCCGAGGACCCGCATCACCTGGCCGCACTTCTCGGATCGCTGACCGAAAGCGGTTATGCGGGTGTGGCGTTGATGGCCCCCGAAACGCCAGTGCTGCGCGATGCCGTCAAGCTGTTGCGATCAAAGGGTATTCCGGTGGTCGCGCTGGTCTCGAACCTGCCCAACGCCGCCTGCGACCATTTCGTCGGCGTCGACAACCGCGCGGCTGGCCGGACGGCGGGAGTCCTGATGGGACGCTTTCTGGGTGGCGGGCCGGGGCAGGTCATGGTGCTCGGCCAGTCGCTCCTCGCCCGCGACATGGTCGACCGGCGCGGTGGTTTTGACGAGGTGATGCTGCGCGATTTCCCGGGTCTGGACGTGCTGCCGTCGCTGGAAACGCACGGCTCGGGTCGCACCCTGCGTGAAGTGGTTGCAACACGCTTGGCCACTGCGCCCGATCTGCGGGGCATCTATGCCATGGGCGACGGCCACCGGGCGCTCACGCAGCTGATCGACGACCTCGGCCTCTCGGGGCGCATCACCGTGATCTGCCACGAGCTGACCCCGCATGTCCGCACGGCACTGGAGCGGGGAACAGTGACCGCCGTCATCACCCAGAACCTTGGCCATCTCGCGCGCAGCACGCTGCGGGTCCTGCGGGCAAAAGCCGATAACCTTCCCTTGGACGAAGGCCAGGAACAGATTCGAATCGAGATCGTCCTGCGCGAGAACCTTCCCCCGCTGCCCGAATCCGCCCGTAACGACCCAGACAATAAGGTCGCATGATTGTCCCCAAATCGCTTTGGCAAAGGGGCTTGCGGAAATATGAGGTACGTTCCTCAAAAATGCTTTACAGCGCCGCCCCACCCTGCCTATGGTCATCGCAATCCAAAGAAGGTCCGGCCACGGGCCCATTTCCATCAAACCGGGAGGAACGCATGAAACGGACGTCACTGGCCGCATCGGCGGCTATCGCGCTAGTCTGGGCGACCCAGGCCTCTGCCCAGGGCAGCGAGCTTACCCTTTGCTGGGCCGCATGGGACCCGGCCAACGCGCTGGTCGAGCTTTCGAAGGACTTCGAAGCCCAATCCGGCACCAAGATGACCTTCGAGTTCGTGCCGTGGCCCAACTTTGCCGACCGGATGCTGAACGAACTCAACTCTGGCGGCCAACTGTGCGACCTGATGATCGGCGACAGCCAGTGGATCGGGGGTGCTGCCGAAAACGGCTGGTACGTCAAGCTGAACGACTTCTTCGACGCCGAGGGCATCTCGATGGAGGCCTTCGTGCCTGCCACGGTGACCGGCTATTCCGAATGGCCGAAGAACACGCCCAACTACTGGTCGCTGCCCGCCTTCGGTGACGTGGTCGGCTGGACCTACCGCAAGGACTGGTTCGAGCGCCCGGAAATTCAGGCCGCCTTCAAGGAAAAAACCGGCCGCGACCTGACGCCGCCCGCCACCATGGCGGAACTCAAGGAAATTGCCGAGTTCTTCCAGGGCCGCGACATCGACGGCAAGACAGTCTACGGCGCCTCGATCTACACGGAACGCGGGTCCGAAGGCATCACCATGGGCGCGATGGACGTGCTTTATTCCTTCGGCTTCAAGTACGACAACCCCGACAAACCCTATGAGATGGAGGGCTTCGTCAACTCCGAAGGGTCTGTCGCTGGGCTCGAATTCTACAAGTCGCTCTACGACTGCTGCGTCGCGCCAGGCACTTCGAACACCTACATGGGCGAAGGCATCGACGCCTACAAATCGGGCCAGGTCGCGCTGCAGATGAACTTCGCCTTCACCTGGCCGGGCTTCGAGGTCGACCCCAATGTCGGCGGCGGCAAGACCGGCTATCTGGTGAACCCGGCTGGCCCGAACGGCGAACGTTTCGCGCAGTTGGGCGGTCAGGGTATCAGCGTTGTCGCCAACACCGACAACATGGACGGGGCGCTGGCCTACATCAAATGGTTCGCCCAGCAGGATGTGCAGCAGAAGTGGTGGTCGATGGGCGGCTTCTCCTGCCTCCGCGCCGTGGTCGAGGACCCGGCTTTCGCCACCAGCCAGCCCTATGCGCAGACCTTCCTCGACTCGATGGCCATCGTGAAGGACTTCTGGGCCGAGCCGTCCTACGCCTCGCTCCTCCAGGCCTCGCAGGCGCGGTTCCACGACTATGTGGTCGCCGGCAACGGCACCGCGAAAGAGGCGCTGGACGGCCTGATCGCCGACTGGACCGAGGTCTTCGAGGACGAAGGCAAGCTCTAATCCACGCATCTGTCCCTCTCCCACATGGGAGGGGGGCACCCTTTCAAACACCTTCCCCCAAACACCAAAGGGGGTAGGCTGGGGACACGCACCCCAACGGAACCCGGATCATGGCAAACCCCATCGACATCGCGGCTAAAGGAACCCCGCCGACCCTCGCCCGCAAGGTGCGCGGCCTGTCGGACCGGGCCATCGCCTGGATCTTCGTGGCCCCCACGATCTTCCTTCTGCTGGCGATCAACATCTTCCCGCTGATCTGGACCATCCGCCTGTCCTTCACCAACTATGCTGCCAACAAACCGAACGCCGAGGTCAAATGGGTCGGCCTGCGCAATTACCAGCGCATCCTGACCGATGAGGACATCTGGTCGAACATGACCACTACGGCGCATTTCCTGATCTGGACGATTGTCTTCCAGGTCCTGATCGGCTTCACGCTCGCCTGGCTCATCAACCGCAAGTTCAAGGGCAACGACATCCTGACGACGCTGATCGTCCTGCCGATGATGCTGTCCCCCGCCGTCGTGGGCAACTTCTGGACCTTCCTCTACCAGCCGCAGATCGGGGTCGTGAACTACATCGTCGAATTCTTCACCGGCATCCCGGCCAACAGCTTCTCGATGCTCGGCCCCGGCGGGCTGGCCCCCTGGTCCATCGTCATCGTCGACACCTGGATGTGGACCCCCTTCGTGATGCTGATCTGCCTCGCGGGCCTGCGGTCGATCCCCGATTACATCTACGAGGCCGCCGAGGTCGACCGCGCCTCGAAATGGCGGCAGTTCTGGACCATCACCGTACCGATGGTGCTGCCCTTCCTGATGCTCGCCGTCCTGTTCCGCGGCATCGAGAACTTCAAGATGTTCGACATGGTCAACCTCCTGACCGGCGGCGGCCCGGGCAGCGAGACGCTTCTGACCTCCATCGACCTCAAGCGCGAAGCCTTCGAGAAATGGCGCACTGGCTATTCCTCGGCCTACGCGATCATCCTCTTCGTCACCGTCTTCGGCCTGGCCTCGATCTACGTGAAGGCGCTCAACAAGGTGAAGGAGAGGTGATGCGCGGCTTGCCTCCGAAACCCCGTCCCGGGCTTGACCCGGGACCTCGATCAAACCAAGGCGCCACCGCCAACCAGAGGCCCCGGATCAAGCCCGGGGCGGGTATCCTAGGAGCGCAGCCATGAGCGCCTATTCCGTCACCGAACCCTCCAAGGCCTCGAAATGGGTCGCAGCAGCCCTCGTCACGCTCTACACCGTCATCACCCTCCTGCCGTTGGTCTGGATCATCTCCACCAGCTTCAAGACCGGGCCCGACAGCATCTCCTACCCGCCAAAGGTCTTCTTCGACCCGACGGTCGAGGGCTACGTCAACCTCTTCACTACCCGCACCCGCCCCGCCGTCTCGGAACTCGACACCCTCCCGCCACCCGACGGGATCATGGAGGAAATCGCCCGCCGCCAGGGCACCATCATCACCGGCCCCTCCCGGTTCGGCGAGAGGTTCATGAACTCCGTCATCATCGGCTTCGGGTCCACGGCGCTGTCGATCTTCCTCGGGACCCTCGCCGCCTACGCTTTCTCCCGCTTCAAGGTCCCGCTGAAGGATGACCTTCTGTTCTTCATCCTTTCGACCCGGATGATGCCCCCCATCGCCGTCGCCATCCCGATCTACCTGATGTACCGCGAACTGGGCCTGAGCGACACGCATCTGGGGATGATCCTCCTCTACACCGCCGTGAACATCAGCCTCGCCGTCTGGCTCCTGAAAGGCTTCATCGACGAGATCCCCCGCGAATACGAAGAAGCCGCGCTGATCGACGGCTACACCCGCTTTCAGGCCTTCCGCAAAGTCGTCCTGCCGCAGGCCGCAACCGGCATCGCCTCGACCGCGATCTTCTGCCTGATCTTTGCCTGGAACGAATATGCTTTCGCCGTCCTCCTCACCTCGGGCAACGCGCAGACCGCACCGCCCTTCATCCCGACGATCATCGGCGTCGGCGGCCAGGACTGGCCCGCTGTGGCTGCCGGGGCCACCCTCTTCCTCCTCCCGGTGATGATCTTCACCATCCTGCTCCGCAAACACCTGTTGCGCGGCATCACCTTCGGCGCGGTGCGCAAATGACCCCGATCCCCATGTCTTTCATCTTTGCCCCAATATCCCCGCCGGAGGCATCCGACGACCGATGTGGGAGCCTCCGGCGGGGATATTTTTCCAAAGATGAAAGGGCTTGGCCATGAGTGCCTTCCTTTCCGGCCTCCTCCGCTTCCGCCGCGGCCCATGGGAGATGCTGGCCACCATCCTGATCGCCTTGGGCGTCGTCATGCTGATGCAGCCCTTGTTCCTCTGGGCCTACACCTGGTCCTTCGTCGTGACCCTGATCGGCACGGTGATGTTCATCGTCACCAGCCATTTCCCGGAGTAAGCCTTGGCTGAAATCGTCATTCGCAACCTCCGCAAGGAATTCGGCGCGTTTACCGCCGTCAAGGGCTCGTCCTTCACGATCAAGGACGGTGAGTTCTTCATGCTCCTCGGCCCTTCCGGCTGCGGCAAGACGACGACGCTCCGGATGATCGCAGGCCTTGAACTCCCCACCTCCGGCGAGATCCTGATCGACGGCGAGGATGTCAGCCAAAAGCCCGCCTCCCAGCGCGACATTGCGATGGTCTTCCAGATGTTCGCCCTCTACCCGCACATGAACGTCCGGAAGAACATCGCCTATCCCCTTGTATCCCAAGGCGTTCCGAAGGCCGAAGTCCAACGCAAAGTCGCCGAGGTCGCGCGCATCCTCCGCATCGACCACATGCTCGACAAACCCGTCGGCGGCCTGTCGGGCGGCGACCGCCAGCGCGTGGCCCTCGGCCGCGCCATCGTCAGGAACCCCAAGGCCTTCATGATGGACGAACCCTTGGGTGCCCTCGACGCCGAATTCCGCGAGATCATGGCCGAGGAACTTCGCGCCCTTCACGACCGGATGCACGCGACCACCGTCTACGTCACCCACGACCAGCTTGAAGCCATGCAGATGGGCGACAAGATCGTCGTGATGAATCACGGCGTCGTCGAACAGTTCGGCACCCCGCAGGACATCTACGACCACCCCGCGACCCTTTTCGTCGCCGACTTCATCGGCAGCCCCGCGATGAACTTCCTCCGCTTCGACGGCACCGCCACCGCAGGCGCGGAACAGGTCACGCTAGGCGACACCCCCATCCCCCTCCCCCAACTCCAGGAACCCGCAAGCGGTCAACTCGTCCTCGGCGTCCGCCCCGAACACGTCGCCCTCTCCGGCACCGCCCCCCTGCGCGGACGGATCGAGGCCGTCGAATACCTCGGCACCACCCAGATCGTCACCCTCTCCACTCCCTTCGGCCCCGTGAAAGCCCGCACCCCCTCCACCACCCCGGCAAAGCCCGGAGACCTCACCGGCCTCGCCCTCAATGCCCCCCGCCTCTCTCTCTTCGACGCCACCACCGGCCGCGCCTTCCGCACCGCCGCCAACGCCGGGGTCAATCATGGCTGAGGTCCAGCTCCAGAACCTGTCCAAATCCTACGGCGCCACCCAGGCCCTAAGGGGCGTCACCATGACCATCCCCTCGGGAGCCTTCGTCGTCCTCCTCGGCCCCACAGGGGCGGGCAAGACCACCACCCTGCGCCTCATCGCCGGGCTCGACAAACCCGACGCCGGAGACGTCCGCATCGCCGGGGCCTCCGTCCTGCAAGACACCCCCGCCCAGCGCGACGTGGCGATGGTCTTCCAGCAATACTCGCTCTACCCCCACCTCACCGTCCGCGACAACCTGGCCTTCCCGCTCCGCTCCCCCATGATCGCGATGCCCGAGGACCAGATCGCCAAGCGCGTGCAACAGGTGGCCGAGGTCCTGAGGATCCCCCACAAACTCGACAACAAGGCCACGGCCCTCTCTGGCGGCGAGATGCAGCGCGTCTCCATCGGCCGCGCCCTCGTCCGCAACCCCCGCATCTACCTGATGGACGAACCCCTCTCCTCGCTCGACGCCAAGCTCCGCGCCGACCTCCGGATCGAGCTGAAACGCATCCACCACGACCTCGCTGCCACCTTCCTTTACGTGACCCACGACCAGATCGAGGCGATGACGATGGCCAGCCATGTCGGCGTCCTCGACCACGGCAAACTCGTCCAGTTCGGCACCCCGCGCGAGATCTACGAACAGCCCGTCACCGCCTACGTCGCCTCCCGCCTCGGCCAGCCGCACATCAACCTTCTCCCCGCCGACGCCTTCCCCGGCGCACCCGCAAATGCCGCCCAGATTGGCCTTAGACCCGAACATATCCACGTCGGCCCGAATAGTGCAGAGGGGGGCCAACCCGCCACCATCCAAAGGGTCGAACACCTCGGCGACCAGACCCGCCTCCACCTCTCCCTCGGGCCGCACAGCCTTGTCACCCTCACCGAACCCCATACCCCCCTCAAACCGGGGCAGACCCTCAACATCCGCCCCCACAACCCCCTCTGGTTCGACGCCTCCGGCAACCGCATCTGAAAGGCCAACCCCATGAAACAGTTCATGAACGCGCGCGAGAGCCTCGTCACCGAAGCCATCGACGGCCTCCTCAGAACCTCCGGGGGGAAACTCGCCCGCCTCGACGGCTACCCCCATATCCGCGTCGTCATCCGCACCGACTGGGACCGGTCCAAGGTCGCCCTCGTCAGCGGCGGCGGCTCCGGCCATGAACCTTCCCACGCAGGATTTGTCGGCCACGGCATGCTCACCGCCGCCGTCTGCGGTGACGTCTTCGCCAGCCCTTCCGTGGACGCCGTCCTCGCCGGCATCCTCGCCGTCACCGGCAAGGCGGGCTGCCTTCTCATCGTCAAGAACTACACCGGCGACCGCCTGAACTTCGGCCTCGCGGCGGAACGCGCCCGCGCCTTCGGCCTGAAAGTCTCGATGGTCATCGTCGACGACGACGTGGCGCTGCCCGACCTCCCGCAAGCGCGCGGAGTCGCCGGGACCCTCTTCGTCCACAAGATCGCCGGAGCCATGGCCGAATCCGGCGCCGACCTCGACACCATCACCGCCGCCGCGACCCAGGTCATCAAGGGTGCCATCTCCATCGGCATGTCGCTCGACACCTGCACCGTCCCCGGCTCCCCCAAGGAGGACCGCATCGCCACCGGAAAGGCCGAACTCGGCCTCGGCATCCATGGTGAGGCCGGAATCGAACAGGTCGACTTCTCTGGCGCGCGCTCGGCCATGCAGATGGTGGCCGAAAAACTCCTGCCCCACACCGGCAGCGGCGACCACGTGGCGCTTCTCAACAACCTCGGCTCCACCACGCCCTTGGAGATGTCGGTCCTGGCCGAAGAACTCGCCCGCTCGCCGTTGGGCGGGAAGGTCAAATGGATGATCGGCCCCGCCCCCCTGATGACTTCGCTCGACATGCACGGCTTCTCGGTCTCTCTCCTCCCCGTCGACCACGCGCAGGTCACGAGCCTCGCCGCCGTCGTCGCCCCCCACGCCTGGCCCGGCCTTTCCCCCTTCGGGCAGGTCGCCGTCCGCCCCCTCCCCGACGGCCTCGCCCCCATCCAGCCCGTGCCCAGCGCCCACCCCGCCCGCCGCGCGCTGATCGAGCGTTGCTGCAAGGCCCTCATCGCCGTCGAATCCGACCTCAACGCCCTCGACGCCAAGTCCGGTGACGGCGACACCGGCAGCACCCTGGCCGGAGCCGCCCGCGCCCTCCACGCCGCCCTCGACCGCCTCCCCCTCGCCGACCCTACCCAGCTCTACCGCGCCATCGGCATGGAGCTGAGCCAGACCATGGGCGGCTCCAGTGGAGTCCTCCTCGCCATCTTCTTCGCCGCCGCCGGCGACGCCAGCGCCTCCGGCAAGACCTGGATCGGAGCCCTCACCGCAGGTCTAGACCGCGTGATGCAGGTGGGAGGAGCCGCCCCCGGCCACCGCACCATGATCGACGCCCTCGCCCCTGCCCTCGCCGCCCTGCCGCAGGGAGTTGCAGCAGCCGCCAAAGCCGCCCGCGAGGGCGCGAACGCCACCGCCCAGATGACCCGCGCCATGGCAGGCCGCGCCAGCTACCTCGCCGCCGACAAGCTCAAGGGCCACAACGACCCAGGGGCCGAGGGCGTGGCCCGGCTGTTCGAAGACCTGGCGAGGGCATGAGAGACGCCGCTTGATGCCGTTGCTGGGGTCCAAAGGCCATCCGGCGCAGCATCGCTGTCCTGGAATGATCGGTGCGCTCATCCCGGCCTGGGTCAACCGCAGGCCTGGGGCAGCAACCACGGTCCCTCAGCCGGAGCCCGGTTAAGCTCGACCCGACAGCCGTAGGCTGTCTGCAGAAGATCCTGCCGCATCGCCTCTGCCGGACTGCCCATGGCGGCCAGTCGCCCGGCGACCAGAAACGCCATCCGGTCCGCGAACATGGCGGACAGGTTCAGGTCGTGCATGATCGCAACGACACCGCCGCCCGCGTCAGCATAGCTGCGCGCAAGTCGCATCACCTGCAACTGGTGACCAAGGTCAAGGCTTGCCACGGGTTCATCCAGCATCAGCCAGCGCGGACCCTGCGGGCCGACCGGCTCCCAGACCTGGGCCAAGGCCCGCGCAAGGTGACCGCGCTGGCGTTCGCCGCCGGACAGGCTGCGGATGTCTTCGGCCTGACGCCCCTGCAGGCCAACGGCGGCCAGCGCCAGGGCGTCCACTTCGAAACGGGCCGCGAAATCGCCGGCTTCGCGACCCATGCCGACGACCTCGCCAAGGGTGAAGCCAAAGGCGACCTCGCTGTCCTGGGGCAGAACGGCACGCAGGCGGGCAAGTGCGGCGGGGCGCGCCTTGGCGATGTCCACACCGTTAAGATGGACGCAGCCGGTCATTGGCACCTCGCCCAGGACGGCCTTCAGAAGGGTGCTTTTGCCCGCGCCGTTTGCGCCACAGATCGCCAAAAGCTCGCCCGCGCGGACGGAAAACGACACCTCGTGCAGCACGCGCCGTCGACCCAGCTGTGCAGAGACCTCGGTCAGATCCAGCATGTCACCGACCCCGCCCCGCACGCTGCATCAGCATCCAGAGGAAGACGGGTGCACCGACCAGCGCCGTCAGGATTCCGATCGGCAGTTCCGACGGTGCAACGATGCTGCGCGCGACAAGATCGGCCAGCACCAGAAGCGCCGAGCCAAGTAGGGCGGCTTGCGGGATCAGGGCGCGGTGATCGGGGCCCTGCGCCTGACGCAAGAGATGGGGAACCACCAGGCCGATAAAGCCGATCCCGCCCGACACCGCCACAGCCGCTCCGGTTGATGCAGCAGCCGAGAGGATTGCGAGGCGCTTCAGCAACTGGACATCGATCCCCATATGGGCCGCCTGCGTCTCGCCCAGGGCCAGCGCATTCAGTCCTCGTGCCAGACGCGGCGCAACAACCAGGGCCAGCGCTATCAGCGGCAGGGCGGCAGCAAGCTTGCCCCAGGTCGCCCCGGCCAGCGAGCCCATGCCCCAGAACGTCAGGTCGCGCAGCTGTCGATCGTCGGCAAGATAGGTAAGCACCCCCGTTGCCGCCCCGGCCAGCGCAGCAAGCGCGATGCCCGCAAGAAGCATCAAGGCGACATCCGTCCGTTGGCCCGAGGTCGCAATGCGGTAAAGGACCAGCGTCGTCAGCCAGCCACCCAGACCGGCGGCCAGTGGAACGAGGGTCGATCCCGCAATGGCGGTCACCGCGGTGGGAAGAAGTCCGCCAAGGACGATGGCCAGCACTGCGCCAAGACCCGCGCCTGCGCTGACACCGACGATGCCGGGATCGGCAAGCGGGTTGCGGAACAACCCCTGCAACAGGACACCGGACACGGCCAGCGCCGCCCCGACCGCCATTCCAAGCGAAAGACGCGGCAATCGGATGTCGAAAAGGACGACCTGATCGCGGGGGCTCAACCCCTCGCCCCAGAAGACGCCGAGAAGGTCGCCCGCGCCAAGGCCCGCCGCGCCGGTCGTCAGCGACAGGACCGAGGCGGCAAGAAGTAGCGCGGCCAGAGCCAGCGTCAGGGTCGGACCCGGACCGCGTCGGACAAGCGGGGGGGACATGGCAACCATCTAGCTGCCACTGCCGTAAAGCGCCCCGTGCAGCGCCTGTGCCGCTGCTGGCGTGCGCGGGCCAAAGCCCAGAAGCAGCATCCCGTCCATCCGGAGGATTGCCCCGGCCTCCGCCGCAGGCGTCTGCGACAGCGCCGGTTGCGCCAGCACATCCGCGTCCGAGATCGACAGATCGCCCTCGCGGTCCATCATCAGGATGACGTCCGGCTGCGCAGCCAGCACCGCTTCATCTGTCATCGGCTTATAGCCCTGAAAGCCGGTCGCAGCGTTGATCCCGCCAGCAAGGCGGATGATCCCCTCGGCCTCGGTCCGCTCGCCGCCCGCCATAACCCCGCCACCCTGCAGGGACAGGATGAACAGGACGCGTTTCGGTTGGGCGACCGCTGCCGCCCTCTCGGTGGCAGCCGCAAGCCCGGCTTGCACATCGGCGGCCAGACCCTCGCCCGGCAGATCCAGCGCGTCGGCGACAGCAGAGATCTTGGCGACAATACCCTGAGGGTCCGTTGCCTCGGGAACCAGGACAAAGGGGATGCCAGCGGCTTTCAGCACCTCCACCGCCTCGGGCGGGCCCGCGTCGCCTTCGGCAACGATCAGGTCGGGATCAAGCGCCAGGATGTTCTCGGGCGACAGCGCGCGGATGTAGCCCACATCAGGCAGTGACTGGATGCTTTCGGGGAAGTTCGAGGTGGTATCGCGGGCCACCAGCTGGTCAGCGGCCCCCAGAGCCACGGCAATTTCGGTGACCGAACCGCCAAGTGTGATGACGCGCGCCTTGTCCTCGGCAAGGGCCGGAGCGGCGAAAGCAAGCAACAGGCAAAAGGCGCGGATCATGCGGGCACCTGTTCCAGCCGGGGCAGGGCGGCCACCAGCGCGTTCCAGGGCGCGGCGGGAGTGTCCTTGCGGTAGCCGAAAATCTGCAGGATCAGCTCGCCATCCGGTGCGAAGCCTTCGACGCTGAACACATCGCCAGTGCGGGTGGGTTTCCACACGCGGTAGACCTCGGCCAACCGGTCGGCGCGCAGGTGCAGGTTGAAACGCGGGTCCATCACGTTGATCCACGGACCCATCGGCACGACCTTCTCGATCTTGCCGCCATGTATCTGGATGCAACCGGCGTTGCCGACGAAGATCATCAACGGGATCGCGCTGTCGGCCGCCTGGCGCAGCGTCAGGGTCACCGCCTCCGGCTCCAGCCGTTCCGCATATGGCGTACCCGCAACGCGGTAGGCCCCCAGCCGGTTCATGTCGTGATCCTTTACCAGACCAAGGAACTGGTGCGTGTCCGTCATCTTGTCCCAGGCCCTTCTCAGCGCGGGGGCACCGGAGACCTCACCTTTCGCGGGCTGGACCGGGCTGCGCGGGGCAAAGGCAAGCGGCGGCACCGGCAGCCGCATGTTGCGCAGCAGGTCGGCCCAAAGCTCATGGCGCGATTCGGGCTTCAGATGCACCTTGTGGACCGCATCCCCCGCCGCATCGAAGACCTGAAGGCTTCGCTTCGGCCCATCCTCGCTGGCCTCTTCCACCGCGAAGGCATGGACCCAGTGCTTGGGAAAGATGCGCAGGTCAATTTCGGGGTCCAGCACCATCGAAGCGAATGTGCCAGTGCGGTAATCGGAATAGGTGCCGCGACGTTCATGGACGCAGTGTTCGTTCCGGGTCAGCGCCATCACATCGCCCAGTCGACCGACCCAGGGGACCAGCCGGTCGGGATCAGCGACGATCGGAGTGTTCCCGTGGCCCACGAAGGCCGCGACGAGTTCCGCCTCGGTGATCTGGTGCTGGGCGGCAAAGTCGCGGGCGCGCGCCTTCGGGGTCTCGGCGCGAAGCGCGCGAATCTGATCGGGGCCAAGCCGGGCCATGGGGCATCCTTCCATCGGTTCTGGGGGGACGCGCGTCACTGGCGTAGGCTGGGGCGCGAGGGGCAGTCATATGTCAAGACGAATACTTGACAGTTACAGTCAGGCTTTCTAGAAGCCAATCCCTGACAGATCAAGTCAAAATCTTCTGCCGCCAGCCCGCGCCTCCCCGGCCATGGCCAGCCCTTTCGCAGACTGACCCGAAGGGATGACCATGACGACGCCGCCACGCCCCGCAAGACGCGGGCTTGTCCTGACCACCGCCATCGCCCTTGCCCTTGCCGCCCCGGCAATGGCGCAAGAGGCCAAGGAAGGCGTCTTCCAGATGCTGGGCCGCATCATCTTCGGCACCGGCACGGCCAAGGTTGCCATCGACACCCCGCAGGCGGTGACGGCGCTAGAGCAAGAGGACCTTGACCGCAGGCAGGCGGCCAGCATCGGCGACGTTCTGAAGGGCGTTCCGGGCGTGCAGTCCGCCGGGGCCTCGACCCGCCCGATGGGCCAGGCCTTCAACATCCGCGGTATCGGCAACAGCGAACAGACCGCATCGGAAGAGCGGATCAAGGTCGTCATCGACGGCGCGCCGAAGTTCTTTGAACAATACCGGATGGGCAGCTTCTTCGGCGATCTCGACCTGTTCAAGCGGGTGGAAATCCTGCGCGGTCCGGCCTCCTCGACCCTCTACGGCTCGGGCACCATCGGCGGCGTCGTGGCCTTCACCACCAAGGACGCCGCCGACTATCTGGCCGAGGGCGAGACAAGCGCCCTGCGCTTCAAGCTGGGCTACGAGTCGAACGGCGACGTGCTGAAGCCGGGGGTGATCTATGCGCACCGGGCCGGCAATGCCGATTTCCTGCTGTCGCTGAATGCCAGCACCGGCAACGACAAGACGGACGGCGCTGGCACAGTGCTGGCGGGGTCCTCGCACGAGTCGGTCTCGGGCCTGGCCAAGGTCAAGCTCAGCTTTGGCAATGACAGCGACCAGAGCCTGACGTTTGCCCTGTCGCGGACTGACACCGACATGGACAACGCCGCCGTCGCACAGACCGGCGGGGCGACGACGATCCCGTCGTTCGGGTTTGCCGATGTCCACGCCATCGACGACACGGCAAGCCTGACCTGGCGCCATGAAGTCGCGCCAAACGACCTTCTTGACCTGACAGTGCAGCTGTCCTTCACCGACACCTCGGTCTCGAAGCGCAACTTCACCGGCAGCGCGCTGACCTGCGCGGCAGGCACTCTCCAGGTCTTGTGTCCGGCGGATTACGGCTATGCCACCACCGCCTTGAAGATCGAGAACACCGCCGACCTGTCGACGGGCGCGTGGCAGAATTTCCTGACCTTTGGCCTGCAACTGTCGGAACAGGATCGCAGCGCCACCTCGGCGCTTGGCGCGCTTGGCTTCCATCCCGAAGGCACCGACCGAAAGATTGGCGTCTATGCGCAGGGTGAGTTCATCTGGAACGACCGGCTGACGCTGATCCCGGGTCTGCGGGTGGATTTCGGCACGCGTTCGCCATCGGCGGCGACAGTGGCTGCGGGTGGCACCGAGGTTTCGGACCAGGCTGTCTCGCCCAAGCTGTCGGCGCTTTACAAGCTGACCGACACCTGGGGCGTGTTCGGCACCCTGGCCCGCACGGAACGGATGCCGACGCTGGACGAACTTTACTCGACCGACGGCGGCCGCCTGCCCAGCTTGACCCTGGCAAAGGAAGAGACGGATTCGGTCGAGCTTGGCCTGACCTACCAGCGCGCGGGGCTGTGGGCCGAAGACGACAGCCTGCAAGTGAAGGCCACGGTCTTCCATAGCGACCTTGCCAACCTGATCGTGACGAACGGTGCCACAGGCGCAGTGCCGCGCTATCTGAATGTGCGCGCTGCCGAAATCTGGGGGGGCGAGGTCGAGGCGGCCTATGACGCCGAACGCTGGTTCGCAAGCCTCGCCTACAGCAATGTCCGCAGCGCCTACCGCGACATGCCCAATCCGGCGGCGAACGGACTGACCGTGGCGGATACCCCGGCGCAGAACGTGGCACTGACAGTGGGCGCAAAGCTGCCCGACCGGGGCCTGACCCTTGGCTGGACCGCCTATTACTTCGATGCGATCACGACCTATTCCGTCTCGACCGCAGCCGCCGGGACGATCACGCCCACTTCCACCCCGGCCTATGATACCCACGACCTCTTCCTGACCTGGAAGCCGGAAACCGGGGTGATGGCGGGAATGGATGTCACCCTGACCGTCGAGAACGTCTTCGACGCGGATTACAAGAACAACCTCTCGCTTGACCGGGGCGAGGGGACGAATGCGAAACTCACCATCGGCAAGAACGTGACATGGTAAGGGGCGTCATCGCGGCTTTGCTTTGCTTGCTTGCCAGCGCGGCCATCGCACAGGAGCGCGCGGGTCCTCCTGTCGTGTCCAGCGACGCGCCGGTTCTGGAAGGGACGGTGCCGGAAACCGAAGCACCGCCACTGCTGCCGGGTGCCGCGACCGGCCCGGCTGCGGCCCTACCGTCGGAAGATGCCGATGTGCCGCTTGGCACCTCCAGGTCGGATCCGGTGTCCGCAGACGCCACCGCAGCGACGGAGACCGATCTGGTCAGCCTTGTTCTTAAGGCGCATTGGGTGGTGCAGGCCGTGATGGCCGCGCTTGGCCTGGCGGTAGTGGCTGTGCTGGCGATCTTCCTGTTCAAGGTTGTCGAGTTCGCACTCGCCTTTGCGCGGCTGCACCAGGCAGAGTCGAGGCTGGCGGCGGGGGAAGGGTTGATCTCCCTTCCCGGCACCTGTCCCCTGGCTTTGACCTCGCAGGCGGCTGCGGCCGAAGCCGCGCTTTTGACGCCGGTCCTGACCGCCGACCTTCGCGCCGCCGCGCGCGAAAGGCTGGATCTGCGGCTTGACCGGATCGAGGCAAGTGCGGTGCGTCGACTGCGGTCGGGCAGCGGGCTTTTGGCCTCCATCGGGTCCGTCGGTCCCTTCGTCGGGCTGTTCGGAACGGTCTTTGGCATCATGAACAGCTTCCTTGCCATCGCCGCGACCAAGACCACCAACCTGTCCGTGGTCGCGCCGGGGATTGCCGAGGCGCTTCTGGCCACCGGCATCGGGCTGGTCGCCGCGATCCCGGCCGTCCTTCTGTACAACGCCGTCCTGCGGCGGGTCGCGGCCTTCCGTCACGCGCTGGCCGATGCGCGGACCGAACTCCTCTTGCGCTTCAGCCGTGCGCTTGACGCCCGCATGCCGGGGGCCTGACCAATGGCATTGCGGCTCAACGAGGACGAGGCGGAACTCAGCGAGATCAACGTGACGCCTTTCATCGACGTCATTCTAGTCCTGTTGATCGTCTTCATGGTGGCCGCCCCTCTGTCCACCGTGGACGTGCCCGTCAACCTGCCCGGCTCCTCCGCTCCGGCGGGCGACCGGCCCGAAACGCCGCTCTGGCTTACAGTGACGGTGGACCGCCGACTGATCCTCGACGACACACCGGTCCCCGCCGACGGACTGGCGGCTCTTCTCGACGCCCGCACGGATGGACAGCGTGACACGCCGGTCTTTCTGCGCGCCGATCGCTCGGTCGATTATGGCGGCCTGATGCAGGTCCTCGATGCGCTGCGTGAGGCGGGATACCTTAAGGTTGCCCTCGTCGGGCTGGAGGCTGCACCGTGACCCGCCCGCGGTCCATGCAGCGGATCGCGGGCTGGCTTATGGCCGGCGCGGCGGCACTGGCCCTTGTCGCCGGGGCTGCCGCATTCGCCCTCGCGGCCGAGCGGCGGGAAAGCGTCCTGGTTCTTGACCTTGGCACCAGCCCCCCGTCTGCACCGGCTGTCGCGGTCCTGTCCGAAGCCGCACCCGCAGTCGTCGGGCTTGACCCATCGCTCCCCGCACCCACGGACCCGTCGGATGCTGCGCCCGTCATGCCCGATGCCAGCCCGTCACCGATGTTTGCGACCGCAGCGCCCATGACCCTGCCGCAGATCGACCCAGCGGTGGCTGCGGACCTGTCCCTGCCGACCAGAGGCGCGGACGCTGACGCAGGCCCCGAACCGACAGTCAGGCCGAAAGCACGACCATCGGCGAAACCGGAGACCAAACCCAAACCCGAACCGGACACAAGGAAGAAGCCGAAGGAAACCGGCCCAGCAGAGACTGCTCACCCCGAAACTGCAACCTCTTCAGCCAGCGCCCCTAGCGCCGCGGCAAGGCCCAAGGGCGGCGATCTGTCCCCCGCGGACTATGCCAGATCCGTCCTGAAGAAGGTGCGCGCGACCAAGCGAAAACCGGGTGCCGGCAAGGGTTCGGTGGTCGTGGGCTTCACCATCGCAGCGGACGGCGGCCTCGCTTCGGTGCAGGTCCTGCAAAGCTCCGGCAACGCGGAACTTGATGCCGTCGCACTGGACCACATCCGCCGCTCGGCACCATTTCCTCCTCCGGTTAAAGGCGCAAAACCGGGCTTCTCGTTCGAGTTCATCGGCAGGTGACCTTTCCGCCCAACGCTTGACCGGCGCGGCATTTTCCAGCCCCGGTTGGGAATATCCGCTGCAGCGACGCCCCCCCGCCGTCACCCGCCGTCGATCCGCCCCACCATCTGCGCCAGTTCAACCGAGTTGCGCGCCCCGGTCTTCTGAAGCACGCGCGAACGGTGGACTTCGACGGTCCGCATGGCGATGCCAAGCCTCTCGGCGATCTGCTTGTTGAGTTGGCCTTCCAGGATCAGCATCATCACCTCGACCTCCCGGGAGGATAGCTTGGCAAAGCGCGCAGCGATGCTGTGGCGGGTGTCCGCCTCGACGGCGCGATTGTGGTGCAACTCCATCGCTCGCAGGGCAAGATCGACGATCTGGTTGTCATTGAACGGCTTTTCCAGAAAGTCGAAGGCCCCGCCCTTCAGGCTTTGCACGGCAAGGGGCACATCGGCGTGGCCGGTCAGGAAGATCACGGGCGGCAAGGCGGCGGAACTGCCTTCGGTCTGGACCAGCGCATCGACAAGCTGCGGGCCGGACATTCCCTCCATCCGCACGTCAAGGATGATGCAGCCGCAGTCCGGCTGGGGCCAGGCGGCCAGAAAGTCTTCGCCTGATCGCCAGGGCCGGGTGGGTATCCCCCGGGACCCGAACAGGAAGCAGAGACTGTCGCGCAAAGCCTCTTCGTCGTCGACGATGTGGACGGCAAGGCTGGCCGGGGTCGTCATGGCTGAGGTCCTTCGGACAAGACGGCAGGCCCATGTTCCGGGTCACGCTCCAAGGTCGCCACAGCGAATGGCAGACGAACAGTGAAGACCGTGCCACCGCTGGGGTTCTGCGCATGCGACAGGCTGCCGTGCAGAAGCTCCAGGATGGATCGGCAGATGTTCAGACCCATGCCCATTCCGCCGCTCTTGGTGCTGGTGAAGGGATCGTACAACTGGTCGGCCAGGTCAGGCGGAATCCCGGGGCCCTGGTCGACCACGTCAAGCCGGGCCATCCCGTCTTCCGCCTGCAGTCGGAGGGTCAGTTGTGTGCCGCTGCTTGGCCCTTCGGCCATCGCCTCCAGCCCGTTGCGGATCAGGTTGACCATCACCTGTTCGATCAGGATGCGATCGGCCATCACCGGGGGCATCGCGGTTTCTGCGACTGCAAAGGCAAGCTGAAGCCGCCTTTCCCGCGCCTCTCCGGCCATCAGCTCCATCGCCTCGGCGGCGACTTCAGCAAGGTCAAGCCGGACCAGCTGGGGTTCGCGTTTCTTCACGAAATCCTGGATGCGCCGGATGATAAGCCCTGCGCGGCGGGCCTGAACGGCCATCTTCTCCAGCGCGGTCTTCAGCTGCGGTCCCGGGTCCTGCGCCGTTTCCAAAAGGTTCAGGCTTCCGGCCGCATAAGAGGCGATGGCCCCCAGCGGCTGGTTCAGCTCATGCGCGAGGGTCGAGGCCATTTCGCCCAGGGTCACCAGACGCCCGGTTCGCGCCAGGCTTTCGTCCTGCGCACGCGCCAGTCGGGCGGCGGCTTTGGCCTTGGTGATGTCGATGATCGAGCCCATCCAGCCCTGATGCCGACCCGACGCGTCGATCAGTGGGGCCTCATACACCTGGACATCGATCTCGGTCCCGTCGGCGCGGCGAAAGCGTGTCTCAAAGCTTTGCGGGACAGTCGCGCCTTCGGCAAGCTGGCGCTGCCGGGCAAGGGTTTCATCAATCCGGTCGGGTGCCCAGTACGGCATTGGCGGCGAGCGGCCGATCAGCGTTTCGGGGGGCTGGCCGACAAGGCTGGCGAAGGCCGCGTTGACGTAAAGGATGCGGCCCTTAAGGTCCTTCGCGCGCAGGCCGACCGTAAGGCTTTCCTCCATGGACCGGCGAAAGGCCATTTCGGCGCGCAGCCGTTCCTCGGCCCGGCGGCGGTGGACGGCGTTCCGCTGGACCACGAGAAGCGCCAGGATCGAAAAACCCGCCAAGGCCAGGATCGCCGCCAACAGCGCGGTGTTTCCCAGTGCGGGTGGGCTGTCGTAAGCAGTGATGGTCAGCACCGTTCCCGCCAGCGGCGGATCAAAGCTGATGCTGTGCGACGGGCCACCGTCGGCCAGCGGGCGGCGCGACCGTTCGGCCAGGGTCACTGATGAATCCGCGATCCGGACGGCATATTTCTCGGCAATCCACCAGGGAACGTGTCGCTCCAGCATCAACGGCAGCGAGACTGCAGCGACGATCACCCCGCCCTCCGGTCCGGACTGGCGCAGCGCCGTCGGGACAACACCGGCGCTGGCCGGGCCATAGACAGGACGGGCGGTGCTGGAGGGGGTGCGCAGCAGAAGATCGACCAGCGGCGCACCGACGGGATCAAGTCCCGCGGGCACGGCAGCCACCAGCTGACCGGACCGGTCGAACCATTGCACCGACAGCACTTCGGGGTTGGCCGCGATGTGAACGCGCGCCCGGGCCTGCAATGTCGCCGCAGGGGTGCCGCTGGCCGCGTCCAGGGCCAGGCGGACCAGCATGTCCTCGTCCACCGCCATCTGGAACCGAAGCGATTGTTCGACCCAAAGCGCATCGGTCGTCAGCGTTGTCCGGGCGCGCTCGGCATTGGCCCGCGCCACGGCCCAGACCAAGGTGCCGACCATGATGACCAGCGCCACGATCGCCACCAGGGGAACCAGCGACAGCACGTCCCAACGCCGAGCGCGCATCAGGCTCTCGGTCACCCGGATATCCGGATTGCCCGCAAGGACCTTATCTGGTGTCGTGCCGTCGATCGTGCCCGCTCCTCCCCATTGGACACTGGGGCACTGTGCCATTCGGCGCGGACGCCTGTCCATTGTGGATCACCACAATAGCGCGGTTGGCGGAAATGCGGCACCTACCATGGCATTCCGCCGGGAGGGGCGGAAATCAGGAGGAGAATCACATGCTGACCCGTCGCACTCTGGGCGCCGCACTGGGCGCCACCGCACTGGCCCTGTCGCTGGCCACCTCGGTCCTGGCGCAGGACAAGATCATCATCAAGTTCAGCCACGTTGTCGCCCCCGACACGCCCAAGGGCAAGGCAGCCGCGAAGTTCGAGGAACTGGCCGAAGCCTACACCAATGGCGCCGTGGACATCGAGGTCTACCCCAACAGCCAGCTCTACAAGGACAAGGAAGAGATGGAGGCGCTGCAGCTCGGCGCGGTCCAGATGCTTGCCCCGTCGCTGGCCAAGTTCGGGCCCCTGGGCGTGCAGGACTTCGAGGTGTTCGACCTGCCCTTCATCTTCGCCGACTACGAGGCGCTGCGGAAGGTGACGCAGGGCGAGGTGGGCCGCATGCTGCTGGACAAGCTGCAGGACAAGGGCATCACCGGGCTGGCCTATTGGGACAATGGGTTCAAGATCATGTCCGCCAACAGCCCATTGAAGACGCCGGACGATTTCCTCGGCCTGAAGATGCGCATCCAGTCCTCGAAGGTGATCGAAGCCTACATGAACACCCTCGGCGCCGTGCCGCAGGTGATGGCGTTCAGCGAAGTCTACCAGGCCCTGCAGACCGGCGTCGTCGACGGCACCGAAAACCCCCCCTCGAACATGTACACCCAGAAGATGAACGAGGTGCAGACCCATGCCACGGTGTCGAACCACGGCTACCTGGGCTATGCGGTGATCGTGAACAAGCAGTTCTGGGACGGGCTTGACCCGACCGTGCGCGAAGGTCTGGAGAAAGCCATGGCCGAAGCCACCGACTATGCCAACCAGATCGCCAAGGACGAGAACGACAAGGCGCTGGAGGCGATGAAGGCGGCCGGCACGACCGAGTTCTACGAGCTGACGCCGGAAGAACGCGCCGCCTGGATCGAGGCGCTGGCCCCCGTCCACGACGCAATGGCCGAACGCATCGGCGTCGAGACCATCGCCGCCGTCAAGGGCGCACTGGGCATGTGATGCCCGACGGGGTGGCCCCTCTGGCCGCCCCGACCCCTCCGAGACTCAGTCCCCATCCCCGCGAGGTGTGCCATGTTGCGCCTTCTCGACCGGCTTGAGGAAATCCTGATCGCCACGCTGATCGCCGTGGCGACGGTTCTCATTTTCCTGGCCGTCACCCACCGCTTCGCCATCGGCTTCGCCGCCGACCTGGTGGCCTTTGCCCGAACGAACGACATGCCCGGCCTGATGGATCAGGCGCGCGCCGTGTTCAAGGCGGTCAACGGCCTGAAGATGACCTGGGCCCAGGAGGCCTGCATCTACCTCTTCGTCTGGATGGCCAAGTTCGGCGCCGCCTATGGCGTGCGGACCGGCATCCACGTCGGCGTCGACATCCTCGCCGAACGGCTTGAAGGCGCGGCCCGCAAGACGATCACCACCATCGCCATGTCGGGCGGGGTGATCTTCACTGCAATCATCACCTGGATCGGCACCGACTTCGTCTGGCATGTCCGGGCAGGGGGGCAGACCTCTCCCGACCTCGAAATGCCGATGTGGATCATCTACCTCGCCGTGCCGCTGGGGTCGGCGCTGATGTGCTTCCGCTTCATCCAGGCGCTGCACAGGTTCCTGATGACAGGCGAAGTCGCACATCACGATCACGGGGCCGTCGACGGTCTGGATGACGAGGCCGAGGATCTGGCCAAGGGAGGCCACGCATGACCGCGATCATCATCTTCCTGATTCTGGCGCTGCTGCTGATCACCGGAATGCCGGTCTCGATCGCGCTGGGACTGACGGTTTTCACCTTCCTGTTCTCCTTCTCCGAAGTGCCGATGGACGCGATCGCGCTTAAGCTGTTCACCGGCATCGAAAAGTTCGAGATCATGGCGATTCCGTTCTTCATCCTGGCCGGGAATTTCCTGACCCATGGCGGCGTGGCGCGGCGGATGATCCGCTTTGCCTCGTCGATGGTCGGGCACTGGTATGGCGGGCTGGGACTCGCCTCGGTGCTCTCCTGCGCCCTCTTTGCCGCCATCTCGGGGTCCAGCCCCGCCACGGTCATGGCGGTCGGGTCGATCCTGTTGCCCGCCATGGTAAAGCAGGGCTACCCGCCGCAATTCGGCGTGGGCACCATCACCTCCTCGGGCGGGCTTGGCATCCTGATCCCGCCCTCGATCGTGATGGTGATGTACGCCGTGGCCACCAGCGGCATGGTGGTCAAGGGGCCGGACGGCGCAGACGTCCTGTCCGCCTCGATCGGAGACCTCTTCATCGCCGGTGTCGTGCCGGGGCTGATGCTGGCCGCGATGCTGGCCGGAACCACCACCTGGAGAGCCTGGAAGAACAACTACCCCCGCCTGCCCCGCGCGTCGTTCAAGGACCGCTGGAAAGCCTTCCGCGAAAGCGTCTGGGGCCTGATGCTGATCGTCGTCATCATGGGCGGCATCTACGGTGGCATTTTCACCCCGACCGAAGCTGCCGCGGTGTCAGCGGTCTACGCCTTCGTCGTCGCGGTCTGGGTCTACAGGGACATCAGGCTGCGAGACGTGCCGAAGGTCCTGCTGGCGTCAGCCGCGATGTCGGCGATGCTCCTCTACATCATCACCAACGCAGTGATGTTCGCCTTCATCCTGACCTCGGAACAGATCCCGCAGGCTCTGTCGCAGTGGATTGTCGATCTGGGGCTGGGCCAGACTGGCTTCCTCCTGATCGTCAACGTCATGCTGCTTTTGATCGGCATGGTCATGGAGCCGTCTGCCATTGTCCTCATCATGGCACCGATCCTTTATCCGGTTGCCATGGCCCTGGGTGTCGACCCGGTGCATTTCGGGATCATGCTGGTGGTAAACATGGAAATCGGGCTTTGCACGCCGCCGGTGGGGCTGAACCTCTACGTCGCTTCCTCGCTTTCGCGGCTGGGTCTGACCGAGGTCACGCGGGCCACCTGGCCCTGGCTGCTGACGATGCTGACCTTCCTGATGCTGATCACCTACATTCCGGCGATCACACTCTTCCTGCCGGGCCTGCTTGGCATGTAGACGATGCCGGCCGCGCAGACATCAATTGCGCGGCCGGATTCGTTGGTGGAAACGTTTCCCGTCGATCGCGGCATCACCCGGCAATCTGTCCTTCGTCGTCAATCCCTTGCGGATCCGCTGCCGGGATCACCGGTGGGTCCGATGACTGCCACTGGTGATCCTTCAGGTCATGAGCCTGCCGATATCCATCCGCCCAGCGGGTCCAGCGGCTGGTTTGCGGGTCTTGGTGGCTTTGGTAATGGCTGCAGGGGCAGGATTTGAACCTGCTACAGGTCGTCCCGTCCGGCCACCTTCTCGCCGGGACGGTGGCCGCAGTGGGTTTGCGTAAGCCTGCAG
>OFDC01000140.1_pt1 | contig 73056 bp, 63 predicted proteins | sample 1520941 | NCBI WGS metagenome assembly OFDC01 (sample SAMEA94258168, study PRJEB24077) | hot springs metagenome | biome: Aquatic biome; feature: Water | place: India | collected 2012-12-06 | depth 5 m | reverse complement strand
CTGCCCGATCGTGTTCCGCGGCCCCAACGGCGCCGCCTCGCGCGTCGCCGCCCAGCACTCGCAGTGCTACGCGAGCTGGTACGCCCATGTGCCGGGCCTGCGCGTGCTGGCGCCGTGGAGTGCGGCCGACGCCAAGGGACTGCTTCGCGCCGCGATTCGCGATCCCAATCCGGTGATCTTCCTCGAGAACGAAATCCTCTACGGCCAGTCGTTCGACGTGCCGGAGGATCCCGACTTCGTGCTGCCGATCGGCAAGGCGAAGATCGAGCGGCAGGGCAAGGATGTCACGATCGTCGCCTTCTCGATCATGGTCGGCAAGGCGCTGCAGGCGGCCGAGGAACTGGCCAAGCACGGCATCGACGCGGAGGTCATCAACCTGCGCTCGCTGCGCCCGTTCGACACCGAGACGATCGTCCAGTCGGTCAAGAAGACCAACCGCCTCGTCTCCTGCGAGGAAGGCTGGCCGTTCGCCGGCATCGGCGCCGAACTCTCGGCGCTGATGATGGACCATGCCTTCGACTATCTCGACGCGCCGGTGAAGCGCGTCGCCGGTCTCGACGTGCCGTTGCCCTATGCGGCGAACCTCGAGAAGCTGGCGCTGCCGCAATCGACGCACATCGTCGAGGCCGCGCGCGCGGTCTGCAATCGCTGAGGCGGGAGAGACGGCATGTCGATCAACATCCTGATGCCCGCGCTCTCGCCCACCATGACGGAGGGCAAGCTCGCCAAGTGGCATGTGAAGGTCGGTGACGCGGTCAAGTCCGGCCAGGTGATCTGCGAAATCGAGACCGACAAGGCCACGATGGAAGTCGAGGCCGTGGACGAAGGCAAGATCGGCCAGATCCTGGTCGAGGAAGGCGCCGAGGGCGTGAAGGTCAACGCCGTCATCGCCGTCCTGCTGGAAGAGGGCGAGAAGGAAGCCGCCAAGCCGGCAGCGCCTGCCGCTGAAAAGCCGGCGGCAAAAGCCGAGGAGAAGCCCGCGGAAAAGCCGGCGGCTCCAGCAGCCGCTCCTGCACCCGCGGCAAAGCCTGCCGCTCAGCCGGCGGCTTCATCCGGCGGCAGCCGCATCTTCGCCTCGCCGCTCGCAAAGCGAATCGCGGCGGAGAAGGGCATCGATCTCGCCGGCCTCAAGGGCTCGGGCCCGAACGGCCGCATCGTCAAGGCCGACGTCGAGAACGCGAAGCCCGGCGCAGCTCCGGCCGCGGCGGCTCCCAAGGCTGCCCCGAAGGCGGCTGCTCCGGCGCCGGCTGCCGGCGGCCAGCCGGTTTTCGTCGCCCCCGGCGACAGCCGCGTGCCGCACACAAGCATCCGCAAGGTCATCGCCCGGCGCATGCTCGAGTCCAAGCAGACCGTCCCGCATTTCTACCTGACGGTCGATTTCGAGATCGATGCCCTGCTGACCGCGCGCACGGCAATCAATGCTGTCGTCGAGAAGAAGGGCACCAAGGTCTCGGTCAACGACATGGTGATCAAGGCCTGCGCCAAGGCGCTGCGCGACCATCCGGAGTGCAACGCCTCGTGGACCGAGGAGGAAATGATCCAGTATGGCGCGGTCGATATCTCGGTCGCCGTGGCCACGGATCGCGGCCTGATCACGCCTATCGTCCGCAACGCCGACATGAAAGGCCTGGCGCAGATCTCGATCGAGATGAAGGACCTCGCCAGCCGCGCCAAGAGCGGCAAGCTGAAGCTCGAGGAGTTCCAGGGCGGCGGCTTCACCATCTCGAATCTCGGCATGTTTGGCATCCGCGACTTCGGCGCCATCATCAATACGCCGCAGGCCATGATCCTGGCCGTCGGTGCGGGCGAGGAGCGGGTGGTCGTCCGCAAGGGCGAGATGGTCGTCCGCAACATCATGAGCTGCACGCTCGCCGTCGATCACCGCGTGGTGGACGGCGCCATGGGCGCGCAGTTCCTGCAGACGCTCAAGGCGTACATCGAACAACCCGCCGCGATGCTGGCCTAGGAGACTGATATGGCCGAGACCAGTTTCGACCTGATCGTCGTGGGTGGCGGGCCGGGTGGCTATGTCGCCGCGATTCGCGCCTCCCAGCTCGGCATGAAGACAGCCGTGGTCGAGCGCGAGAACATGGGCGGCATCTGCCTCAACTGGGGCTGCATCCCGACCAAGGCACTGCTGCGCACCTCGGAAGTGTACGGCCTCATCAAGCATGCCGAGGCCTACGGCCTGTCGGTGAAGGACGTCTCCTACGATCACAAGAAGATCGTCGAGCGGTCGCGCAAAGTGGCGGGTCAGCTCAGCACTGGCGTCAAAGGACTGATGAAGAAGAACAAGGTCACGGTCTTCGACGGCACGGCGAGGCTTGCCGGCGCGGGAGAGATCGCGGTCGCGATGAACGACAAGAGCAACCTGACGCTCTCCTACAAGAACGTGATCCTGGCGACCGGCGCCCGCGCGCGCCAGCTTCCGGGCCTCGAGTCCGACGGCAAGCTGGTCTGGAGCTATCGCGAGGCGATGGTGCCCGAGGCCATGCCGAAGTCGCTGCTGGTCATCGGCTCGGGTGCGATCGGCATCGAGTTTGCGAGTTTCTATCGCACCATGGGCGCCGAGGTGACGGTCTGCGAGGTGATGGACCGCGTCCTGCCGGTGGAGGATGCCGAGGTCTCGGCCTTCGCGAAGAAGGCGTTCGAGAAGCAGGGGATGAAGATCCTGACGAGTGCCACGGTGTCGAACCTGAAGAAGGGCGCCAACAACGTCACGGCGACGATCACGGTCGGTGGCAAGGCCGAGCAGATCACCGTCGACCGCGTCATCAGCGCCGTCGGCATCGTCGGCAATGTCGAGAACCTCGGCCTCGAAGGCACCAAGGTGAAGGTCGAGAAGACCCACATCGTGATCGACCAGTGGGGCTTCACAGGCGAGCCGAACGTCTATGCGATCGGCGATGTCGCCGGCCCGCCGTGGCTGGCCCACAAGGCGATGCACGAGGGCGTGCTGGTGGTCGAGAAGATCGCCGGCGTGAAGGGCGTCCACCCGATGAAGACCGAGAACATCCCGGGCTGCACCTACTGTCAGCCACAGGTGGCGAGCATCGGTCTCACCGAGGCTGCCGCCAAGGCCAAGGGACTCGAACTAAAGGTCGGCAAGTTCCCGTTCATCGGCAACGGCAAGGCGATCGCGCTGGGCGAGCCCGAGGGTTTCATCAAGACGATCTTCGATGCGAAGACCGGCGAGCTGCTGGGCGCCCACATGATCGGCACCGAGGTGACCGAACTGATCCAGGGCTACAGCATCGCCAAGACGCTGGAGACCACCGAGGCCGAGCTCCTGGCCACGGTGTTTCCGCATCCCACCCTGTCGGAGATGATGCACGAGTCGGTACTGGCGGCCTACGGCCGGACGCTCCATATCTAGCCGATCATGGACGGAACCCTCGACAAGCTCTCCCTGACCCGGGCCGAGCGCCATCCCGAAAAGGCGCATCGACCGGACAATCCCATCCAGCGCAAGCCGGATTGGATCAGGGTGCGTGCGCCGAACTCGCCGGAGTACGCCGAGACCAAGCGGCTGATGCGCGAGCTCAAGCTCACGACCGTCTGCGAGGAAGCGGCCTGCCCGAACATCGGCGAATGCTGGAAGCAGAAGCACGCCACCTTCATGATCATGGGCGAGACCTGCACGCGGGCCTGCGCCTTCTGCAACGTGGCTACCGGCAAGCCCGGCGCACTCAACCCGCACGAACCGGCCAACATCGCCGAAGCCGTCGGCAAGCTTGGCCTCGGCCATGTCGTGGTGACCTCGGTCGACCGCGACGATCTCGACGATGGCGGGGCGGGGCACTTCGCCGAGGTGATCACGGCGCTGCACAAGTCGGCGCCCACGACCACGGTCGAGATCCTGACGCCTGACTTCATGCGCAAGCCGGGCGCCATCGAGACGGTGGTCGCCTCGCGGCCCGACGTGTTCAACCACAATCTCGAGACCGTACCGCGCCTCTATCCGACCATCCGCCCGGGCGCACGCTACTTCACCTCGCTGCGGCTTCTGTCGCGCGTGAAGGAAATCGATCCCGCGATGTTCACCAAGTCCGGCTTGATGGTTGGGCTGGGCGAGACGCGCGAGGAAATCCTGCAGGTGATGGACGACCTGCGCGCCGCAGACGTCGATTTCCTGACGATCGGCCAATACCTGCAGCCGACGCCCAAGCACGCGGCGCTCGACCGTTTCTGGACGCCGGCCGAGTTCTCGGAGCTGGCCCAGATGGCGCGCGCCAAGGGCTTCCTGATGGTCTCGTCGTCGCCGCTGACGCGCTCGAGCTATCACGCCGGCGACGATTTCGCGCGCCTCAAGGCCGCGCGCGTGGCGCAGCTCAAAGGCTGACGGCTTCTTGGCTACCCGTCACCAGGAACGGCGCGTCGTCCCGTACCAGCCGCTGCAGCTCTTCGAGCTTGTGGCCGACGTGCCTCGTTACCCCGAATTCCTGCCCTGGTGCTTCGCCGGGCGCATCCGGCGCCGCGAGAGCCCGACGGTCGAGATCGCCGAATTGGCGATCGGCTTCGGCCCGTTCCATGAGAAGTTCGTCTCGCGTGTCGTGCGCGCACCGGACGATCCCGAGGGCCCGCGCATCGACACCACCGGGATCGAGGGACCGTTCCGGCTGCTCAAGAGCCGCTGGATCTTCCGCCCGCATCCCGAGGGCACGCAGATCGATTTCGAACTGGAGTTCGATTTCCGCTCGCTCCTGCTGCAGAAAACGGTTCAACTCCTGTTCGCCGAAGCCGTCCGACGCATGGTGTCGGCCTTCGAGGCGCGGGCGGTGCAACTCTACGGCAAGCCTGCAGCCACCAAGGAACTCCCGGCCTAAGACCCACTCGTCGTTTCGACCGGAGCCTCGCGCAGCGAGGCGGAGCGGAGAAACCTTCTTCCCACCAAAGGCCGGCGAATGGGGGGAGATAAGGTTTCTCCCCTCCGCGCCTTCGGCGCTCCGGTCGAAACGACGAATAATGTTCCAGGTTTGGAGTGCGAGCCTCAGCTCGCCTACCGCTCTGCCAGCTTTGCCAGCATCACGAGCGCGGTGATCACCGTGAGGCGGCGGATGCCGTCGCGGTCGCCGGGGAAGACATGATGCTCGGCGATCGTTTCGAACCCGGTGCGGGCGGCACCGAAATGGACGAGGCCGACCGGCTTCTCAGGTGAGCCGCCGCCGGGGCCGGCCACGCCGGTCACAGAGACCGAGAGTTGCGCACCCGAGCGGGCGAGGGCGCCCGCTGCCATGGCCCGCGCCACCGGTTCGCTCACCGCGCCGTGGCCCACGATCGCATCCCACGGCACGCCGATCATCTCGCGCTTGGCCTCGTTGGAATAGGTGACGAAACCACGATCTACGACGTCGGAGGAGCCGGCGATTGCCGTCAGCGTCGCGGCGATCAGGCCGCCGGTGCACGACTCGGCCGTGACGACCTTGAAGCCGTGCTTGCGGCAGGTGAACAGCACCCGCTCGGCGGCGTCCCGCATCTCGTGATCGAACATCGGCAGTCAGCTCCTCGGTAGTTCCACGGTTGCCATGGCCTGCGCCGCGACGCCTTCGCGGCGGCCGGTGAAGCCCAGCCCCTCGGTGGTGGTGGCCTTCACGCTGACGCGGTCGGGCGTGATGTCGGCGATGCGGGCGATGCTCCGCACGATGGCGTCGCGATGCGGCCCGACCTTCGGGGCTTCGCAGACGATCGTGACATCGAGATGGACGATGCGTCCCCCGCGTGCCGTCACGAGATCGACGGCGTGGCGCAGGAAGCGGTCGGACGAAGCGCCGCGCCATTGCGGGTCGGACGGCGGGAAATGCTTGCCGATGTCGCCGGCGCCGATCGTGCCCAGCACCGCGTCGGTGAGCGCATGCAGCGCCACGTCCGCGTCGGAATGACCGGCCAGTGCCTGCCCATGCGGGACGGCGACGCCGCCCAGCATGACGGCGGTGCCCGGTCCGAAGCCGTGCACGTCGAAGCCGAGAGCGGTGCGGGTTTCCATGCGGGTCGAGTGGAGGTCCTCGGCGCTGGTGATCTTGCGGTTATCCTCGCTGCCCGCGACCATGACAACCTTGAGCCCGGCGCGCTCTGCCACGGCCGCATCGTCGGTCAGCGCGGTCGCCTCGGCGCCGGCCAGCGGCGCGGCGGCGCGATGGGCGGCAAGCAACGGAGCGAAACGGAACACCTGCGGCGTCTGTGCCCGCCACAGGTCCCGTCGCGGCACCGTCTCCGTGACGGCATTGCCGTCGCCGACGCGCTTCAGCGTATCGGCGAGCGGGATGCCGAGCACCGCGCCGTCGATTCCTTCGACCGAGGCGGCCGCAAGGCAGGCTTCGATCTCGGTGCCCCGCACGAAGGGGCGAGCGGCATCGTGGATCGCGACGAGATCGGGCGGATCGCCGACCAGCGCTTCCAGCCCGTTCAGGACCGATTGCTGGCGGCTTGCGCCCCCCTGGACCGGCGCAGGCAGGTCGAGCCCTTCGGTCGCCGCGGCATAATGGGCGTCATCTCCCGGACCGATCACGACCTGTATCCGGTCGATACCGGCTGTGTGGAAGGCGGCGATGGTCCGGCGCAGGACCGGCTGGCCGGCGAGAAGCGCATATTGCTTGGGCAGCGGGCCGCCGAAGCGGCTGCCGCGGCCGGCCGCGACGATCAGGGCGGTCACTCTACGCATAATGCTCAATTTAGCAGGGTTACGGCCGGGCGCACTTCCGACCCTTGCGCGCGCCGTCCGGACCCGCTATTGCTCGCTTAATTATTGTGCACTGCACAAGATGCCTAATAACTGAACAAAGAATGCAAAACGCACACCGCCTCAAACCTGTCGACATCGGCCCCGTCCGTATTGAGGACCCGGTCATCCTCGCCCCGCTGTCGGGCGTCAGCGACCACCCGTTCCGCCAGATGGTGAAGCGGCGCGGGGCGGGCCTCGTCGTGTCCGAGATGATCGCCTCCGTCGCGATGGTTCGCGAGAACCGCAAGACGCTGATGATGGCCAAGACCACGCCGGAAGAGTTTCCCATGTCGGTCCAGCTCGCGGGTTGCGAGCCCGCGGTGATGGCCGAGGCGGCGAAGCTCAACGAGGATCGCGGTGCGGCGATCATCGACATCAACTTCGGCTGTCCGGTGAAGAAGGTCGTCAACGGCCATGCCGGCTCCTCGCTGATGCGTGACGAGGTGCACGCCGCGAAGATCCTCGAGGCCACGGTGAAGGCGGTGAAACTGCCGGTGACGCTCAAGATGCGCACCGGCTGGGATTCGACCAACCGCAACGCGCCGAATCTCGCGCGCATCGCGGAAGAGTGCGGCATCAAGATGCTGACCGTGCACGGCCGTACGCGCTGCGACTTCTATGACGGGCACGCCGACTGGGCGTTCGTCCGCAACGTCAAGGAAGCGACCAGGCTGCCCGTCATCGTCAACGGCGACATCACCACGCTCGAAGACATCGACCAGGCGCTCGATCAGTCGGGTGCCGACGGCATCATGATCGGCCGCGGCGCCTACGGTCGTCCGTGGTTCCTGAGCCAGGCGATCCGCTACCTGCGGACCGGCGAGCGTCTGCCCGATCCGTCGATCGCCGAGCAGTATGCGGCGGTGCGCACGCATTTCGAGGCGATGCTCGAGCATTACGGACTCGAGACCGGCGTGCGCATGGCGCGCAAACATCTCGGCTGGTACTCCAAGGGGCTGACCGCGTCGGCCGACTTCCGCGCGGCCGTGAACCGCGAGACTTCTGCCGACAAGGTCCGCAGCATGCTGGCCGAGTTCTTCCTGCCGGCGCTCGATCGGCAGGCGGCCTGATGTCGGTGCGTCCCCTCAAGCGAAACGGCATGAGCGATCAGTTCCCGACGGCTCTCCTCGACTCGCTCTCCGAGGCGATCATCGTCGTCGAGGCGAACGGCCGGATCCACTACGCCAACCTCTCGGCCGAGCAGTTCTTCGGCGTCGGCCGGGCCCGCCTGGTCGGCCATCCGCTGAACGAGTTCATCCCCGACGACACGCCGCTTTTCTCGTTGCTGGAGCAGGTGCTGACGACCGGCGGCGCGGTGGCCGAGAACGGTGTCACGTTGGCGTCGCCGCGCATCGGCACGCGCTTCTGCGCGCTTCGTCTCTCGCCGATCGTCGACAGCGACGGGCTGGTCGCGGTGTCGCTGGTCGAGCAGACCATCGCCCGCAACATCGACCGCCAGATGTCCCATCGCAGCGCCGCCCGTTCGGTGAGCGCGCTGGCCGCCATGCTGGCACACGAGGTGAAGAACCCGCTGTCGGGCATCCGCGGCGCCGCGCAGCTTCTCGAGCAGTCGGTGCCGGATTCGGAACGCGAGCTGACCGAGCTGATCTGCGAGGAGACCGACCGCATCGTAGCGCTGGTCGACCGCATGGAAGCCTTCGCCGACGGCCGCCCGATCGATCGCGGCCCCATCAACATCCACCAGGTGCTCAACCATGTCCGCCGCCTGTCGCAGAACGGCTTCGGTAAGGGCGTGCGCTTCGTCGAGACCTACGACCCGTCGCTGCCCGACGTGCACGGCGACCGCGACCAGCTCATCCAGGTGTTCCTCAACCTCGTGAAGAACGCCTGCGAAGCACCGGGCGATGCCGAGCGCGAAATCGAGCTGTCGACCGCCTACAAGCACGGGCTGCGCCTGGCAGTGCCGGGCCAGCAGACCCGGGTGAACCTGCCGCTGGTGGTTTCCGTGCGCGACAACGGCCGCGGGGTCTCCGACGAGATTCGCAGCCACCTCTTCGACGCCTTCGTCACCAACAAGCCGACCGGAACTGGCCTGGGTCTTGCTTTGGTCGCGAAGATCATCAACGACCACGGCGGCGCCATCGAGTTCGATAGCGAGCCCGGCCGTACATCATTCAGGGTCATGTTGCCGCTTCAGTTCCCGCAGGCCACGCCATGAGCGAAGGCACCACCATTCTGGTCGCCGACGACGACCGCGCCATCCGCACCGTCCTGCACCAGGCTCTTGGCCGGCAGGGTCACACCGTTCGCAGCACCGGCACCGCCTCGACGCTCTGGCAGTGGGTCCAGGAAGGCGAGGGGCAGCTCGTCATCACCGACGTGGTGATGCCCGACGAGAATGGCCTGGATCTCGTCCCGCGCATCCGCAAGCTGCGGCCCGACCTGCGCATCATCGTGATGAGCGCGCAGTCGACCCTGCTCACGGCGGTGCGCGCGACCGAGCGCGGCGCCTTCGAATACCTGCCCAAGCCCTTCGACCTGAACGAGCTGATCTCGGTGGTAAACCGCGCGCTGTCGGCGCCCGCGACCCCGGTACAGCGCGCAGCGGCACGGCCGGACGAGGGCGAGCGCCTGCCGCTGATCGGCCGGTCGCCCGCGATGCAGGAGATCTACCGCACGCTGGCGCGTCTGATGTCGACCGACCTCACGGTCATGGTCACCGGCGAGTCGGGCGCGGGCAAGGAATTGGTCGCGCGCGCCCTGCACGACTACGGCAAGCGCCGGAAGGGGCCCTTCATCGCCCTCAACATGGCGGCGATCCCGCGCGAGCTGATCGAGAGCGAGCTGTTCGGCCATGAGCGCGGCGCCTTCACCGGCGCGGTTCAGCGGTCGGCCGGCAAGTTCGAGCAGGCCTCCGGCGGCACGCTGTTCCTCGACGAGATCGGCGACATGCCGCCCGAGGCCCAGACCCGCCTGCTGCGCGTGCTGCAGGAAGGCGAGTACATGACGGTCGGCGGCCGCACGCCGATCAAGGCCAATGTCCGCATCGTCGCGGCGACCCATCGCGACCTGCGCCGCCTCATCCAGCAGGGCCTGTTCCGCGAGGATCTCTACTACCGCCTGAACGTCGTGCCGATCCGCCTGCCGCCGTTGCGCGAGCGGCTGGACGACATTCCCGAGCTCGCCAACCACTATCTGCAGGCCGCCACCACCGACGGCCTGCCGACCAAGGTCCTGTCGCCGGAGGCGATGACCCGCCTGAAACAGCATCGCTGGCCAGGCAACGTGCGCGAGCTCGTCAATCTGGTCCGCAGGCTCTCCGCGCTCTATTCCGAGGAGATCATCGGGGTGGAGACGATCGAGGCCGAGTTGGCCGATGCGATGTCGGCGATCGAGCCCACGTCCTCGCCGTCGGAAATGGCGGACGACGTGTCGCTGGCCGACGCGGTCGACCGTCATCTCCAGTCGATGTTCGCCGCCCATGGCGACCGGCTGCCGCCCGACGGCATGTACGATCGTGTCATTTCCGAGGTCGAGCGCCCGTTGCTCGCGCTGGCGCTTGGGGCTACACGCGGGAATCAGTTGCGCGCGGCCCGTCTCCTGGGGCTCAATCGCAACACGTTGCGCAAGAAGATAAAGGACCTCGACGTCCCCGTGGTTCGCACGCCGCAGGTTCGCCGAGGCGGGTGACTTCGTGACAGCTGCGCTGGGCGTTTCACGCTTGGGCGACAGGATGAGCAAGGTGCTGCGCAGCCTCTCCGGCCGCGTTGCCGCCGTCTCCCTGGCCATTCTCGCCATCGCCGCCGGCACCGCGACCTATGCGTGGCTGGCCGGCTTCGTGCCGGAATCCTTCAGCACGCGCGGATGGATGACGGGCCTGCTGGTCGCCGACCTCGTCATCGCCATTGCGCTCGCCTCGGTCGTGGCCGTCCGTCTCACCCAGCTCTGGCTCGACCGGCGTCGCGGCGCCGCGGGGTCGCGCCTGCACATGCGGCTGGTCCTGGTGTGCAGCGTCTTCACCATCACACCGACGGTCATCGTCACCATCATCCTGTCGATGCTGGTGATCAGCCTCACCGATTTCGTGGTGAAGCCCTCGCAGGCCTCCTACGAGGCGGCGCGCGCCATCGGCGAGCCGGTGCGGCGCGCCCGCGAGCAGGAGATACTGAACGACATCGAGGCGATCTCGAGCCCGCTTCAGGCCGAGGGTGTCGACGGGCTGCGCGATCCCGCCGCGACCAAGGCGATGCTGCAGCGTCTGATCGAGGGCCGTCCGATCATCGAGGCGACGGTCCTGGACGCCGACAAGGGCGTGATCGCCCAGGCCAAGGCGCCGGATGCCGAGGGCATGGCCAATCCGGTGCCTCCCGCGCAGTTCCTCTGGCAGGCGGTCAACCAGGCACGGCCGGTGCAGTTCGAATCGCCGACCGGCGCCTACTTCGTGATGCAGCTCTTCGTCGGCGAGCCCCTGTTCCTGGCGACCGGCCACGCCGTCGACCTGCGCGTCGTCGACTACATCAAGAGCATCGAGTTCGCGGGCTCGTTCTATTCGCAGATCGAATCGGCGCTGCGGCGCAGCCAGCTCATCCTTTTCGTGGTCTGCGGCGCCATCGCGTTCCTGATGCTGCTGGCGGCGGTTTGGCTTGCCATCCTGTTCGCCTCGCGACTCACGGAGCCGATCGGCGGGCTGATGCAGGCCGCCGAAAAAGTGCGCGGTGGCGACCTCAGCGCGCGCGTGGAGGAGGGGCCGCCCAACGACGAGCTGGGTCAGCTCGCGCGCTCGTTCAACCGCATGGCCAGCCAGATCGAGCAGCAGCGCGGCGAACTGGTCCATGCCAACACCGAGCTCGACACACGACGGCGCCTCACCGACGCCGTGCTGGCGGGCGTCTCGGCCGGTGTGCTGAGCGTCGACGGCGAGGGCATCGTCATGCGCTCCAACCGCTCCGCGCTGGACCTTCTGGCTCTGCCCGAGGACGGGGTACTGGGGCGGCCGCTGATCTCGGTCATGCCCGAGCTGGGTCCGCTGGTCGCGCAGGCGGCCGAGCGTCCCGATCGCATGACCCAGGGCCAGGTCGAGATCCTGCAGCGCGGTTCGCGGCAGATCCTGCTGGTGCGCATCAGCGCCGCGTCGGGTGCGGGCTACGTCGTCACCTTCGACGACGTCACCGACCTCATGTCGGCACAGCGCATGGCGGCATGGGGCGACGTCGCCCGCCGCATCGCCCACGAGATCAAGAATCCGCTGACGCCGATCCAGCTTTCGGCCGAGCGGCTGAAGCGCCGCTACCTGAAGCAGATCAAGGAAGATCCCGAGACCTTCACGATGTGCACCGAGACGATCATCCGGCAGGTCGGCGACATCGGCCGCATGGTCGACGAGTTCTCGTCCTTTGCCCGCATGCCGCGGCCGACGGTGAAGGAAGAGGATGCCAAGGAGATGTGCCAGCAGGCGCTGTTCCTGCAACGCAACGGCAACCCGGATCTGCGCTACGTCGCGAACCTGCCGGCACACGCGGTGCCGTTGAACTGCGACCGCCGCCAGGTCTCGCAGGTGCTCACCAACATCCTGAAGAATTCGGCCGAGGCGATCGAAGGCAGGGACGAGCGCCCGGACACGCCTTTGCCACAGGGCGAGATAACGCTTTCGTTGCAGGAGGACGCCGCCGGCGTCCGGATCGTCGTCGAGGACAATGGCCGTGGATTGCCGAAGGAAGGGCGCGAACGGCTCACCGAGCCGTACATGACGACGCGCGCCAAGGGCACCGGCCTCGGTCTCGCGATCGTGAAGAAGATCATGGAAGACCATGGCGGGTTCCTGTCGCTGGAGGATCGCGAGGGTGGCGGGGCCCGCATCAGTCTGGTATTCCGGCGAGACGCGAAGGAAATCGCGTCGGCTGGAGCTCACGCGACAGCCGCACAATGACCCGCCGTTCCATGCGGGCTGCTTGAAGTGACATGGCCCACGATATTCTGATCGTCGACGACGAACGCGATATCTGCACGCTGATCGCCGGCATCCTCGAGGACGAGGGTCACACCGCGCGCCGTGCCCACAACAGCACCGAAGCGATCGAGGCCGTGCGGCAGCGCCGCCCGGCGCTCGTCATCCTCGACGTCTGGCTGCAGGGCAGCGAACTCGACGGACTGCAGATCCTCGAAGTCATCCGCCGCGAGGATCCGCCGATTCCGGTGGTGATGATCAGCGGCCATGGGACGATCGACACCGCGGTCTCCGCCATCAAGACCGGCGCCTACGACTTCATCGAGAAGCCCTTCAAGGCCGACCGGCTGCTGCTGGTCGTCGACCGTGCCATCGAGGCCGACAAGCTGAAGCGCGAGAACCTGGCGCTGCGCCGTCGCGCCGGCGGCGAGGTGACCTTCGTCGGCTCGTCGAGCGACGCCGCCAACGTGCGTGCGCAGATCGAGCGGGTGGCGCCGACCGGCAGCCGCGTCCTCGTGACGGGCGCGTCCGGTTCGGGCAAGGAGACGGCAGCGCGACTCATCCACCAGGGCTCCAAGCGCGCCGATGGCCCCTTCGTCGTGGTCAACTGCTCGACCCTGCCGGCCGAGAGGCTGGAGATCGAGCTGTTCGGCACCGACGGCGAGACCACCGCCGACACGCTGCGCGTTTCCGGCGCCTTCGAGATGGCGCATGGCGGCACGCTCGTCCTGAAGGAAGTCGCCGACCTGCCGCTGCCGCTGCAGAGCCGGCTGGTCCGCCTGCTGCAGGAACAGTCCTATGCACGCGACGGCGGCAAGACAAAGGTCGAGATCGACGTGCGCGTCCTCTCGACGACGGCGCGCGACCTGCAGGCCGAGATCGCCGCAGGCAACTTCCGCGAGGAGCTTTTCCATCGCCTGAACGTGGTCAATCTGCGCGTGCCGCCGCTCAGCGAGCGCCGCGAGGACATTCCCGAACTGGCGCAGGACCTCCTGAAGCGCGTCGCCGACGCGACCGGCCTGCCGCCGCGCTCGATCGGGGAGGACACACAGGCGGCGCTGCAGGGGCACGACTGGCCGGGAAACGTGCGCCAGCTGCGCAACGTGATCGAGCGGCTGCTGATTCTGGCGCCGCCGGGCGGTGCGCCGATCCGTGCCGACGTGCTGCCCAACGACGTGAGCGAGGATGCACCCTCGGTGCTGCGCTGGGAGAAGGGCGGCGAGATCATGCAGCTCCCCCTGCGCGAGGCGCGCGAGGTGTTCGAGCGCGAATACCTGCTCGCGCAGGTCACGCGCTTCGGCGGCAACATTTCACGGACGGCGACCTTCGTTGGCATGGAGCGCTCGGCCTTGCATCGCAAGCTGAAGTCGCTCGGCCTGCACGGCGGGGCGACCGAGGGCGGCGCCGAGCCGCCGGTCTGAGCAGGAGAGAGGGCGTCATGGCGCGTTATGCCTATGTCAACGGTCGCTACGTCGAGCATCGCGAGGCCAGCGTCCACATCGAGGATCGCGGCTACCAGCTGGCTGACGGCGTCTACGAGGTCGTGGGCGTGCGCGACGGCAAACTGATCGACGAGAAGCCGCACATCGACCGGCTCGACCGCTCGTTGAAGGAGCTGCGCATCGACTGGCCGGTGTCGCGCAACACGCTGGGCTTCATCATCCGAGAGCTGATGCGCAAGAACCGGCTGCGCGACGGGCTGGTCTACATGCAAGTCACGCGCGGCGTCTCGAGGCGCGACCACGGTTTCCCGACCGCGCCGGTGAAGCCTGCGCTCGTACTGACGACGAAGGCGACCAAGCACATCCTGGCCGATGCCGGCGCCGGCGTCGCGGTGAAGAGCATGCCCGACATCCGCTGGGAGCGTTGCGACATCAAGACGGTCGCGCTGCTGCCCAACGTCCTGGCCAAACAGGCCGCGCGCGAGGCCGGCGCTTATGAGGCGTGGCTGCTCGACGAGAAGGGCTGCGTCACCGAGGGCGCCTCGACCAATGCCTGGATCGTGACGCACGAGGGCGAGCTGGTGACGCGCCAGACCGACAACGGCATCCTCTCCGGCATCACCCGCAGCTCGCTGAAGACGATCTGCAACTCGCTGCAGCTCAAGCTGGTCGAGCGACCGTTCAGCCTCGAGGAGGCGAAGAAGGCCAAGGAGGCCTTCATCACCAGCGCCACCTCCTTCGTGACGCCGGTCGTGAAGATCGACGGCGAGAAGGTGGGTGACGGCAAGGTCGGCGCCACAGCGCGCCGTCTGCGCGAGGAATATGTCCGCTTCTCCGAGGCGGGAGAGGCCGTGACGTGAGCCGGCCCGCGGGCCTGCAGCCTCCGCGCGCGGTCCTGTTCGACTGGGACAACACGCTGGTCAACACCTGGCCGACGATCGTGGAGTGCTACCGCGACACCTTCGTTGCACTCGGCCTGACACCCTGGACCTCCGCCGAAGTGCAGGATCGCGCTCACGGCTCGTTGCGCGAGTTGTTCCCGGGCCTGTTCGGGCCACGCGCGGCGGAAGCCGAGAAGGTCTTCTACGAGACGTTCCTGCGCATCCACCTGGAGCGGCTGGAGCCCCTGGAGGGCGCCGCCGATCTGCTGGCGCACTGCCATGCCAAGGGCTGTTACGTGGCGATCGTCAGCAACAAGGTGGGCGACAATCTGCGGGCCGAGGTAGCCCATCTCGGGTGGGGCCAATGGATCGCCAGGGCCGTGGGTGCGCGCGACGCGGCCCGCGACAAACCAGCGCCCGACCCCATCTACCTCGCACTCGACGGCACGGGAATTGCCCCCGGCGAGAGCGTGTGGATGGTGGGTGACACCCAAGCCGATCTCAAGAGCGCGCATGCGGCAGGGTGTCTTCCGGTCCTGGTGGGAGGCGCAGAGCAACTGACTGCGGCCCTCCTGGAACATCCGCCGAGACTGCGCGCGCGTAATTGTCATGAGTTGGTGGCATTGCTTTGAGACCAACCTCCCCTATATTTGAGGCAACTCGGTAGCGGGGAGGGACCCCGTACCTTCTGACCGGCGACCCCTCGGAAGCCGGCTGCCCAGCAAGAGGCCAAAAAATATGAGCGAAAAGGCACAGAACGTTCAGGATGTCTTCCTGAACCACCTTCGGAAGAACAAGACTCCGGTCACGATCTTCCTCGTGAACGGCGTGAAGCTGCAGGGCATCGTCACGTGGTTCGACAATTTCTCGGTGCTGCTGCGCCGCGACGGTCATTCGCAGCTTGTCTACAAGCATGCGATCTCGACCATAATGCCGGTCACGCCGGTGCAGCTGTTCGACGGGGACAAGGCCGACGCAGGCTGATTTGATCGACGAATTCGACGAAGACGACCAGGAAAAGCGCACTCGCAAGCCGTTGGAAACCGCGCGCCCCGCGACGGTGGCCGCGGTCGTGTGTCCCTACATGGCCGGCCCGCGCGGGCGCGGCAGCGATCGTGACAGCCAGGCCAAGCTCGAGGAGGCCGTAGGTCTGGCCGGCGCCATCGATCTCGATGTGCGTCTCGCGCAGGTCGCGCCGCTGCGGCAGGTCACGCCGGCGACGCTGATCGGCAAGGGCGTGGTGGCCCGCATCGCCGCGGCGGTGGAGGAAATGGGCATCGGCCTCGTCGTCGTCGACGACAAGCTGACGCCCGTCCAGCAGCGCAACCTCGAGAAGGCCTGGCAGACCAAGGTCATCGATCGCACGGGCCTGATCCTGGAGATTTTCGGCGCGCGCGCCCGCACGCATGAAGGCCGCCTGCAGGTCGAGTTGGCGGCGCTCGACTACCAGCGCGGCCGCCTCGTGCGGTCGTGGACCCATCTCGAACGCCAGCGCGGCGGCTTCGGCTTCATGGGCGGTCCCGGCGAATCGCAGATCGAGATCGATCGCCGCCTGATCGGCGAGCGGATCGTGCGCATCAAGCGCGACCTCGAAGCCGTGCGCAAGACGCGCCAGGTCAATCGCGCCGGCCGCAAGAAGGCGCGGCTGCCGACGGTGGCGCTGGTCGGCTACACCAATGCCGGCAAGTCGACCCTGTTCAACCGGTTGTCCGGCGCCGACGTCATGGCCAAGGACCTGTTGTTCGCCACGCTCGATCCGACCATGCGGTCGATCAAGCTGCCCAACGGCAAGGGCTGCGTGATCTCCGACACGGTGGGCTTCGTCTCGGACCTGCCGACTCATCTTGTCGCGGCGTTCCGCGCCACGCTCGAAGAGGTGATCGAGGCCGACCTGATCGTGCATGTGCGCGACATCTCCCATCCCGACAGCGAGCAGCAGCGCGCCGACGTCGAGGACGTGCTGCGCGAGCTGGGCGCGCTCGAGGAGGGGGCGGGGCGCCCGTTCATCGAGGCGCTGAACAAGATAGACGCCCTGCCCGAGGACATGCGGCAGGTGCTGGAAACGCGCACGACCACCGGTGCCGAGCGCGCGCGCCAGTATCCGGTGTCGGCGCTGACGGGCGAAGGCGTAGACCGGTTGATGGACGCCATTGCCGACCTGCTGGGTGCCGCTGGCGAGGCGCGGGAGGTATCCGTGCCGATCTCCGACGGTGCCACCATCGCCTGGCTGTACCGCCACGGCGAGGTCCGCAGCCGGCGCGACGACGGCGAAACCGCCTGGCTGACCGTGTCGCTGGACGAGGCGGCGGCCGCCCAGTTCGAGCGCCGCCAGCAGGCGCGTTGACACCCTGCGGGCGCACTTCCTATAAGCGGCGAAACATCGAAACACCAACCTCAGGACGAAGGAAACACCATGAGTTTCAAGCCCTTGCACGATCGTATTCTGCTGAAGCCGCTGGCCGCGGAGACCAAGACCAAGGGCGGCCTGATCATTCCCGACACGGCCCAGGAAAAGCCGATGCAGGGCAAGGTCGTCGCGGTCGGCAAGGGACGCCGGCTCGAGGACGGCCGTCTGCAGGAGCTGGGCGTCAAGGCCGGTGACACGGTCCTGTACGGCAAGTGGTCGGGCACCGAGGTCAAGGTCGGCGGCGAAGACCACGTGATCCTGAAGGAAGAGGACCTCTTCGGCGTCGTCGGCTGAGGCCGATGATCGACGCCGGCGCCTCCCAGCGGGTCGCCGAACTCATGCGCGAGACGGCGGCAGCCGAGTTGCTGCCGCGTTTCCGCAATCTCTCCAAAGAAGACGTCCGGCAGAAGCGGCCGGGCGACATCGTCACCGTCGCCGACGAGGCGGCCGAGCAGCGGCTGGCCTCCGGGTTGGCGAAAATCCTGCCCGGCGTGCCGGTCGTGGGCGAGGAGGCGGTCGAGAAGGATCCCGGCCTGCTCGACCTGATCGCCCGGCCGGGCGAGGCCTGCTGGATCGTCGATCCGCTCGACGGGACCTCGAACTTCGCTGCCGGCCGCGACCGCTTCGCCATAATCGTCTGCCTGGTGCAGGACCGGACGGCGATCGCCGGCTGGATTCTCGATGTGCCGCGCGACCGGCTGGCCGTGGCGCATCGTGGCGGCGGGGTCACGTTCGACGGACGGCCCATCCGGGGCGAGCCGACGTCCGAGCCGCTGGACGGCTTCGTCGGCTACAAGATCGCCAAAGCCTTCGACGAGCAGTTGAGCCCGGCCGATCGGGCGCGGCTCGGGAGGATCACGACGCTGCGCTGCGCCGGCGCGGAATATCTCGAAATTCTCGCGGGACGCGCGAATTTCAGCCTCTACCGCATGACCAAGCCGTGGGACCACGCGGCCGGCACGCTGATGATGCGCGAGGCGGGCGGCGGCGCCGTCCAGTTCGGCAATGCTCCCTACATGCCGGCCCAGCCGCTGAATGCCGGCCTGATCGCGGCGTCCACCGAAGAGGCCCTGACCGAGGCAAGGAAACTCCTCGAAGCCTCCAATATGCCGCTGCTGGCGCGGCCCTCGTAACCGCGCACGAGGCTCAAGCCTTCGTCTTGGCTTCCTGCCAGAGGATTTCCATCTCTTCGAGAGAGGCGTCGGCGGGCTTACGGCCGGCTTCGGCGAGGCGGCGCTCGATATGGCGGAAGCGTTTCTCGAACTTGTCGTTGGTGGCCCGCAGCGCGACCTCGGGGTCGACCTTGCAGTGCCGGGCGAGATTCGCCACCGCGAACAGGACATCGCCCAGCTCGTCGGCGACCTTGGCCTGCTCGACCTTTCCGGCCTCCAGTTCCGCACGCAATTCGCGCAGTTCTTCTTCGATCTTGTCGATGACCGGGCCGATCGTCGCCCAGTCGAAGCCGACCCGGGCGGCGCGCTTCTGGATCTTTTCGGCACGCATCAGGGCGGGAAGGGCGCGTGCCACCCCATCCAGGGCACCTGCGGTTGCCTTCTCCGCCTTGGCCGCCCGTTCGGCCGCCTTGCGGGCCTCCCAGGACACGGTCTGGGCGTCGGCGGTCTTGATGTCGAGGTCGCCGAAGACGTGTGGATGGCGGTCGACCATCTTGTCGGCGATGGCGGCCGCCACATCGTCGAAGCCGAACGCCTTGGCCTCGCTGGCGATCTGGCTGTGATAGACGACCTGCAGCAGAAGGTCGCCGAGTTCTTCCTTCAGCGCCGGGAGGTCGTCGCGCTCGATGGCGTCGGCGACCTCGTAGGCTTCCTCGATCGTGTACGGCGCGATGGTGCGGAAGGTCTGGTCGATGTCCCAGGGGCAGCCATGCTGGCGATCGCGCAGCCAGGCCATGACCGCCAGCAGCCGCGGGAGCGGTTCCTTGGGCAGGGATTCCGGAGTGGGCTTGCCTGAAGTCATGGCGTCGAACTCATTCCCGATTATCGTATAATATATATTATGACAAATACAGAATATCTATGATGTCCAAGGGGACTACCAATCGATCCGCATGTTCTGGGAGATCAGTGCCAATAGCTGCAAGCCGCGACCCGCCTCATTGGCTGGCATACCAAGCGTCAGCAGGATGCCGACCTTGGGATTTCTCGGATCCGGAATCAGCAGATCGAAGACGCTGCGTGGACCGCTGTCGTTCGGCCCCTTAGGCACGTTCTCGTAGACGATCACGAAACTGCGGTCGGAGAGCTTGCGGGCCTGGGCCTGCACGCCGGGGCGCCGGGCCTTGATCGAGCCGGCCTTGGTGGCCGCGTAGTGCTCGGCGTCCTTGACGCCCTCGTGGGCGAAATCGACACGCCAGACGATCAGCCGGATGCGCTTGTCGAGCGTGTAGGCGACGCCCCGCTCCCCGTCCTCGTTGGCCTGCCAGCCCATGGGCAGCAGCAGTTCGACCTTTACCGAATCGAAGCGCAGACGCACCGCCTGCTGCGCCTGATCGATACCCAGGACCCTCGTGAAGCTCTGGCTGGTGCCGCCGCCGATGCTCTGCTCGCCGCGGGTATAGCTTGAGCCATTGTCGGGTGTGCCGAAGTCCCGGAACGTCAGTCCGCCCGGGTCCAGCTTGTCGGCCGCAACGGCTCCAAACGGCGCCAGGCCTGCAGCGAGAGCCGCCGCCAGGAACATCCGGCGTCCGGACTCCTTTCGTTTACGCTCGTGCGTCAGATGAGGATTATTCGGTATCCATTTGGAATACAACAATTCTTCACCCTAGAGGTCGATCTGGAGACCGTCATGGCAAGGCGTCACGTGATTCGGCGTCGTCCGGTCGACTTCCGCATAGTCCATATCGACATGCATGTTGGTCAAGAAGGCCCGGCGCGGCTTCAGCCGATCGATCCATTCCAGCGCCCGGTCGAGATGGGCGTGCGTCGGATGCGGCCGGTAGCGCATGGCGTCGACGATCAGCACCTCGACCCCCTCCAGCAGCGCCAGGGACTCCTCCGGCAGCGCCACCACGTCGTTGGCATAGCCCACGCCGCCGAAGCGGAAGCCCAGCGACGGGATGGTGCCGTGATCCTGCAGGAATGGGACCACGGGAAGGCCGGCGGCCGTGAAGGGGCCCTCGATCACCGTGTGCCGGTAGATCGGATTGTAGAATCCCGAGCCCTCGGCCTGGAAACAGTAGCCGAAGCGCCGGGTCAGCACGCCGTGGGTCCGCGCGTCCGACCAGGACTCGATCTGGCCTTGCCGCAGTGCATATGGCCGCAGGTCGTCGATCCCGTGGACCTGGTCGGCATGGTCGTGGGTCCAGATCACCGCATCGATCCTCTCGACCTCGGCATCGAGGAGCTGGCTGCGGACGTCGGGCGAGGTGTCGACCAGCACGGTCCTGCCCTTGTCCTGGACCAGGATGGAGCAGCGGCGGCGGCGGTTGCGCGGATCGGCAGGGTTGGCCGCCCCCCACTCGCCCTTCCCGTCCTTGCCGCCCGGCCGGGGAACGCCCGCGGAGGTGCCGCAGCCCAGGATTGTCACCCGCACCGGGAGCGCTCCGCCTTGGTGAACAGCCGGAAGAAGTTGTCGGTCGTGGCGGCCTCCAGCTCGGCCAGAGTCACGCCCTTCAGTTCGGCGACCCTGGCGGCGGTGTGGGCCACGAAGGCCGGCTCGTTCGTCTTGCCGCGCTTGGGGATCGGCGCCAGGTACGGCGCGTCGGTCTCGACCAGCAGCCGGTCGAGCGGCAGGTCGCGCACGATGGTGCGCAGATCCTCGGCGGCCTTGAAGGTCACGATGCCCGAGATCGACACGTAGAGACCCAGCGCCAGCGCGCGCTCGGCGACGGAGCGGCCCGAGCTGAAGCAGTGGATCAGGCCGGGGAAGGCGCCCTTGGCGTATTCCTCTTCCAGGATGTCGCCAGTTTCGGCGTCGGCGTCGCGCGTATGGACGATCAGCGGCAGGCCGGTTTCCCGCGACGCGGCGATATGGGCGCGGAAGCTCTCGGCCTGCTCGGCGCGCGGGCTGTGCTCGTAGAAGAAATCGAGGCCGGTCTCGCCGATGCCGACCACCTTGGGATGGCGGGCGGCCTCGATCAGCCGGTCGGGGGTGCGTTGTCCCTCCTCCTTCGCCTCGTGCGGATGGACGCCGACCGAGCACCAGACATTGTCGTGGCGCTCGGCGATCGCCCTCACCCGCTCGAACTGGTCGAGGCGCGTGCCGATCGTCAGCATGCCGCCCACGCCGGCCGTGCGGGCACGCGCCAGCACGCCGCTCTCGTCCGAGGTCAACTCGGGGAAGTCGAGATGGCAGTGGCTGTCGATCAGCATTCTCAGCCTGCCGCTTTCGGCTGCTTCGGTGCCTTGGGCTGTTTCGGCGGCTTGGCGACGGGCTCGGCCGCAGGCTCGATGAAGCGCGGGAAGATGCCCTGCGGCACGGGGAGCGCGGTACCGGACACCAGCGCCTCGTCGAACGCCGCGAGCAGCCGCTTTTCTGGTGTCACGCCGAGTTGGTCGAGGATCTTTGCCGTCGACCGCGGCATGAAGGGCTGCACCAGCAGCGTCACCCGCCGGATCGTCTCGGCCAGCACCCACAGCACCGTGTCGCGCCGAACCGGATCGGTCTTGGCGAGCGCCCACGGCGCCTGCGCGTCGACATAGCGGTTGGCGTCGGCGATCACTTCCCAGATCGAGGTCAGCGCCTTGTGGAAGGCCTGCTCGTCGAGCTCGGCGCGCACGACGGCCAGCAGGCCCTTCGCGCGGTCGAGCAGCGCCGTGTCGGCTTCCACCAGTTCGCCCTTTGGCGGGACCTTCTCGCCGCAGTTCTTGGCGACGATCGACAGCACCCTCTGGCAGAGATTGCCATAGGCGTTGGCGAGGTCGGCATTCATGCGGCCAATCAGGGCGCGGCGCTGGAAGTCGCCGTCGTTGCCGAACGGCACCTCGCGCAGCAGGAAGTAGCGCACCTGGTCGAGGCCGAAAGTCTTCACCAGTTCGACCGGGTCGATCACATTGCCCAGCGACTTCGAGATCTTCTGGCCCTCGTTGGTCCACCAGCCGTGCGCGAAGACGCGCTGCGGCGGCGGCAGGTCCGCGGCCATCAGGAAGGCCGGCCAAAAAACGCAATGGAAGCGGATGATGTCCTTGCCGACCATGTGGAGGTTGGCCGGCCAGTACTTCCACAGCGGACCGGTCTGGTCGGGGTAGCCGCACTCGGTGATGTAGTTGGTGAGCGCGTCCAGCCACACGTACATGATGTGCCTGGAATCGCCCGGCACCGGGATGCCCCAGGAGAAGCTGGTGCGCGACACCGATAGGTCCTGCAGGCCGCCCTTCACGAAGCTCATCACCTCGTTGCGCCGGCTGTCCGGGCCGATGAACGAGGAGTTCCTCTCGTAGAACTCCAGCAGGCGGTCGGCCCAGGCCGAGAGCCGGAAGAAATACGACGGCTCCTCGACCCACTGCACCTCGGCGCCGGTCGAGGTGGCGCGGCGCTTGTTGTCGGGACCGACCTCGGTCTCGCCCTCGACGAAATAGGTTTCGTCGCGCACCGAGTACCAACCGGCATACTTGCCTTCGTAGATGTCGCCGGCCGCGACCAGCTTCTCCCACAGCGCCTGACAGGCCGCATAGTGGCGCGGCTCGGTCGTGCGGATGAAGTTGTCGGGGCTGTAGTTCATCACGCCGATCAGGTCGCGGAACGACTGGCTCACCTTGTCGGTGAAGGCCTGCGGCGGCAGGCCCGCGGCGGCGGCGGCCGTCTCGATCTTCTGGCCGTGTTCGTCGGTACCGGTCAGGAAATGAACGTCGTAGCCGTCGAGGCGCTTGAAGCGCGCGAGCACGTCACAGGCGAGCGTGGTGTAGGCGTGCCCGATGTGGGGCACGTCGTTGACGTAATAGATTGGCGTGGTGACGTAGTAGGTGCGGTTGCCCGACATGACGACTGAACTCCGGACTGACATGACGCCCCAACCGGGGCACGAGACTCAAGCGCGATCAGGCCCGCATTCGTTCGCAGGGTGCTGAGTCTCTGATGTCGGACCGGGGCGACATGGCGGGTCTTTTCCCATGCCCATCCGCATGGATCAAGACTTTGCCCCTTCGAGGGGCTCAGCGCGCCGCCCCCTGGAGCTTCAGGAAGCTGCCCAGCACGGTCTGCTTGCGGTCGAGATTGACCGCGTCGGCGCGCGAAAAGAGCCGCCCGACCTCGTCCGACGCGTCCATCCAGCGATCGACGCTCGCGGCGCCCAGCAGGCGCGCGCGGAGGCCCGCTTCCATCGGCACGACGGCTGCAGCTTCCGTCGTGAGCGCGGCCTGGCGCACCAGCCCCTTGAGCCAGCCGTCGAAGAGGTAGTTCAGGGCGCGCCAGTCGGCGTTGGCCTCCTCGCCGCGTTTGGCGAAGCGTTCGGCGAAGGCGTGCAGCCTCGGCATGTCGAGATCGGGCAGGGTTGCCAGGACCTCGACCATCTCGCGATAGAGATCGAGGCTGCCCGCGCCCGCCAGTTCCAGCGCACGCCCGATGCTGCCTTCGGCGAGAAGGGCCAGCGCCCTCCTCTCCTCGTCCTTCGTCTCCGGCGCGTAGTCGCCCAGCAGCTTCACGACCGTATCGTCCTTGAGCGGCTGCAGCGCCAGCCTGCGGCAGCGCGAGCGGATGGTCGGCAGCAGGCGGCCCGGCGCGTGGGAAACGATCAGCAGCACGGCGTTGGGCGGCGGTTCCTCGAGGATCTTCAGCACCGCATTGGCGCTGTTGCGATTCATCTCGTCGGCCGAGTCGACGATGGCGACGCGCCACTTTCCCATCGCCGGCGTCATGTGCATGAACTCGCCGAGCCCGCGCACGTCGTCGACGGCGATCTCGGCACGGATGCGGCCGGTGTCGTGATTGAGCGCGCGGCGCAGGTGAAAGAGATCGGGATGCGAGCGCGCGTCGATCAGGTTACGGCCCGGCGCGTCGCTCGATACGTCGAGGTTCTCCGGCCCGCCGCCAAAGAGTCCGCCCTGGTCCTGGCCCGCCAGCAGGAAGCGCGCGAAGCGCCAGGCCAGCGTGGCCTTGCCGATACCGCGCGGCCCCGTCATCAGCCAGGCATGATGCAGCCGCCCGCTCTGCTGCGCCGCCAGAAGGGTCTTCTCGGCCTGGTCGTGGCCGACAAGGCGGTCGTTGCGCCACGGCGGCGGCCAGCCATACGGCCATTCGAGCTTCTCCAGTTCGGCCGGATCCGATGGCGTCTTGCCGCGCGCCACAGATCAGGCCCCGAGATGCCTGTCGAGCGCCGCCTCGATGGCGCGCGCGATGTCGTCGATGCCGGCCGTCGCGTCGATCACGGCGCAGCGCGCGGGATCGGCTTCGGCGATGTCGAGGAAACCCTTGCGCACGCGCTCGTGGAATTCCCGCGGCAGCGATTCATAGCGTGTCTCGGTGCCGCGCCGAGACGCAGCACGCTGCAGCCCGGTCTCGACCGGCAGGTCGAGGATCAGCGTGAGGTCGGGCCGGAAGTCGCCGACGGCCACGTCGTAGAGCGTGCCCAGCATCGCGCGGTCGATGCCGTGGCCGTAGCCCTGATAGGCCATGGTGGAGTCCGCGAAGCGGTCGGAGACGACCCAGGTGCCTTGCCCGATGGCGGGGAGAACTGTCGTACGCAGGTGCTCGCGGCGCGCCGCGAAATGCAGCAGCGCCTCGGTCACGCCGTCCCAGCGCTCGGCCGGTCCCTCGACCAGCAGCTTGCGGATCATCTCGGCGCCCGGCGCACCGCCGGGCTCGCGCGTGGCGATGCATTTGTGACCGCGCGTCTCGATCAGCGTCTTGAGGCGGGCGACCTGCGTCGACTTGCCGGCCCCTTCCCCGCCTTCCAGCGTGATGAAGAGACCGCTTGTTTCATCCGTCACGACAGCCAGCCGAACATGTAGTGCTGGATCATCGTGGCGACGCGGCCAAACACACCCATGCGGGCCACGTCCGCGCCGGCCTCGAGCGGATACTCCACCGTTCGGTTGTCGGCCAGCGTGACGACTGCGGTGCCGAGCTTCGTGCCCTTGACGATCGGGGCCGAGATCGGACCGTCGAAGCGCGCGACGACGCGCGGCGTGGGGGGCTGGCCGGTCGGCGTCGTGATCTGCACGGTCTTCGGAATGACCAGCGGCACCTTGTCCTGCGCGCCCAGCCAGACCGGCGCCTCGACCACCGTGTCGCCGGCGCGGAACACCGTCGTGTTGGTCGATTCGCGAAAGCCCCACTCCATCAGGCGCGCGGTTTCCTGCGCGCGCTCGGCCATCGAGGCGAGGCCGTTGACGACCAAGATCAGACGACGTCCGTCGCGCACCGCCGACGTGGTCTGACCGTAGCCACCTTCCTCGGTGTGGCCTGTCTTGAGACCGTCAGTGCCCGCGACGGTCTTGAGCAGCCGGTTGCGGTTCTCCTGGCGGATGTTGTTGTAGGTCCAGTTCGTCTCCGCATAGTACTTGTAATACTGCGGGTAGTCGTCGATCGTCCGCCAGCCCAGCACCGCGAGATCGCGCGCCGTCGTGTACTGGCCCTCGGCCGGCCAGCCCGACGAATTCTTGAACACCGTCCGCGTCATGCCGATCTCACGAGCGCGCTTGTTCATGCGCTCGGCGAAGGCATCCTCCGAACCGGCCAGCCCCTCGGCCACCACGACGCACGCATCGTTGCCCGACAGGATGATGATACCCTTGATCAGGTCCTCGACCGTGGCCTCGCTGCCCAGTTCGAGGAACATGCGCGAGCCGCCCATGTTGCGCGCCTTCTCGCTGACGCGGAAACGCGTGTCGAGCTTGAGGCGGCCGGCGGCCAGTTCGTCGAAGAGGATGTAGATCGTCATCATCTTCGACATCGACGACGGCGGCATCGGCGTCTCGGCGTCCTTGAACAGGAGCACCGTCGAGGTCTGCGGATCGACCATGAAGGCGTGACGCGCCAGCGTGCCGATCCCGACCTGCGAGGGCGGCAACTGCTCGACCTTGGGGGCGGCCGGCGCGGCGGCGGCCGGTGCCGCGGCCTTCGGCGTCGCGGCGGGCGGCTTGGGCTTGGCCGGCGGCTTCTGCTGGGTTTGCCGCTTGGGCGGGTCCTGCTGGGCGTCGGCCGCGAGCGGAAGAGCGACGATGCCGGCGACGGCCAGCACCGCGACGAGGGCGCGCAGATCAGTCAGCAACGACACGGGCATCCCCATAGCCTGAACGCTTGAGCCGGTCGGCGACAATGCCGGCCGCATCGGAAGTGGTATAGGGCCCCAGCCGCACGCGATAAACATCGCGTCCGTTGGCGGACCGCTGAGAAACCTCTGGATTGCCGTAGCTCCGGACGGCGCCGCGCTGCCGCTCGGCATTCTCCTGCGTCGAGAAGGCACCGACCTGCACGAAGAAGCCGCTGGCCCCGGAAGCGGATTGGGGCGCGGGCGCCGCAGCCGAGAGCGAGGCGATGGTGGGCGGCACCGCGCCAGAGGCCGACTGGGGCGCGGGAAACGGCGTGCCGTTGCCGCGCGGCGGGCTGGCGTACACGGTCTGTGCGGGAGCCGGCGGCGCAGGGGGCGGCTCGTAGGACGCTTGCATGACCTGCGGCGGCGGTGCGGCCGGCACCGGAAGCGCCCTCGTCGCTGACGGCGTCGCCGCCCAACCAGTAGAGCCCGCGCTGACCGGGCGGATTGAGGAAGTAGGTGGCGTAGTCGTCGGCGCCGAAGCCGCGCGCCGGCAGCGTGTCGACGACGGCCTGCAGCTCTTCCACCGAGTTGAAGTGTGCAGCGATGATCTGTGTCATGGGTGTCTCTCCTGTGGCTGAGGTTGGATGGCGGCGCCGCTCAGGCGGCCCGCGGATGCTCGGCCGCGTGGGCCGCTCGCCGCAGTTCCACGCTCGGAATGCGCATCAGCGAGCGGTACTTGGTCACCGTGCGCCGTGCAAGCTGCAGGCCCTGGCCCGACAGCAGATGGGCGAGGCGCGCGTCCGACAGCGGCGCGGCCGGGGCTTCGGCGGCGATCAGTTCCCTGATCAGCGCGCGGATGGCGGTCGGCGAATAGGCGCCGCCGTCGTCCGCCGACAGCTGGCGCGAGAAGAAATGCTTGAACTCGAACAGCCCCTGCGGCGTCGCCATGTACTTGCCATTGGTGACCCGGCAGACGGTGGACTCGTGCAGGCCCAGTTCCACCGCGATGTCCTTCAGCGCCAGCGGCTTCATCGCCGCGTCGCCGTAGCTGAAGAACACCCGCTGATGCTCGACGATGGCCGACGCGACCCGCTGTATCGTCGAAAAGCGCTGTTCGACGTTACGCATCAGCCAGCGCGCTTCCTGCAGCAGGCGCGAGAACGAGCGCTCGCCCGGTTCGCGCCCGCCGGCCAGTTCCGCGTAGGCGCGGTTGATGCGCAGCCGCGGCTGTACCGCCGGGTTCAGCGTCGCCTGCCAGCGCCCGCGACGGCAGGTGACGATGACGTCCGGCACGATGTAGCGGGTTTCGTCCGGACCGAAGCTGCGCCCGGGGCGCGGGTCCAGCGTGCGGATCAGCATGCGGGCGCCGTGCAGCCGGCTTTCGTTCCAGTCCAGCTGCTGCTGGATGCGGGTGAATTCGCGCGCCGCCAGCAGATCGAAGTGGTCGCGCACGAGCAGCAGCGCGTCGGCGCGCCCCTGGGCCTCCTCCGGTAGCGCATTGAGCTGCAGCAGCAGGCATTCGCGCAGCGATCGTGCGCCGATGCCTACCGGTTCGAGCTGCTGCACCAGGCGCAGTGCGGCCAGCAGCTCCTGCGGCGCGACCTCGTGCTCGGGCGCGATCAGCGCCGCGAGTTCCTCCAGCGGCGTTTCGAGATAACCGGCATCGGTCAGCTCGTCGATGATCAGATCGGTGAGCGCGCGGTCGCGATCACTCATCGACGACAGCTGCAGCTGCGCCCGCAGATGATCGCGCAGCCCGGTCGGCGCTTCCGCCCATTCCGTCCAGTCGGTTTCGTCGTCGTCGCGCGAACCGGCGGTGCTGCTGCCGTACGCGGCGTCGAACTGGATGGCCGGTTCCTCTCCGTCGTCGCGCCGGTCGGCGACAGGCTCGGTGTCCGGTCCGTCATCCGGCGCCGCGGACGCGGTCGGCACGGCGCCGGTAACGGTCTGTGCCGCGGTGTCCTCTTCGAGAAAGGGGTTGCTGCCAAGAGCCTGTTCGACTTCCTGCGTGAATTCCAGCGATGACAGCTGCAGCAGGCGAAGAGCCTGCTGCAGCTGCGGCGTGATGGCGATGTGCTGCCGAAGTCTGAGTTCCATGCCGAGGCTCATTCGGTGTCCTTTCGGTTTTCGGGTGTCGTTGTGCTCGGTGGCGGGCTGCTGGATCAGGACACCTACCTGCAAGAGATATGCCATCGACAGAATCACGGCTGCATGGGCGATGCGCGCCGGAAGCCGTGCGCAGGGCCGGAAGTATTTACATCCGGACAGTAAGAATTGCGTGCGTTTTGCATGCCGGGCAGGGCCGATGTGGCGTCGCGGAGCCCTCGCAGCGCACGCCGCCGGCGGCGACCGCGATGCGCGTTTTTGCGCTGCAGAAAGGTTGGCGCGAGGTTTGGCGCTCGCTGTTCCGGCATCCGCATGCAGGCGCGCGGGCGAGGCGGGCACGGAAACTGCAGATAGGGGGGCCGGCAGCAGTCACGCGGTACGCCGCCGCATCCATTTCCGTGGTCGGCGCCGGCCGCGCAGCCACCGTTCCGAAGGAGGTAGCGATGAACAACCCTGTACTCACAACGAATGTCCGCACGACGACCTTGATCGCCGTGGTCGCACTCAGCGGCGTGCTGGCAGCATGCGAACGCACGCCTGAGCCGCCGGCTGCGCCGGCCGACACACCGCGCGCCGAGGGCAATGCGCCGCCGACCGGCCTCGGCCCGGGCAGCGACACGTCGCCGCCGCCGTCGAGCGCGGCGCAGACCGCTGCGCCAAGTCCGGAGGACAACAGCTTCGTTACGGCGGCGGCGGCTGGCGGGCGTGCCGAGGCGGAAGCCGGACGGCTGATGGCTGGGCGGGCCGCCGATCCGCAGGTGCGCGCCTTCGCCGAGATGCTGGACAAGGAGCACACGGCGGCCAACACAGAGCTCGAACGCATCGCCGGTGCCAATGGCATCCCGCTGCCGCAGGGCATGGCGCCGGCCTCGCGCGAGCACATCGAGGAACTGAAGACGCTGACCGGCGCCGAGGCTGACGCCGCCTTCCTGCGCCATTTCGGTACCACCGCGCACGAGGACACGATCGCCCTGTTCGAACGGCAGGCGAAGTCGGGACAAGTTCCCGAGCTGCGCAGCTTCGCCGCCGACACGGCGCCCAAGCTGCGTGAACACCTGCGTCTGGCACGCCAGCTCGAGGAGCGGCTGGCGACCGATGGAGGTACCCGCTGAGTGGACGCCGCAAGCGACTTCCTGCTGCGCCACCCGTGGCTGGGACTGCTCCTGCAGTGCGGGCTGGCGGTGCTGATCGGCCTCGCGCTGCATGCGGTGATCGACCGCATTGCCCGGCGGCTGGCCGCTCGCTATGACATCGCCGAACGCATTGTCGTGCGCACGCGTGGTCCTGCGCAGCTGTTGCTGCCTCTGCTGTTCGTCCACCTGTCGCTGGCGGACGCCATCATTCCGGTCGGGCTGCTGACCGGCCTGCGTCATCTGCTGTCGATCGCCATCGTGCTGGTGGTCACCCTGTTCGCGGTGCGCTTCATCGGCGCGATCGCCGACGTGATCGAAGGTCGGCATCCGATGACCGGCGCCGACAACCTGCGTGCACGCAGCGTGCAGACACAGGTGCGCGTGCTCGCCCGTACCGCGATGTTCATCGTCGGCCTGCTTGGCGTCGGCTCGGTGCTGATGACCTTTCCGAACGTGCGGCAGATCGGCGCCAGCCTGCTGGCCTCGGCCGGTCTGGCCGGCATCATCGCCGGTCTGGCCGCGCGGCCGGTACTGGGCAATCTCATTGCCGGGCTGCAGATCGCGCTCACCCAGCCCATCCGTGTCGATGACGTCGTGATCGTCGAGAACGAGTGGGGGCGCATCGAGGAAATCACCGCCACCTATGTCGTGGTGCGCATCTGGGACCAGCGGCGCCTGGTGGTGCCGCTCGAACATTTCATCCTGAATCCCTTCCAGAACTGGACGCGCACCACCTCCGATCTGCTCGGTGCGGTCTATCTGTGGGTCGACTACCGCGTACCGGTCGAACCGCTGCGCGAACGGCTGCGCGAAATCCTCGATGCCTCGACCGAATGGGATCGCCGCGTCTGCGTGCTGCAGGTGACGGACATGACGGATCGCGCGATGCAGCTGCGCTGCCTGATGAGCACGCAGAACGCGGGTGCCGCATGGGACCTGCGCTGCAAGGTGCGCGAGCAGATGGTGGCCTATCTGCAGAAGGTGTCGCCCGAGTGGCTGCCGCAGATCCGCACGCGACTGCTCGACGGCGCGCGCAGCGATGACGATGCGTCGGCCGGTCCGTCGCGGCCGCGCATGGACGCTTACTCGGAGGCACCGGCACCATGAGGACCTTTCTGTGCGGGCGATGCAGCAGTCCGGTGTTCTTCGAGAACACCGTCTGCGTGCGCTGCGGCGTGATGCTGGGCTTCGTGCCGGGCGAGCTGGACATGGCCGCCTTCGAGGCCGGCGCCGACGGACGCTGGGTGCGCCAGGGCGGCGGCGCGGGCGAAGGCAGCCACTGGAAGCCCTGCCGCAACTACAGCGAGCGCCAGCGCTGCAACTGGATGATTCCGGCCGACGAAGCAGACGCCGATTTCTGCCTCAGCTGCCGGCACAGCGAAGCGACCGAGGCGACCGCCGACCCTGCCTGCGACGAGCTGGTGCGGCGGCTGGAGACGGCCAAGCGCCGCCTCTTCCACTCGCTGCTGCGTCTGGGGCTGCCGCTGCTCGATCAGCCGGGACGGCGCGAGCCGCTGTTCCGCTTCCTGTCGCGCAAGCACATCGGCGGCGCGGTGACCACCGGCTACGCCGATGGCGTCATCACCGTCGACGTGATGGAGGCCAACGACGCCTGCCGCGAGGCGCGCCGCGTCGGGCTGGGTGAGCCCTATCGCACGCTGCTCGGTCATTTCCGCCACGAGATCGGCCACTACTACTGGGACCGCATCCTGTCGGGTGGACCGCGTCTGAACGACTTCCGCGCGCTGTTCGGCGACGAGCGCCGCGACTATGCAGAAGCGCTGCGCGATCACTACGACGAAGGCCCGGCGCCGGACTGGAGCGAGCGCTACATCAGTGCCTACGCCTCGGTGCACCCGTGGGAGGACTGGGCCGAATCGTTCGCCCATTACCTGCACGTATCGGACGCGCTCGACACCGCCGCACACTGGGGGTTTTCGCTGCGGCCGGGTGTGGTAACCGGCGGCGGCAGCGTGGAGGCGGCCGCCTGCAGCGATGAGCGGCCCTTCCGCGACGTGCTGGTCGAGCACTGGCTGCCGCTGTCGCAATTCCTGAACAGCATGGGGCGCAGCCTCGGACACGGCGACGCCTACCCCTTCATCGCGGCGTCGCCGGTGCTCGACAAGCTGTGCTTCGTGCACGACTTCGTCTGCGCGTCGGCGCAGCAGCCCGACGCGATACGGAGGTGCGCATGAGCCGCGCCGATCTTGTCCGTTTTCCGTTGCTCGAGGCCGGGCAGCCGTATCCGCTGGGCGCGACGGTGACCGAGGGGGGCATCAACTTCGCGGTGTTCTCGGCGCATGCGACGCGCGTCGACCTGTGCATCTTCGACGAGGCGGGCCGCATCGAGGTGGCCCGGCGCGAACTGCCCGAATTCACCGACGAGGTGTGGCACGGTTTCCTGCCTGGCGGGAAGGCGGGCCTCGTCTATGGCTACCGCGTCCATGGGCCGTGGCAGCCGGAAGAGGGCCACCGCTTCAATCCGCACAAGCTGCTGCTCGACCCGTATGCGCGCGAGTGGGTCGGCCAGCTGCGCTGGTCGCCGGTGCTGTTTGCCGGCGACGCGGCGCCGAGCGGCGCGCCGCTCGGCGTGGACAAGCGCGACAGCGCGTCCTACATGCCGAAGGCGCGGGTGGTGGCCGACCTGCCGCCGCTGTCCCAGCCGCGTCCTGCCGTTCCGTGGGACCGCAGCGTCATCTACGAATGCCACGTGCGCGGCATGACGCGCCAGCATCCGCAGGTGCCCGGCCGTCTGCGCGGCACCTTCGCCGGGCTGGCACACGACGCGGTGATCGCTCACCTGGTGTCGCTCGGCGTGACAGCGGTCGAACTGCTGCCAGTGCATGCCTTCGTCGACGACGCCCAGCTGACCGACCGCGGCCTGCGCAACTACTGGGGCTACAACACGCTCGGCTTCTTCGCGCTGGAACAGCGCTACCTCGGTGCCGGCGGCATCGGCGAATTCCGCGCGATGGCGGAGCGGCTGCACGCAGCAGGCATCGAACTGATCCTCGACGTCGTCTACAACCACACGGCCGAGGGCAATGAAATGGGCCCGACGCTGAGTTTCAAGGGACTGGACAACGCGTGCTGGTATCGCCTGAATCCGGAGAACAAGCGCCACTACATCAACGACACCGGTACCGGCAACACGCTGAACCTGAGCCATCCGCGCGTGCTGCAGATGGTGATGGACAGCCTGCGCTACTGGGTCGTGCAGATGGGTGTGGACGGCTTCCGCTTCGATCTGGCGACCATACTCGGGCGCGAGGCCACCGGTTTCGACCAGGGCTGCGGCTTCTTCGACGCGATGGCGCAGGACCCGGTACTGCAGCACGTCAAGCTGATCGCGGAACCGTGGGACTGCGGCCCCGGCGGCTACCAGCCCGGCAACTTCCCGCCGCGCTGGGCGGAGTGGAACGACGCCTTCCGCGACACCGTCCGCTCCTTCTGGCGCGGCGACGAAATGCAGGCGGCCGCGCTGGCCACCCGGCTGACCGGCTCGGCGGATCGCTTCGACCAGCGCGGGCGTCGTCCATGGGCCAGCGTCAACTTCATCACCGCGCACGACGGCTTCACGCTGCACGACCTGGTGTCGTACAACCACAAGCGCAACGATGCCAACGGCGAAGACAACCGCGACGGCCACGACGACAACCGCTCGTGGAACTGCGGCGCCGAAGGACCGACCGACGACAGCCGCGTGCTGACGCTGCGCGAGCGGCAGAAGCGCAACATGCTGGCCACGCTGCTGCTGTCGCAGGGCACGCCGATGCTGCTCGCCGGCGACGAGTTCGGGCGCAGCCAGCAGGGCAACAACAATGCCTACTGTCAGGACAATGAACTGAGCTGGCTCAACTGGACCGGGCTGGACGACCCGGCCGGCGAGCAGCTCAGCGCCTTCGTGTGCCGCCTGCTGAAGCTGCGCGCCGCGCTGCCGGCGCTGCGCATGGCACGCTTTGCCACTGGCGGCGATCCGGAAAGCACCTTCCGCGACGTCGTCTGGCTGCGCTCCGATGGCGAGGAAATGCAGGCCGGTGACTGGAACGACGCGCAGATGCGCTGCTTCGGCATGCGCGTCGACGGTCGCGCGCTGCGTCTGCACGAACCCGACCCGGCGGCCGAAACGCTGATCGAACTGGTGGTCAATGCCTCGCCCGAGGACGTCGGCTGGACGCTGGACGACGGCGACAGCGAATACCCGTGGCGGCGCCTCATCGACACGTCGAGCGGATACGTCGCCGCGGTCGAGGGCAACAACGGTCGCGTGCTCATCGCCGGGCGTTCGCTGCAGCTGTTCGCGACCGGCCTGACGGCGGGCGGCGAGGAAATGCTGGCGGCGCTGCAACGTGCGCTCGACGGGGTCGATGCGTCGGAGGCGGTGTCATGAACGCCGTCATCCGCACCGCAACGCTGCAGAACCGCTACCTGCGCCGGCTGCGCAGGGGCGACGGCTTCGTCTACGTGACGACGGCCGGGCGCCCTTACCGCGACCGCGAAGGCCTGGCGCGCATCGCCGCGCTGGCGATCCCGCCCGCCTATACCGACGTCTATGTCAGTCCGGACCCGGAGGCGGAACTGCAGGCTTTCGGACGTGACGCGCGCGGACGGCTGCAGTACCGCTATCACCCCGACTTCGTCCATCGCAACGCGCTGCGCAAGTGGCGCCGCCTGTCGCGTTTCGCCGACGCCCTGCCGCAGATGCTGGCGACGGCGGGCGCCGACCTTAGGCGCAGCGGTCTGCCGCAGCGCAAGGTGCTGGCGCTGATGACGCGGCTGCTGCACGCGGTGTACTTCAGGGTCGGTGACGAGAGCTATACGCGGGCGCACCGCAGCTACGGCCTGACCACGCTGTGCAAGCGCCACGTCGCCATCGAGGGCACGCAGGCGGTGTTCCGCTACCGCGGCAAGCACGGCGTGATGCAGGAACAGGTGGTACGCGACCGCGGCGCCGTGGCCGTGCTCGGCCGTCTGCTCGAACTGCCGGGCAAGACGCTGTTCCAGTACGAGGAAGGCGGCCTGCGCCGGCCGGTGCGGGCGGCGGAACTGAACGCCTACATCCACGAAACGATAGGGTCCTTCTCCAGCAAGGATTTCCGCACCTGGGGCGGCACGCTCAAGGCCGCCGAATTCCTGACGCGGCAGGGGCCGCTGGACGACGCCCAGGCGGCACCGCGCGTGCTGCTGCGCTGTGTGCGTTCGGTCGCCGCCAGCCTGGGCAACACGGCGCCGGTCACCCGGGCGAGCTACATCTGCCCGGTCATCTTCGATCTCTATCTGTCCGGCATCGTGCTTGAGGACTACGCGTCCGACGAGCCTGAGGACGGACTGTCGCGCAGCGAGGCAGCGCTGCGCCGGATGCTGGCCAGCGCGCCGGCCCGCCGTGCGGTGCGCTCGTCGCCGCCCGGCGCCCGGCGCGAGCAGTCCGGCGAGGCACGCCATCTGGCGCGTGTTCCGTCGAAAAGTGCGCAATCCGATCGCCCGGTCGCGGATGCGAACTCACGTGGAGGTGAATCATGATTTCCGGGAAATCCATTCTTGCATTCGTGATGGCGGGCGGCGAAGGTGGCCGTCTCCATCCGCTGACGGCCGAGCGCTCCAAGCCCTCGGTCCCCTTCAACGGACGGCACCGCATCGTCGACTTCGTGCTGTCCAACCTGGTCAATTCCGGCATCAACTCGATCTACCTGCTGGTGCAGTACAAGTCGCAGTCGCTGATCGAGCACATCCGGCGAACCTGGGTCATGAGTCCGCTGTTCCCGAACCAGTTCATCACCGTCGTGCCACCGCAGATGCTGCACGGACCGGAGTGGTTCCAGGGAACGGCCGATTCTGTCTACCAGAACCTGCACCTGCTCGATCGCGTGCGGCCCGATCTGGTGCTGGTGTTCGGGGCCGACCACATCTACCGGATGGATATCCGCCAGATGGCGCGTCATCACCTCGAAACCGGCGCCGACGCGACCGTGGCGGCCTTGCCGGTACCGGTCGAGAACTCGGCCTCGTTCGGCATCATCCGCACCGATTCCACCGGCCGCATCCGCGACTTCCAGGAAAAGCCGGCTACGGCCGAGTCGATGCCGGGACGCAAGGGCTATGCCTTCGCGTCGATGGGCAACTACATCTTCAATACCGAGGCGCTGGTCGAGGCGCTGACGCGCGCCCACTCCAAGGGGGGGCACGACTTCGGCAAGAACCTGCTGCCGGCGATGGCGGAAACGCACCGGCTGATGGCCTACGACTTCTCGACCAATGTGGTGCCCGGGCTGCGCGACTGCGAGGAGGTCGGCTACTGGCGCGACGTCGGCACCATCGACGCCTACTACGACGCGCACTTCGACACGCTGGGCGAGGACCCGCGCTTCTGCATGTTCAATTCGCGCTGGCCCATCTTTGCCGCGCCCGATCAGACCGAGGCGGCGCAGGTGATCGACGGCCACCTGCGCACGGCGTCGATCGCCGCCGGTGTGCTGATACGGCGTGCCGTCATCCAGCGCTCGATGCTGCGCCGGGACGTGGTGGTGGAGGAGGACGCCGAGGTGTCCGACTCCATCGTGATGGACCGCACCGTGATCGGACGCGGCGCGAAGATCCGGCGCGCCATCATCGACCAGAACAACTTCGTGCCGCCCGGCATGCGCATCGGCTTCGACGAGGCGGAGGACCGCGCCCGTTTCCACGTCAGTGAACGCGGCATCGTCGTCGTCGGGAAAGGACAGCTGACGCCATGACGGAACTGCGCAGCGCCGGGCCCGCGGTCAGCAGCGTGGAGACGCTTTCGTTCATTCACCGCATGCCCTTCGGCCCGTGTCCGGCGAACGGCATCGACGACAGCCAGGGTTACCTGTTCAGGCTGTACGCGCCGGCGGCCGGCGAGGTCGAGGTGCTGCTCGCCACCGCTGACGGACACGAGGACGCACATCCGTGCCGGCGTACCGACGACGGCTGGTGGATGCGCACCGTGCCGTACGCCCGCACCGGTGATCGCTACCGCTACCGGGTGGACGGCACCGAGGTGCCGGACCCGGCGTCGCGGGCCAATCCGGACGACGTCGGCGGACCCTGCCAGCTGGTGGACCCGGCGCGCTTCGAGTGGCGGCCTGCCGAAGCGCAGTGGCAGGGGCGACCGTGGTGCGAAGCGGTGATCTACGAACTTCACGTCGGCACGTTTACGCCGGAAGGCACATACGCCGCCGCCGAGGCGCGTCTCGAAGAACTGGCGGCGCTCGGCATCACGGCAGTCGAACTGATGCCGCTGGCCGAATTTCCGGGCGCGCGCGGCTGGGGCTACGACGGCGTGCTGCCGTTCGCGCCCGAGTCGTCCTACGGCACCCCGGACGATCTGAAGCGCTTCGTGCAGAGCGCGCACCGGCTCGGGCTGATGGTGCTGCTCGATGTCGTCTACAACCATTTCGGCCCCGAAGGCAATTACCTGCATCTGTACGCGCCGTCCTTCTTCACCGCGCAGCACCAGACACCGTGGGGCGCCGCCATCGACTACGAGGGCGAGGCCCAGGTGCGCGAGTTCTTCATCCACAACGCGCTCTACTGGCTGCAGGAGTTCCGCTTCGACGGCCTGCGACTGGACGCCGTGCATGCCATCATCGACGGGTCGAGCACGCATTTCCTCGAAGAGCTGTCGCGACGGGTGCGCCGTGAACTTGCCGACCGGCGCATCCACCTCGTACTCGAAAATCCGCTCAACGGCGCGCAGCGGCTTGCCGGAGAAGCCGACCCGGGGCGCTACGAAGCGCAGTGGAACGACGATTTCCACCACGCGGCCCACGTCATCCTGACCGGCGAGACCGACGGCTACTACGGCGACTTCGCCAGCGCGCCGGTGCACCACCTCGCGCGCTGCCTGCTGCAGGGCTTCGCCTACCAGGGCGAACATTCCGCCTTCCACGGCGGGCCACGCGGCGAGCCGAGCTGCACGCTGCCGCCGACCGCCTTCGTCTGCTTCCTGCAGAACCACGACCAGATCGGCAACCGCGCGCTGGGCGAGCGGCTGGCCGCCATGGTGCCGACGCACCGGCTGCGCGTGCTGGTCGCGGTGCTGCTGCTGTCGCCGTCACCGCCGCTCATCTTCATGGGCGAGGAGAGCGGCGCCACCAGCCCCTTCATGTATTTCTGCGACTTTGAAGGCGAGCTCGCGCGCAAGGTGAAGGAGGGCCGGCGCAACGAGTTTGCCGCCTTCGCCTGGCCCGACGGGCCGCGCACCGTTCCCGATCCCTGCGATCCGGAAACCTTCGTCATCAGCAGGCTGGACTGGCGCCAGCGGGAAGAGGCGGTCGGCCGGCAGTGGCTTGCCTTCTATCAGGCACTGCTGACGCTGCGCCGCGAACGGGTGGTGCCGTGCGTTCCGCTGCTGCAGACCGGACGCTGCAGCAGCATGCTGTTCGGCGACACCGCGTTCGAGATCCGCTGGTCGGGCGAAGGCGTTTCGCTCGTCATGCAGGCCAATCTGGGCGATGCGCCGGAGGCGGTACCCGACGTACCGGGGGCGCAGCCCTTCGCCGCCGTCGGCGGCGGTGGCGATGGCGAACCCGGTCTGCCGCCCTGGTCGATGCGGATGTTCGTGCTGCATAACGGGGCGACGCAATGAGCGGAGCTTTCGCTGCGCTGTGCAGCCGGCTCGGCATCGCGCCGGATTTCGAGGACGCCTGGGGACGCCGCTTCGAGGTGCCGGAGGAGAGCCGCCTGGCGCTGGCGGCAGCACTCGGACATCCGCTGGCCGGCGGTGACCCCGATCGCGCTGCCGTCGCCGCCCTGGCGGCGCTGGACGATGCCGACGCCGCCCGCGTGCTGCCGCCGGTCATCGTGCTGTCGCTGGGCGAAGGACCGCTCACGCTGACGCTGCAATCGGAAGAGGCGGTGCGCGCCGGCGTGCTGCATTGGCGGCTGGTACTCGAACAGGGCGGCGAACGCCGCGGGCGCACCGCGCTCGGGCGTACCGAGGACGGCCGCACCGCCACCGTGGCGCTGGACTCCTCGTTACCCGCCGGCTGGCACCGGCTGTCCCTCTATCTGCCGGGCGCGACGCCGCGCCTGCTGGTCGAAAGCACGCTGGCGCTGTGTCCGGCCGCCTGCGTGCGTCTGCCGCGCGAAGGCGAGGGCGCGCGGCTGTGGGGGCCGGCGGTGCAGGTGTATGCGCTGCGTTCGCCGCACAGCTGGGGCATGGGCGACTTCGGCGATCTGCGCCGGCTGATCGACCTCGCCGCCGACGCTGGCGCCCACTTCGTCGGCGTCAATCCGCTGCACGCGCTGTTCCCGCACGACCCCGAGCGGGCGAGCCCGTACAGCCCGTCGAACCGCGAATGGCTCAATGTGCTGTACATCGACATCGAGGCGACGCGCGACTTCGGCGAGTGCGGCGCGGCGCAGGCGCGCGTCGCCGATCCGGCGTTCGCGGCACGGCTCGACGCGCTGCGCGCGACCGAGCTGATCGACTACCGGGGCGTGGCGGCCGCCAAGCTTGATGTGCTCGAACTGCTGTACACGCACTTCCGGCGAGAACATCTGGACCGTGGCACGCAGCGCGCCGGCCTGTTTCGCGACTTCCAGCGCGAAGGCGGACGCAGCCTGCGCCTGCATGCGCTGTTCGACGCGCTGCAGGCGCACTTTCACGCCGTCGATTCCGCGGTCTGGGGGTGGACGCTGTGGCCCGAGCCCTATCGCGACGTCGACGGCGAGGCGGTGCGCGCCTTCATGCTTGAGAACGAGGAGCGCATCGAGTACTTCGAGTACCTGCAATGGCAGGCCGAGGCGCAGCTCGCGACGGTGGCGCGCCGGGCGCGTGCGCGCGGCATGCGCATGGGGCTGTATCGCGACCTCGCGGTGGGCGTCAATGAAGGCGGTTCGGAAACGTGGATACGGCCGCATCTGCACGCGGCCGGCGCACACGCCGGCGCGCCGCCGGACGAACTGAATCCGGCCGGCCAGGACTGGGGCTTCCCGCCGCTCATTCCGCAGCGGCTGCAGCAGGACCCCTCGTCCTTCCGTGCCGTGCTGGCGGCCAATATGCGGCACGCCGGCGCGCTGCGCATCGACCACGTGATGAGCCTGATGCGGCTGTTCTGGCTGCCTTCGGGCGGCACGGCACGCATCGGCGCCTACGTCGGCTATCCGATGGACGAGCTGTTCAGGCTGCTGTGCCTGGAAAGCGTGCGCAACGAGTGCATCGTCATCGGAGAGGATCTGGGCATCGTACCGCCGCAGGTGCGGGCAGCGATGGATCGCTACGGGCTGCTGTCCTACCGGCCGCTGTACTTCGAAAGCCGCGACGGCGTGTTCCAGCCGGCGCGCAACTGGCCGGCCGACGCATTGGCGGTGGTCGGCACGCACGACCTGCCGACGCTGAGCGGCTACTGGAGCGCGCTCGACCTGCAGCAACGCGATGCGCTCGGCCTGTATTCGGACCCGGCGCTGCGCGAACGCCAGGCGGCGCAGCGCGAAAGCGACCGCGGCGCATTGCTCGACGTACTTGAGGCGGAAGGCCTGCGCCTGCCGGAGGACGCGGCATCGGCGACGCATGCGGCCGACCCGGCGCTGATGCTCGCCATCTACCGCTACCTCGCACGCACGCCGGCGGCCATGGTGGCAGTGCAGCTGGAGGACGTGCTGGGGCAGGCCGAGTCGGTGAACCTGCCTGGCACCAGTGAGGAGCGCTGGCCGAACTGGCGGCGCAAGCTGGGCTGCGATCTGGCCGACATCGGCGCCGACGAGCGCTGGTTCGCGCTGGCGGCGGTGATGAATGCCGAACGGCCGGCGTCGGCGCTGCCGCTGTCCGGCGGCCCGCCCGACTTCCAGCCGCGCGAGGCCGATGTGCCGCGGGCGACCTACCGTCTGCAGTTCCACCGCGGCTTCGGCTTCGCGCAGGCGGAAGCGGCCTTGTCCTATCTGTCCGACCTCGGCATCAGCCACATCTATGCCTCGCCCTATCTGAAGGCGCGGCCCGGCAGCAGTCACGGCTACGACATCGTCGACCACGGCAGCCTCAACCCCGAAATCGGCGACGAACAGCAGTTCGACCGCTACTGCGCGCGGCTGGCCGAGTACGGCCTGGGTCAGCTGGTCGACGTCGTGCCCAATCACGTCGGCGTGCTCGGCGGCAGCAACGACTGGTGGCTGGACGTACTCGAGAACGGCGCCGCGTCGCCATTCGCCCGCCATTTCGACATCGACTGGAATCCGCCCTTTCCGGAACTGCAGGGCAAGGTGCTGCTGCCGGTGCTCGGCGACCAGTACGGCCGGATACTGGAGGCAGGCGAACTGCAGCTCGCGTTCGACGAGGCGAGCGGCGCCTTCTGCGTGCGCTACCACGAGCACGCCTTCCCGGTCGATCCGTCCGACTACCCGGCAATACTCGAGGCCGGCGTCGATGACGATGGCGACGACTGCGGCGTCGAGCTGGAAACGCTGATCGTCGCGCTGGCCCATCTTCCGGCGCGCGACGTCGAGTCGAGCGGGCTGCGTGACGAACGCCTGCGCAACGCGGCGCTGTTCAAGCGCCATCTGGCGGCGCTGCACGCACGACTGCCGGCGGTCCGTGCGCGGGTTGAGAGCGGCGTCGCGGCGTTCAACGGCACCCCGGGCGAGCCGTCCAGCTTCGACCGGCTGGACGCGCTGCTGTCGCGCCAGGCCTACCGGCTGGCGTCATGGCGGGTGGCCGCCGACGACATCAACTACCGGCGCTTCTTCGACGTCAATGATCTGGCCGCGCTGCGCATGGAGGAGCCGGCCGTGTTCGACGCGACGCACGCGCAGATCTTCCGCTGGGTGGCGCAGGGCAGGGTGACCGGCATGCGCATCGATCATCCCGACGGGCTGTCCGATCCGGCCGGCTACTTCGTCCGGCTGCAGAAGCAGTACGCCGAAGCGCGCCGCCGCGCCGACCCGGGCGCGACCGAGCCGACGCTCTACCTCGTGGTCGAGAAGATACTGGCCGAATTCGAACCGCTGCCGGCCGACTGGCCGGTGCATGGCGGCACCGGTTACCGCTTCGCCTGCCTGTCGCACAGCCTGATGGTGGACGCCGCGCAGGAGGCGCGCTTCACCCGCGTCTATCGCGCGTTCACCGGCGAGGTACGCGACTTCAGCACGATGCTGCGCGACGCCAAGCATCTGATCATGACCCACTCGCTGTCGGGCGAACTGGGGCGTCTTGCCGCGCAGCTGCACGCGATCGCGCAGTGCGACCGGCGCACGCGCGACTTCACGCGCAGCCGGCTGCGCAGTGCGCTGAGCGAAATCATCGCCGCCTTTCCGGCCTATCGCAGCTATATCGGTCCGGCCGGTCATTCGCAGCACGATCGCCGCCTGGTCGAGCGCGCCGTGGCCGAGGCGGCGGCGCTCGGACTGGCCGGCGACGCCAGCGTGCTGCGCTTCGTGCGCGACGTGCTGCTCGGTGCGCCGACCGAGCCCGACCCGTCGCTGCGCGCGCTCAAGCTCACCTTCGCCTGCCGCTTCCAGCAGTTCACCGCGCCGGTGATGGCCAAGGCGATGGAGGACACCGCCTTCTACCGCTACAACCGGCTGGTGTCGCTGAACGACGTCGGCGGCGACCCGCGCACCTTCGGCATCGGCATCGACGACTTCCACGGCGCTAACGAGCGCATCGCCTGCACGCATCCGTTCGGCCTGCTTGCCTCGTCGACGCACGACAGCAAGCGCTCGGAGGACGTGCGGGCGCGCATCGACGTGCTGTCCGAAATGCCCGGCCCGTGGCGTTTCGCGCTGCGGCGCTGGCGCGGCATCAACCAGCGGCGCAAGACCCGCCTCGGCAACGGACTGGCGCCGTCGGCCGACGACGAATACCTGTTCTACCAGACCCTGGTCGGCGTGTGGCCCTTCGACGCCCCCGGCGACGACGCGCCGCCGCTGCGCGAGCGCGTCGAGGCCTACATGATCAAGGCGGCGCGCGAAGCGAAGAGACATACCAGCTGGATGAATCCGGACCCCGCCTACGAAACCGCGCTGGCCGACTTCGTGCGCCGTCTGCTGGCGGGCGACGCGGCGCGCAACGCCTTCCTCGCCGATTTCCTGCCGCTGCAGCGCACGGTGGCGTTGTTCGGCGGCTACAACAGCCTGTCGCTGCTGCTGCTCAAGCTGACCGCGCCCGGCGTGCCCGACACCTACCAGGGCTGCGACACCTGGTGCTTCACGCTGGTCGATCCGGACAACCGGCGGCCGGTGGACTTCGACCGCCGCAGCCGCATGCTGGCGGACCTCAGGGCGCGCTGGCCGGACGGCGCCGACGCCGAGGGCCTGCGCGAAATGGTGGCGAAGATGGCTGACGGTCGGATCAAGCTCTATCTGCTGTGGCGCGCGCTGCAGATCCGTCGCCGCTTCGAGCGCACGCTGCGCGAGGGGCGCTACATGCCGCTGGAGGTCGAAGGCCCGGTGGCTCATCACGTGATCGCGTACGCGCGCGTGCTCGGGCAGCGGGTGATCATCACGATAGCGTCGCGGCTGCTGTTCGGTCTCACCGGCGGCGACCCGCAGCGCGTCTGCGAACGCGAACTGTGGGCGAACACACGGGTGGTGCTGCCGGCCTGCAGTCCGCAACGCTGGCGGGAGGCCTTCGGCGGTACCGTCGTCGGCACCGACGGCCGGGCGGGGCGTATCGACGTCGGCCCGCTGTTCGCCGCCTTGCCGCTTGCGTTGCTGGTGCCGCAGGGCCTGGAAGAATGACCGCGGCGACGCCGCAGGCGGGCGCCGCCCTAGCGCGGCGGCAGCAGCGCTTCGACCGAACGGGCGGCGCCGAGCAGCGGCAGCCGGCAGTCGGTCACCACCCACAGCGGCAGCTCGGCCATCAGGCCGCTGTGCCGCCCCTTGTCGTGGAAGGCCGCGAGAAAGCGTGCCGCCTGGGCCGGCAACAGCTGGGGGGCGATACCGCCAGTCAGGAAGACGCCGCCGGCGGCCAGCACGGTCAGTGCATGATCGCCAGCGACTGCGCCGTAGCAGTCGACGAATACATCGAGCGCCCGCATCGCATGCGGGTCGCCAGCCGCGGCGCGACGCCACACCGCTTCGCCGTTGTCGTCGGCGCGCACGGCGGTACCGCGCCGGTCGCACAGCCAGTCGTGGATGCGGACCAGACCGGGGCCGGACACGACCTGTTCGGCGATCACCCGTCCGCCCTGGTGGTGCAGGTAAGCCCACAGCTCGGCCTGTTCCTCGTTGGAAGGGGTGAAGCCGACGTGGCCGCCTTCGCCGGGGACGATCACGCAGTTCGCGCCGGCCGGCACGCGCAGCGCGACGCCCAGTCCGGAGCCGGCGCCGATCACCAGCTGCGGCGCACCCGGCCTGACCGCGCCGGTCTGCAGCGACAGCAGTCCGTCGCTGCCCAGCTCACCGATGCCGTGCGCGCTCGCCTCGAAGTCGTTGAGCAGCCGCACCGGTGCGCCGCCGAGCACGATGCGCAGCGCCGCCTCGTCGACCGACCACTCGAGATTGGTCATGTCCACACGCCCGTCGATCACCGGTCCGGCGACGCCGAAACCGGCGGCCTCGAGCTCGACCGCGTGGCGCAGCGTCTGCGCGGTCGCCGCGAAGAAGTGATCGAGCATGGTCGGAAGGTCAGGCCACTCGGCGTTGGTATAGCGCTGCGTGCGCACGAAGCTGAGCCGCGCTCCGTCGATCCGCTCGACCAGTCCGAGCAGGCTCTTGGTGGCGCCGATATCGCCGCACAGGATCATTGCAGTCTCCTTTTTTCGATTTTCAGGGCGGCTCGCGCTGCGCCCGTCTGTACCCGGAGGTCCTCGTCATGAAAGCCGGAAAGCCGTTGCGCGTACTGTTCACCACGTCGGAGTGCGCGCCGTGGGCCAAGGTCGGCGGACTGGGCGAAATCAGCGCCGCACTGCCGCCCGCATTGCGCGCGCTCGGCCTGGACGTACGCGTGCTGCTGCCGTGCTATCCGTCGGTCCGTGCCTGCGCGCGGGGGGCGCGCAGCATCGCCACCCTCGACGCCGAGTTCGGCCTGCCGGCGGCGCGGCTGCTGCGGGCTACGCTGCCGGGCGAGGTGCCGGCGCTGCTGCTCGATTGCCCGGCGCTCTATATGCGCGACGGCGGACCTTACGTCGACGCCAACGGTGCTGACTACGCCGACAACGCACTGCGTTTCGGCCTGCTGTCGCGCGTCGCGGCGCGCCTGGCTTCGGCCGGCAGTCCGCTGCGCTGGCGTGCCGACGTGCTTCACTGCAACGACTGGCCGACCGGGCTGGCGCCGCTCTACCTGAGCGGCCTGCCGGATCCGGCAGGCAGCGTGTTCTCCATCCACAATCTCGCGTTCCAGGGTCTGTTCCCGCTGTCCGAAGCAGGGTCGCTGGGCATACCGGCAGGCGCCTTGCACAGCGATGGCGTCGAGTTCTGGGGGCGGCTGTCCTTCATGAAGGCGGCCTTGCGTTACGCCGACCGGCTGTGTGCGGTCAGTCCGAGCTACGCGCGCGAAATCCTCGACGCCGAGCACGGATGCGGGCTGGAGGGCGTGCTGCGCGAGCGGAGCGCCGACCTCGTCGGCATCCTGAACGGCATCGACAGCGCGCTGTGGGACCCGGCTTCCGACGTACACCTGGCGAGGTGTTACGACGCGCGCTCGCTGGCCGGCAAGCGCGTCAACAAGCGAGCGCTGCAGCAGGAAATGGGCTTGCAGCAGAACGACGACGTGCTGTTGTGCGGAATGGTGACGCGGCTGACCGACCAGAAAGGCGTCGACCTGGTGCTCGATGCGCTGCCCGCGCTGCTCGAACGGCCGCTGCAGCTCGCCCTGCTGGGCACCGGCGATGCGGCGCTCGAACGGGCGGTGGCCGACGCGGCCGCGGCCGCGCCGGGCCGCGTCGCAGCACGCATCGGTTTCGACGAGGGGCTGGCGCACCGCATCGAGGCGGGCGCCGACGTCTTCCTGATGCCGTCCCGTTTCGAACCCTGCGGCCTGAATCAGATGTACAGCCAGCGCTACGGCACGCCGCCCATCGTCCGCGCGACCGGCGGGCTGCGCGACAGCGTGACCGATTTCAGCGAGGCGGCCGTGCGTGGCGGCGAGGCGACCGGTTTCGTGTTCGACGAGGCCAGCGCCGACGCGCTGCGCGGCGCGATCGAACGCGCGCTGGCTGTCTATGGCCGCCCGGCGGTGTGGCGAACGCTGTGCCGCAATGGCATGGCGCGCGCCTTCGGCTGGGATCGCCCGGCACTGGCCTACCGGACGCTGTACGCCTCGGTGCGCGCTCGCCGCTGAGCGCGCGGGCGCAGTCTGGCGGATCCACGGGGCGGACATCGGGTTCAGCGCACGACGTCGGCGAACACGCGCTGCCAGTCGGCGACGAAGCGTCCGATCGCGAATCGCTCGCGCGCGTCGTGCCGGGCGCACGCACCCATGGCGGCCGCTTCGGCCGGGTCGGCGAGAAGACGCCGGGTGGCGTCCACCAGCTTCTGCGGATCGGTGGCGAGGCAGCCTGAGCGACCGTCACGGACGACCGTCACCAGCTCGGTGGTGGCCAGACCGACCACCGGCAGCCCGACCATCATCGCTTCGATCGCCGACAGGCCGAGACTGGTCCAGCGCACCGGATGGAGGTAGAGCCGGTAGCGGGCGAGGAAATGAGGCAGTTCCGGGTTGGCAATCTCGCCCAGGCCGTCGCACTGTTCGGAGCCCATGCCGACCAGATCGATCTGCAGCGACGCGCGCACCTGCTGGAACACGTCCAGCCCCAGCCGGCGGCCGCGCCGCGCCAGGTTGTTCACGACGGCGATGGCGCGCGGCAGTTCGCCGGTGCAGCGCACCTCGTCCGGCACCATCACGCCGTGCTCGATCACGCAGGTCGGCGTGCGCCCGCTGTCCCACATCAGTGCGTTGAAGGCGGTCACATGGACCAGCAGCACCTGCGGATCGTCGACCGGATGACGCGTGTCGGTGGGATGCTGCTGCGGCGGATCGTGTTCGAGGTAGATGCGCGGCAGGCGCCGCTGAGCCTCTGTCAGATAGCGGTGCTGGCCTTCGTTCCAGGCGGCTGCATCCTGGAACAGGATGCAGTCGAACTGCGTCGTCGCCAGCGCGTCGACCGGTACCTCGACCACGTTGTCTCCCCATGGCAGCGCGCCGGCCCGGCCGCTGTAGCCGGGGCTGCGCGCGGCGTCGACCGGCAGCAGGAACACGTGCGGCACCTGACTGAGGTAGTACATGTAATTGCCGTGCACGTGCCAGGTCAGTATGCGTAGCGGTCGCGCCATGTCAGTGTCCGTCCGCAGTCGGGGTGGCCGACGTGCGGGCGCTGTCGGCCCCCCCGTCGAGCAGCTCGCGTGCGGCGGCGGCGACGCGCGCCGGGTCGAGCAGACGCAGGCAGGCGTGATGGTGCTGCGGACAGACGCTGCGGTAGCACCAGCGGCACGGAACGTCCTCGTACAGCACGCGGTGCTCGACCTGCCACGGTGCATGCTGCGGGTTGGTCAGCGCATACACGTCGACCACCGGTGTGCCGAGCGCCGACGCGATGTGCACCGGTCCGGTGTTGTTGGCGATCAGCAGCGCGGCGCCGTCGATGACCGCGGCCAGTCCGCCGAGATCGAGCACGCCGGCCAGCGTGGCGCTGCCGGTCGAGGTCTGCCGCCGTACGTCGCGTATCGTTTCGCTTTCGTCAGTGGAGCCGGTAAACACGATCTGCAGGCCGTCCTCGTCGGCCGGCTCCCCGAGGTGTTCGAGCACGGCCGCGTAAAGCTCCGGCGGGTAGCGCCGCGATGGCGCGCTGGCCCCCGGATGCACGACGATGTAGGGCTGCGCGGGGTCGATCCCGGCGGAACGCAGCAGCGTGTCGGCGCGCATGCGGTCGTCGTCGCGGATGTGGAAGGACAGGTGAGTGTCCTCGGTGCGCGCGCCGACCGCCTCGACCAGATCGAGCTGGCGGCGCACTTCGTGACGCAGCACCTCGTGCGGCTCCGGGTCGATGATCCAGTCGCTGAGCAGGTGATAGGGGTTCTCGCGGCTGTAAGCCAGGCGCAGCGGAATGTGGGCGAGCCAGCAGAGCAGGGCGGCGGGCAGCGCGCTCTGGCTGTATACGGTGAAGATGACGGCCGCGTCGAAGTGTTCCTGCCGCAGCGTTTCCGCCAGCGCCAGCAGCTCGTCCGGCAGCAGCGTGCCGCCGGGCAGCCAGGGCGGGCGCGCCTGCAGTACCTCGTCCGCGTCTTCCAGGTGCGGCTGCAGCGCCTTGCCGGCGGAGCCGGCGAGCAGCGTGATGTGGCGTCCTGGCGTCGACTGGCGCAGCGCGCGCAGGGCGGGGGTGGTCATCAGCACGTCGCCCATGTTGTCCAGCCGCACCGCGAGCACGCGACGTGCCGCCTGCCAGGCGTCCATATCGCACTGCCCGCGCAGCGTCTGGCCGTGCGACAGCTGTCCGCCGACGGGCGGTGGCGCCGGGTTCAGGCGGTCCATGACTGAGCTCCCTCCGGCGTCCGCGCGCGCGGTGCCGGGCGACGATGGGCCAGTATGTGGTCGGCGGCGTCGCGCAGCGTGTGCGCGATGTGATCGGGCCGGCGCAGCGGGCCGTCCACCCATTCGGTCTCCGAGCCGACGTCGAGCAGTATCGTCCGGCAGCCGGCACGCCGCCCCGCTTCGACGTCGTCGAGAATGTCGCCGATCATCCACGACGACGCGAGGTCGATGCCGTGCACCTGGGCGGCACGTTGCAGCAGACCGGGCAGCGGCTTGCGGCAGTCGCAGACGCGGGCGCCGTCACTGACCGACGGATGGTGCGGACAGTGATAGATGCCGTCCAGCACGACGCCGAAGGTCGCCAGCCGTTCAAGCAGTGCCGAGAACAGCGTCGCGATGGCCTGGTCGTCGAACAGGCCGAGCGCGATGCCGGGCTGGTTGGTCACCAGTATCAGGCGGTAGCCGGCGCGCTGCAGGCTGAACAGCGCCCCGCCGGCGTCTTCGCGTATGCGCAGGTGGGCGGGGTCGACGTTATGCGGAACGTCTTCGACCAGTGTGCCGTCCTTGTCGATGAATACGGCGCGGCTCAGCGGACGGCCTGGGGTGGGGCGACTCAGGGCCATGACGTTTCTCCCATCGGCAGCACGGATATTTCGGCGACCACGCTCTCCGGCGGCAGCGTCAGCACGTTCACGACGGCCGCGGCGACCGCCTCCGGCGCCTGCAGAACCTTGGGATCAAGGTCGGGAAAGCGTTCCAGCAGGAAGGGCGTGCGCATGCCGCCGGCGATGACTGCGGTCACCTTGATGCCAAGCGGCCGCAATTCGGCGTGCAGCGCGTGCGAGAAACCGAGCAGCCCCCACTTGCTGGCGTGATAGGCCGAGGCGTTAGGCCAGGCGCGCTTGGCCGCAGTGGATGCGATATTGATGATGTGTCCGCCGCCGACCGCCTGCATATGCGTCAGCGCCCGTTTGCAGAACAGGAAGGGACCGCGCAGATTGGTGGCCATCACGTGGTCCCACTGCGCGATCTCGAGCTCGGCCAGCGGCAGCGTGTAGTCCACGCCGGCGTTGTTGATCAGGATGTTGAGTGCGCCGAAGCGCTCGCGTGCGTGTTCGAGGCAGCGTTCGACCTGCTCGGCATCGCCGACGTCCACCGCGCAGTGGCCGGTCTCGAAGCCGCGCTCGTTCAGCTCGCGACTCGCCTGTTCGACCGCGTCGCCGCGCATGTCGATCAGCATGACCCGCGCGCCGGCCTGACACAGCGCCTCGCTGAGCGCCCGGCCCAGTCCGCGGGCGGCGCCGGTGATCACCGCGGTGCGGCCTTCGAGAGGGCGTGCCGCCTTCATGATCCGGCCCTTTCCTCGAAGGCGGGCGCGTTACGCGTACACAGTTCCTCGTAGATGGCGTCGAGCGAGGTGCCGACCCGCTTCCAGGTAAAGGTGCTGCGGACCCGGCGCAGGCCGGCAGAGCCGAAGCTGCGCGCGCGCAACGGGTCGTCGTGCAGCCATTTCAGGCGTTCGGCCAGCGCCGGCGGGTCGTGCGGCGGCACCAGGTAGCCGGTCTCGCCGTCGACCACCGTGTGCCGGATGCCACCGACATCGGCGCCGATCACCGGGCGGCCACAAGCCATCGCTTCCAGCGGTGTGATGCCGAAGGGCTCGTACCAGGGCGTGGTGACGAACACGTTCGCCGCGCAGTAGTAGTCGCTCAGGGCCTCGCGCTCGCGACGGCCGGTAAACAGCGTCCGGTCGGCCACGCCCTCCTCTTCGGCGATCGCGCGCAGACGCGCGATTTCCGGCGTGTAGCGAGGGTCCGGGTGTTCGCCGCCGACGACGAGCAGCCGCGCGTCTATGCGGTGTTCCCGCTTCAGCACGCCGATGGCGCGGATCACGTTGTCGATGCCCTTGCGCGGCACCAGCCGGCCAAGCTGAAGCACGACGAACTCGTCGGCCGGCAGACCGAGCCGTTCGCGCGCACGGCCGTCGCCCGGCCCCAGTTCGCGCGTATCGACGCCGCAGGGGACGATGGCGATGCGCTCGCCATCGGCGCCGTACAGGCCGGTCAGGTCCGCGAAGTCCTGCGGACACTCGGCGATGATGCAGTCGGCACGATCGACCAGCGCTTCCTCGATCGCGATCCGCTCGTCCGGAAATCCGTCGGCGCTGCCCTGATGCAGCCGGCGGACGCGACCGAGCGCGTGGAAGGTGACGACCAGCGGCACCTGCAGCCGGTCGCGCAGGAAGAGGCCCACCTGTCCGGACATGAAGAAGTTCGCGTGCACGATGTCGTAGCGCCACGACCGCTGTTCGCACCAGCGCTCGATCCACGACGCGAAGGCCGGCATATGGGGAAGCAGTGCCTCCTTCGGCAGCGGTTGCGGCGGACCGGCATCCACCTGGATGACGCGCGTGCCGGGTGCCAGCACCGTCACCGCAGGCGTGGATGGATCGTCGCGCCGGGTGAACACATCGACCCGGTGACCCAGTGCGGCCAGCTCGCGGGCGACGAAGGCGACATAGACGTTCTGTCCCCCGCTGTCGACACCGCCCTGCGAGGCAAGGGGTGAAGCGTGTTCGCTGATCATTGCGATGTGCATGGAAGCTCCCGGCCGACAAATGCGATGCGGGGGTGGGGCAATCCATGTGCCCGTGCGAAAAGGCCTCCAGGCAGACCGGGCAGCGCGGCGCCGCCCGATGGCTCATGTAAGTTGAGCCGGACAAGGGAAAGAATTACCCGCTGCGGGGGCAGGGGCGAACGCCGATGGCGGGCCGGGAAAACGACCCAGACCCCAGCTCGATGTCACTCAAGGCGTAACAGGATGATGAGCGGCGTATCGGCGGATCACAGGCGGTAACAATCCGCCGGAGTCGAGCGCCAAAGGGATATGACGGACAGTTGCGGCGCCGTGCCGCTGCGCATCTGGACGTAATTTATTAACCTTATTTAACAATTACCGAGGCATGTGGATTTGGCGGTGCAGCATGCTGAGAGACCGCGCCGCCCCGGTGCAGCTTGCCGGACGGATGCCGATGTGATGGTCAAGATCGGCGCCGCGGGCCCCCTTTTCACCTGTCCGCCGGAGGCCGCATGCCCCGAGTCCTGCTCGTAGATGATGATCCCGAGGCGATCGAATGGCTGTCGGAGCTGATCCGCAGCGAGGGTTACACCGTCGCCGCGGTCGATTCGCTCAAGGCGGCACGGATACACCTCACCCGCTCGACCCCTGAGCTCATCCTGACCGACCTGATGCTGCCCGACGGGCAGGGCATCGAACTGCTCGCCGATTTCGGCTCCAGACCGGCGCCGGCCATCGTCGTCGTGACCGGCTACGCGAGCATAGAGAGCGCCATCGAGGCGATGCGCGCCGGCGCCACCGACTATCTCATCAAGCCGCTCGACCATGAGCGGCTGCGGGGCATCCTGAGCCGGATGCCGAAAACCGAAGTGCTGCGCGAGGAGATCGGGGAACTGCGAAGCGAACTGATACGCCTCGGACACTTCGGACACATGCTTGGAAATTCGCCGGCGATGCGCCGGATCTACAACCAGATCGACCGCGTGGCGCCGACGTCGGCGACCGTGTTGCTGATCGGCGAGAGCGGTACCGGCAAGGAAGTGGTCGCGCAGACGCTGCACGATCTCAGCCGGCGCAAGCGCCAGCCTTTCCTGCCGCTGAACTGTGGCGCCGTGTCGCCACAGCTGATCGAGAGCGAACTGTTCGGCCACGAGAAGGGCAGCTTCACCGGCGCCGACCGGCAGCACCGCGGCTTTTTCGAACGGGCGCACGGCGGCACGCTGTTCCTCGACGAAGTGACCGAAATGCGCCCCGACCTGCAGGTCAAGCTGCTGCGCGTGCTGGAAACAGGCACCTTCATGCGCGTGGGCACCAACGATCCCATCGTCACCGACATCCGGCTCATCGCCGCGACCAACCGGGTACCGGAAGATGCGGTGGCGGAAGGACGCCTGCGCGAGGATCTTTACCACCGGCTGAACGTGTTCCCCATCGTCCTGCCGCCGCTGCGCGAACGCGGTACCGACATCGAACTGCTGGCCCAGCACTTCCTGGCAGAACTGAACGAGCGCGAGAACCGGAACAAGCGCTTCTCGCCGGAGGCGCTCGCGTCGCTGTACGCCCACTCGTGGCCGGGCAATGTGCGCGAGCTGAAGAACTACGTCCATCGCGTGTTCATCCTGGCCGACGAGGTGATCGAACCCGATCTGGCGCCGGACAACTTCACCAAGGCGTCGGCCGGGCCGGTGCTCACCATCCGCGTCGGTACGCCGCTGGAGGAGGTGAACCGGCGGGTGCTCGAAGCCACGCTTCAGGAATGCGGCAACGTGAAGCGCAAGGCAGCCGAGGTGCTCGGTATCAGCCTGAAAACCCTCTACAACCGTCTGTCGCTCTACAACTCGGTGCGTGTCGAGGAACTGGAAACCGAAGGCGATCTGGAGCACAGCGGGCAGGAGGAGTGAGGCGCTTTCCGGAACCGCCCGTCGGCAAAGCCAGCATAGGGGCGCCGAACAGGAGTCATCCGATGAAACGAAACCGAGCGCGCGCATGGCGCGGCAAGAAAACCCTGCATGGCAGTACCGACGTGGATCTGACCCGTCGCCGGCCGCACGACGAAGGACTTTCTCTTCCCTACGAGCGGGACGAGTCGCCGGACGAGCCTGCGGGCAGCGAACCGCGCGCGATCATCGACCAGGCGGCACGCGACGTCGCACGCGGACTGGTCGATACCGATCGGCGCGGAACGCCGTCCGATGTGCCCGGGCCGCCGGTCGAGCCGGGGCAGGCCGACGTGACCGGCGAAGGCGTGGATGTCGGACGATTCTCGCGTACGCGTGGATCCGGCCGCGAAGAATCCTGACCGGGCGCACAGCCCGGGAACACGGTTTGCTGGACCGCTGCACCGCCGCACTCCGCATTCCATTTCCCGTCGCGGCGGCCAACTGCTGGAGGACGTGATCGATGAGCAATGTTACGCATGAACCGATGATGAGCGCGGCTGAGGCCGAATCCCGTCTGGATGCCCAGGTCAGCCGTCTCAAAGGCGCGCTGGCGAGTGCTGCCTCGAGCGGCCGCGAATTTGCGCATGACCTCGCTCGCGACGAAGGATGGGTGGGCGAGGGCGTGCGCTGCGCTCGCAGGCATCCGGTGGCGGCGGTGGCCATTGCCGCCGGGGTGGGACTGCTGCTCAGCCGTATCCTGCGCTGATGGGGCAGGAAGCGACGGGCCGGACCAGCGGGCACGCCGTCGAGGACCTCGGGCAACTGTGGCGGCGTGCGTGTTCGCTGGCGGCTGACTTCAGCCTGCTGGTCGCGCTGGACTTCCGCCGCTCGGCGCGGCGGGCGGTGGAGGCGCTGTGCGTCGCCGTCGTCGCGGCGGTGCTGTTCGCGGTGGCCTGGATCGCCGTGATGGCCGCACTGATAGGCCTTTCGGCAGAGCCCCGCGCCGCGTGGGCGCACGGCATGCTGGGCGCTGGCGCCATCAATCTTTCACTCGCCGTCGCGATGGCGTGGTGGGTCCGCAGCCGCTTGCGCCGGCTGCCGCTCGCCACGTCGATTCGTCAGGCGCAGGGCATCAGCAAAGGGGAGGTGACCGCGGATGGCTGATCACGAAGCGCTCGAACTGGAGCGCGTCGCAGCGCGCGTCGATGCGCAGCGGCGGGCGCTGCGTCGGGCCGTCGACGAATGGACGACCGCGCGCCGCGAGGCCGTGGTGTCCGTGCAGGGTCTGACGGCCGTCGCCGCGTCCGCGTTCGCGCTCGGTGTAGCGCTGCGCGGCAGGCGCGCCCAGGCTCCTCCCGCGGCAGGCCGCTTGCCGGCCTTGCTGGCCGTGGCGTTGGCGGCGGTGCGGATACACCGCGCCTATCACGACACCTTCCCGCGGCCCGGCACAGCGCGGCGGCATGTTCGGCAGCGTCCCACAGGGGCGCCGTCGGCCGGATGACTGACCGGGCGGACGGGGAGAGGGAAACCATGACGCTGGCTGAACTGGCCGGACGCCTGCGACCTGCCTCGCGTCGGCACATCGGCCCGGTCAGCCGGTTCGCCGCGGTCAGCGATGCCAGCGCGCTGGTCGCGTTGATCGCCCTGATCGGCTTTGTCGGCTGGGCGCGCGACTTTCCGTCCCCGGCGTCGCTGACGCTGCTTTTTCCGACGTTGATGCCGAGCAGCCTGTTCCTGCTCGGGCTGGTGGCCATCGCGCTGCGCGAGTTGCGCTTCGGCCGCCGCGCGCGGATGCGGTACACGGTCACGCTGGCGTCGGCGGTGATCGCCTTCGTGTCGCTCACCCGGCTGGCGGTCGATCTCGACATGCTCGACCCGCAGACCGAGCGCTTGCTGGTCGGGGCTCTGTTCTCGACGCAGTCGTCACCGGTCACCAGTCTGACTTACGTGTTGATCGCGCTGTCGATGGGGCTGGCCGCATTCGAGCATCCGCTGGCGCGGCGGGTGTCCGGCTGGTGCGGTGCCGCGGTCGCGGCCATCACGCTGGTCGGCCTTTGCGTCATGACGGTGTCGCTTTTCGGCGAGAGCCGGCCGCTCGATCTGGACATGAAATTCCCGGTTGCGCTGGCCCTGTTTGCGGCCAGTACCGGCCTGCTGTCGCTGCGCTCGTCGGACACTTTCGCGCAGCACGACGACAACGCGCCGGGGTTGTCGGTCGTCCGCAATCTGGGCCCGCTGGCCGTGGTGCTCCCGCTCGCGGCGGTGTGGCTGGAAGGCGCCGGCCGTGGGGCCGGACTGTTCCAGCGCTTCGAAGGCGTCGGCGTGGTCGTGGTGACCCTCGTCATCGCCAGTCTGACGCTCATCGTATGGACCGGGCGCAAGCTGGATGACATGAACGATTCGCGGTCGCGCGCGGAACATCGCGCCGACACCCAGCAGACCTGGTTCGAAATCACGCTCGCGCACCTGGGCGAGGCGGTCATCACCGTCGACGACCAGCGTCGCATCGGTCTGCTCAATCCGGCGGCGACGGCGCTGCTGGGTGTCGAGGCCGGCGATGTGGTGGGCAAGCGCATGGAGGATCTGGTTCCGCTCGTCGAGGGGCGCACCGGTGCACTGCTCGACTATCCGTTGCAGCAGGCGTTCGATACGGGTACGCCGGTCACGCTGGAGGGCGAGCCGGCCCTGCGCAACGCCGCAGGTCGCACGCAGCCGATCGAGATCACGGCGACGCCGATACTCGACGCGGAACAGCGCCTTGTCGGTGGCGTGCTGGTACTGCGCGACGTCAGCGCACGGCGTGCGCGCGAGCAGGCCGAGCGCGAAGTCTATGCCGCGCTCGACCGACGGGTGGCCGAGCGCACGCGCGCACTCGACCGCACGACCACAGTGTTGCGCGAGAGCACCGAACTGCTGCGCACGATCGCCGAAACCACGCCCGAGCAGATCATCGCGAAGAGCCGCGACGGCGCGATCATGATGATCAACCCTGCCGCGCTGAAGCTGATGGGTCTCAGTCGCGCCCAGGTGATCGGCCGCCGGGAGGAAGACCTGTTTCCCGATTCGGCCGACATGCGTCGCATTGCGCAGCACGACCAGGAGGTGATGGAGACCGGGCGCCCGGTGGTGGTCGAGGAGCGGCGCCACACCTCGGCTGGCGAACGCATCCTGCTGGTGACCAAGTCGCCGCTGCGCGACGCCAAGGGTGACGTGGTCGGCCTGGTCGGCGTGTCGAAGGACATTACCGAACGCAAACGGGCACATCAGGAACTGGAACAGCTGCTCGACGCCGAGCACCGCCTGCGTGGCGAGGCGGAGCGGGCGAGCCGGGCGAAGGACGAATTTCTCGCCATCGTCTCGCACGAACTGCGTTCGCCGTTGAACGCGCTGAAGGGGTGGGCGCAAGTGCTCGCTGGCGTGTCGGCGCCCGACCCGGCGCTGCTGGGTCGGGCCAGCGACGCCATCAAGCGCAACGTGGACCACCAGGTGAGGCTGATCGACGATCTGCTGAGCACGTCGCGCATCGTCAGCGGCAAACTCGATCTGAACTGCGAGCGCATCAATCTGGTGGATGTCGCGGCCTCCACGCTGGAAACCTTCCGTGTGCAGGCGCACGAGAAGGGCGTCGGCCTGCGCTTCGAGTCCGAACACGCCGTGGTGCCGGTCTGTGCCGATTATGATCGGATGCAGCAGGTGCTGAGCAACCTGCTGTCGAACGCGCTGAAGTTCACGCCTGAAGGCGGCTCGGTGCAGGTGTTGCTCGCGATGACTGCCGACACGGTGGAGATGACGGTGTCCGATACCGGCATCGGCATCAAGGCGGATTTCCTGCCCCACGTTTTCGACCGCTTCAGTCAGGCGGATACCTCGATGACGCGCCGCTTTCAAGGCCTGGGCATCGGTCTGGCGCTGGTCCGCAATCTGGTGGAACTGCAGGGCGGGTCGGTGCGCGTGCGCAGCGACGGCGAAGGGCAGGGCGCAGCCTTCGTCGTCCAACTGCGGCGCCTGCAGGCGCACGAACATCCGTGCCAGCCGCCCGCTTCGCAGCCGCCGCGGCGGCGCCTCGAAGGGGTCAAGGTGCTTCTGCTCGACGACGATGCCGACGCCTGCGACTTCATGTTGCTCATCCTGTCGAAGGCGGGCGCACGCGTGCACGCCTTCGACTCGGGCGACGATCTGCTCGCTGCCTTCGGCGACGGATCGAGTGCCGCGGCGACGGTGCTGCTGCTCGACATCGCCATGCCACGCGAGAGCGGATTCGAGGTGCTGCGGCGGCTTCGCGAGGAGTGGCCCAATCGCGCGGTGCCGGCCATCGCCGTGAGCGCGTTGAGCTATCTGGACGACGCATTGCTGATGAGCTCAGGCTTCGAAGCGCTGGTCAGCAAGCCGGTCGACGAGAAGGTACTGATCGACACGATTGCCTCGGTGCTCGACCGGCAGGTGGCCGGCGACGGGGCGACCGGAATCGCTGGATGAAGCGGTCGGGCCTGACGCCGCTGCGCCGCGGGGCGGGGCGGACCTGGGCGGCGCTGCGCGGGTGGATCGCCCACGACGCGCCGTCGATGTCGGCCTCGGTGGCGTTCTACGCCGCCTTCTCACTGGCGCCCATTCTGGTTGTCGCAGTGTCGGTCGCCAGCTTCTTCTTCGGCGTCGAGGCGGTGCAGGGCCGCCTGTTCTCGAGCATCGAATCGGTGGTGGGGGCGGCCGGGGCCGAGGCGGTGCAGGCCATGCTGGCCAACGCCTGGCTCAGCGGTGACCAGGGCTGGAGCGGCGCCCTGTCACTGCTCGCGGTCTTCATCGGCGCAACCGCCACGTTCGCCGAACTGAACAGGGCATTGAACCGCATCTGGAACGTCGATCCCACCGGTCAGGCGGTGATGGGACTGCTGCGCGTCCGGCTGCTGTCCTTCGGCATCGTCATCGGCACCGGCTTCCTGATGGTGGTGCTGCTGATCGCCGACGCGCTGCTGACCCACGCACAGGCGTGGCTGTGGGGTGGGCGCGGTGCCTTGCCGCTGCTGCAGCAGGTACAGCAGTGCGTGTCCTTCGTGTTCCTGTGCGTCGCCTTCAGCGTGTTGCTCAAGGTCTTGCCGGACGTGGTCGTCGCGTGGCGCGAGGCGATCACGGGGGGCGTCGCGGCAGCGGTGCTGTTCGCGATCGGCAAGCACCTGTTCGCGCGCTACCTCGCCTACGTCGGCACGGCGAACGCCTTCGGTGCAGCCGGCTCGCTGGCGGTGCTGATGATGTGGCTGTTCTTCTCCGCGGCGGTCTTCCTGTTCGGTGCCGAACTCGCGGCTGCGTCGCGCCGGTCGGCGGACAGACCGGGCTACATGCCGGTGTAAATGTTGCCCGACGCCGATGGCCGTGCACCCCGCGGGTGCAGGGCACGCGGTTTGCCACTCTGCCGGAAGACGGGAGAGGTTGGCAGGCGCTGCATCGTGCGGGGCCGTCCTCTTCCGCCCGGTCGTACCGACTGGAAAGACAGAGGAGATGAAACCATGAGATCGCAGCATTCGCGGACCATTCCGTTCGGACCCGAGGAGGACAGCACGCAGGACCGCTACCGCTCGCAGGGCGCCGAGCGCGGCATCACCGGTGCCGACTACCGGCGCTCGCGCGGCAACTGGGACGACGACGTCGAAAGCGGCCGCGGCAGCGGGCAGGACACACACCGCGGGTGGTCCGACCCCGGTCTGCCGCATGCGGACAGCTGGCGCCGTGGCCGGGACGACTTCGAGCGCAGCGGCCCGGGCGGCAATCCGGACGAGCGCGGAGAAATGTTCGCCCGCGCCCGCAGCGGTGCCCGCCACGAAGGCGAAGCCGAGCACCCGATGCAGCAGCGCTATGCCGGCTATGGCGGCTACAACGGCCCTTCCGGGAACTTCCCCGGTCGCGACTCCGGGCGTGACGACTACGGCTACGGCTGGAACCGCGCGCACACCGGCGAACGCTTCGAAAGCAGCAACGACGAGTCGGAGCGCTTCTACCCGCAGGGCGGTGGACGGCAGTCCGGCAGCCGCGAGCAGGGGCACGACGGGGGCCGTGCCTGGCCGTGGCGGGCACCGTCCGACGAGATCGGGCAGGGCCGCGCCAGCCACGGCGCTCAACCCGCCGACATTCATCGCGACCGCAAGGGCCCGAGGGGCTATTCGCGCTCCGACGAGCGCATCCGCGAGTTCATCTGCGAGCGTCTCGCGCAACAGCACCGGCTCGACGTCAGTGACGTCAGTGTGTCGGTCAGCGACGGTTGCGTGACGCTCGAAGGCACGGTGCCGGACCGCGGCATGAAGCACGCCATCGAGGATGCCGCCGATGGCTGCTGGGGCGTCAAGGATGTGGAGAACCGCATCCGCGTTGCCTCCCATCTGCGCGGCATAGAGGCGCTGGGCGGCGACGACGTCGGACGCACGATGAGCGAGTCGGCCAGTGAAGTGCTGCCGGAGAACGCTGCCGCCAGCACGCCCCGGAAGGCGAAGGGCTGAGTGCAGCCCCGCGCTTCCATCCAGTTCGATCAATCACAGACACAGACGGAGGTAACCACCATGCTGACATCCCAATCCCTTTCCGAGTCAGGCGCCCAGATCGTCGGTACGCCGAGCAGCATCCCCGACGGTCCTGGCCCTGAGGTCATGGCGGCGAGCACGCTGGAAGACGACGACGTGGTCAATCTGGCCGGCGAAGACCTCGGCAAGATCAAGGAGATCATGATCGACGTCCCGCGCGGTCGCGTGGCCTACGCAGTGCTGTCGTCCGGCGGCTTCCTCGGCATCGGCGATCGCCTGTTCGCCATTCCGTGGGGCGCGCTGAAGCTCGACGTCGAGCGCAAGTGCTTCATCCTCGATGTGGACGCCGAGCGCCTGAAGAACGCGCCGGGCTTCGACAAGGACCACTGGCCGTCGATGGCCGATCCGGTGTGGGCGAGCGAGGTGCATTCGTACTATCGCCAGCGCAACTACTGGGATCCCCTTGACGAGTGAGCGGCCCCGGGCCGGTGCCGCCATCGCGGCGCCGGCCCGTCCGGGCGCAGTCGTCGGCGACGGCCGGGTGCCGTCGCCGACCTTGTTCGTGCTCCGCCTGCTCGGCGCGGCCGTTTGGCAGCACCGGCAGCGCACGCTGGGCGCCTTCGTGCTGGTGCTGCTGGCCAAGGCGGCGGCGGTGCTGGTGCCGCTGTCGCTGAAGGGCATTGTCGACCAGCTGAGCCAGGTGCCGGCGCCGGCTGCGCTGTCGGTCGCGCTGGTGGTCGGCTACGCCATCCTGCGCTTTCTCGGTTCCTTCTTCAGCGAACTGCGCGACGTGCTGTTCGCGCGCGTCACTCAGCTCACCGTATCGGGCTTCCTGCTGCGCGTTTTCGCGCACCTGCACCGCCTGGGCACACGCTTCCACGCCCGCAGCCGCATGGGCGGGCTGGCGCGCGACGTCGAGCGCGGCTCGGCCGGGGTCGGCTTCCTGCTCGGCATCGGGCTGTTCACCATCGTGCCCACCCTGGTCGAAATCGTCGCCGTCATGGCGATCATGAGCGCCCACTACAGCCAGGTGTTCACCCTCATCATCCTGGCCACCTTCATCGCCTACGCCTCCTTCACCATCGTATTCACCGAGCGGCGCGCCATCTTCCAGCGCGCGCTGAACGAACTCGACTCGAGCGCCAACGGCACGCTGGTCGATAGCCTGGTCAATCAGGAAACGGTCAAGCACTACTCCAACGAAGGCTTCGAGGTCCGCCGCTTCGGCCGCATCCTCGACCAGTGGGTCGAGGTCGGCGTGCAGAACCAGAAGGCGCTGTCGCTGCTGCACATCGGCCAGAGCGCGCTGATCGCGGTCGGCGTGGCCAGCGTCATGCTGATCGCGGCGCGCTACGTTTTCGCCGGAACGATGTCGGTGGGCGACCTCATCCTGGTGAACGCCTACATCATCCAGATCTGCCTGCCGCTCAATTCGCTCGGCTTCGTGTTCCGCCAGGCGCGCGACGCCGTGGTCAACGCCGAGCGCATGCTGCGGCTGCTCGACCAGAAGCCGGAGATCGAGGATTCGCCGGTGGCGCCGGACGTGACACTGAACCGTGGCGAGGTGAAATTCGAGCACGTCAATTTCGGCTACGACGCGAGCCGGCAGGTGCTATGGGACGTGTCCTTCTCGATACCGGCCGGCGGTACCGTCGCCATTGTCGGCGGCAGCGGCTCAGGCAAGTCCACGCTGGCGCGGCTGCTGTTCCGCTTCTACGACACCGCGTCGGGGCGCATCACCATCGACGACATCGACATCCGTGCGATGCCGCTGGCTTCGCTGCGGGCAGCGCTCGGCATCGTTCCGCAGGACACGCTGCTGTTCAACGAGAGCATCGCCTACAACATCGGCTACGGTCGTCCGGGCGCCACCTTCGACGACATCGTGGAGGCTGCCCGGGCGGCGCACGTGCACGACTTCATCGCCGGTCTGCCCGAGGGCTACGACACGCTGGTCGGCGAACGCGGCGTCAAGCTGTCAGGCGGCGAGCGGCAGCGCATCGCGATCGCGCGGGCGATGCTGAAGAACCCGCCCATCATGGTGTTCGACGAGGCGACCTCGGCGCTCGACACGCGCGCCGAACGGGCGATCCAGGAAGAGCTGGACCGGCTGGCGAAGACGCGCACGACCCTGATCATCGCGCACCGACTGTCCACCGTCGTCGACGCCGACGAGATCCTGGTGCTCGAACACGGGCGCATCGTCGAGCGCGGCACTCACGAGCACCTGCTGTCGCTGCAGGGGCTGTACGCGCAGCTCTGGTCGCTGCAGCGGCAGCAGCAGCAGGTCGAGAGCACCGAGCGCGATCTTGCGCTGCAGCCGATCAATCTCACCGCGCTGCTGGCGGGCGTGGTGGACGGACTGCGTGCGGAGATCGACGCCAGCCAGGCCGGCTTCTTCAGCACCATCACCGCCGACGCGCTGCGGGTGACCGGCAATCCGGGCCGGCTTCAGCAGGTGATGTGGTCGCTCGCTGCGCACGCGGTGGCGAGCAGCCCGCGCGGCGGGCGCATCGAATGGCGCATCGAGCGGATCGGCGAACGCGCACGCATCAGCTTCACCCACGCCGGCATGCCGCTGCCGCGTACCGGCGCAGCCGCCGGCCTGCTCGACGCGCATCGCGTGGCGGCCATTCTCGAACAGCATGGCGGCCATTACGACACTGCGGACGCCGCGCCGGGGCTGATCGACGAATACGTCGAACTGCCCTTGCGCAGCGCCGCCGACATTCCGCGGATTCTCGATGCGCCGGCTGCACCCAGGCAGCCAGCGCCGCTGCCGGCGATCAGCGGCGCACGCGTGCTGGTGATCGACGACAGCAGCGATGGCCGGCAGCAAATCGAATCGGTGCTGCGCGCGCACGGCGTGCTGACGCTCGGACACGCGTCTGGGGCGGCCGCGCTGGAGGAACTGGCACGGCTGCCGCGTGACCGCTGGCCCGATCTGCTGATCTGCGACATCGCGCTGGGCGAGGAGGACGGGCACGAGGTGCTGAGGCAGTTGCGGCGCTTCGAGGCGGAACAGGGCTTCACGCTCGAACAGCGGCTGCCGGCAATCGCGCTGAGCGGCTACGACACCGCCGACTACCGGATGCGCGCACTGCTCGCCGGCTTCCAGATGCAGCTGAGGAAGCCGGCGTCGACCGAACAGCTGGTTGGCGCGGTAGCCAGCCTGCTTGCCTACACGGCGAAGGCGTCAGACCGGGCCTGGCTCGGAGACCTCGCCGCACATGCCGACGATGCCGGCGACACTTTCGTGAAAGGAGATATCGATGATGCATCCGCACGATGAGGCGGCCCGCGGTGGTGGCGTCTACGTGGGGCGCGCCGCGGCGCGCGAGGCGGTGGCGCTGGTGGCACCGATGATGGAAAGCGCGCTCGGCCGGCGCGACGTCGTCGGCAGCGGCTTTCTGTACGTGGTGGTCATGGATCCGGCGTGCGAAGCCGGCGATGCGAGCTTCGAGGAGGCCGTGCTGTACGAGCAGGGCTTCGGCGACCGCACGCAGTGGGACGCCGATTACGCCGCCTTCGCGCGGGCCAAGGCAAGGCTGAGCTGGCTCACCGGACGCGACGGGCGGACCGTGCAGGCGCTGCTGCCACATCTGCTGCGCGACGGCGACACTGCGCTGAGCGGCGGCGTCTGCCTGGACGGCATCGTGGTCGGCGTAAGCGGTGCCTTCCCCGAGTTCGACGAGCTGTTCGCCGGCGCCGTGGCGCTCGCACTGCGCGCACTGGCGCGGCAGGCGCGGGAGGCGGACGACGCGACGACGCTGCGCGCGTCGGCCGAGCGGACCGGCTGACATGGACAGTCTGGCCAGCTTCGCCCTCACGCAGCTGCTGGACGGCCTGTGGGATCCGCAACAGACGCTGCGCGCGCTGCTGCGCGTGCTGGTCGGCCTCTGCTGCGGGGCGTGGATAGGCTACCAGCGCGAGCAGGTCGGCAAGGCAGCCGGCCTGCGCACCCACATCATCGTCGCCGGCGGTGCCGCCGTGGCGGTGGCTGCGGCCTTCGAGTCGGACATGGGGGACGACGCCCTGTCGCGCGTTATCCAGGGCCTGCTGACCGGCGTCGGCTTTCTCGGGGCCGGCGCCATCCTCAAGCTGCGCGAGGTCCCCGACGTGCGTGGCCTGACCACCGCGGCAGGCATCTGGATGACCTGCGCCATCGGCGTCGCGGCGGGGCTCGGGCGCTTCGCCATCGCCATTCTCGCGACGGCGGCAACCTGGTACGTGCTCAACAGTCTTCACGCCTGGGAACGCCGCAACGCAGACGAGGTGGCGGACAGGGCGCCTTGACGTGCGGTCGCCGGCGGGGGGCGGGAATGCGACTTGCTGGATGCTGCCGGCGCCGTCGGCTGGCGGCGCGGGGGGCCGCGCGCTTCTGCAGAATCAGGGATGTGCCGGTTTCCGGACGGGACGGAGCGGGTTCATCTGCTGCGTGCCCCTCTCCTTTTCCTCGACTGTGCTGACCGGGAGACGCCCATGGGAGCGAAAACCATCATCGCCTGCGTACTGCTGGCGCTCGCGACCGTGCTGGTCGCGAAGGATGTGCGCGACCCCGTTGGAACCATTACCGATGCGCCCGCCGCCGCGCGACCTGGCAACGCCGGCTCCGGCCAGGCGCTGTCGCGGATCGACAGCGGTTTCCTGATCGACGCCGCGCGCAGCGGCCGCGCCGAGATCGAGGCGGCCGAACTGGCGGAGCGTGTATCCAGCCACGCCGACGTGAAACGCTTCGCCCGCCGCATGATCGAGGAACACGGCAGGGCCGCTGACGATCTGGCGGCACTGGCGAAACTGAAGGGCGTCGAACTGCCGGAGACGCCTTCGGTCGCGCAGCGCACGGAGCTGACGGCGCTGAAGGCCCTGAGTGGACACGTATTCGACAAGACCTACGCGTCTCGCCTGGGCGTGCGCGCGCACGAGAAGACGCTGGCGACATTCCGCACGGCGGTCAATCGGGCGCGCGATCCGGACGTGAAGGAATTTGCCACGCGTCAGCTGCCGGTGCTGCAGCGCCATCTGGAAGAGGCGCAGGCGCTGCGGGCGGCGGTGGGCCGCGACCGCTGAGCGCGCAAGATCGCGTGCTCAGCGAGGCCAGGACGCGCAGCCGCCGCGGCCCTTCGTTGCAGTGATGGTCGAGCGCGCCCTTGCCGGCGCGCTCCAGTGCCTCACCCGGATCGCACCACGATCCCGCGTAGCGGATGGCATCCGTCCGCTCTGTCCGCTGACGTGACCTCTCGCTGTGCGATGTGCGCGGCCGCTGAGGTTCAGGCGGCCGCGGCCGATGTTTCCCATACATACCTGCCCAGCCGGCCCAGTTCAGAGAAGTCGGCGTCGCTCAGGCGCAGGGCGGCGGCGGCAACGTTCTCCTCGAGGTGCTTCCGTCGTCCGGTGCCCGGTATCGGCAGCATGCACGGGCTGCTCTTCAGCACCCAGGCGAGCGCGACCTGCGCCGGCGTCGCCCCGAGACGGCGTGCCAGTTCGTCGAGGAAGGCGCCGGGCGCCGCCAGCTCGCCGGCAGCGAGCGGGAACCACGGAATGAAGGCAATGCCCTGCGCGGCGCAGAAATCGACCACCTCCTCGTGCTGACGCGACACCAGGTTGTAGAGGTTCTGCACGCTCACCACGTCGAAGTGCTGACGGGCGGCGCTGATGTCCTCGATGGCTGCCTCGCTCAGTCCGACATGGCGGATCAGCCCCTCCTGCTGCATCTGCGCGATCGCATCGAACTGCTCATCGCGCGGCACCTTCGGATCGATGCGGTGCAGCTGCCACAGGTCGATCCGGTCGACGCGCAGTCGCCGCAGGCTCATCAGCACCGAGTGACGCAGATATTCCGGCCGACCCAGCGGTGCCCACCGGTCAGGGCCGTGCCGCACCAGGCCGCCCTTGGTCGCGACCAGCAGGCCGTCGTACGGGTGCAGCGCCTCGCAGATCAGCGTTTCGCTGAACTCGGGACCGTAGCTGTCGGCGGTGTCGATGAAGTTCACGCCCAGCTCGGGCAGGCGGCGCAGCGTCCGCAGCGCCTCTTCGCGGTCGCGTGGCGGACCCCACACGCCGTCGCCAACGATGCGCATCGCGCCGAAGCCAAGTCGGTGGACTTCGATATCGCCGAGTGTGCAGGTGCCGGCGAGGGACGCGTCAGGTGCTTTCATGGATGGGTTCTCCGGGAGGACGACCGAAGGCCGGTCGATTCCGTGCCCTCGTCATCCGCTCGCAGTCGCAAGCGACGTGCCCGTCGGGCGGTGCCAGCGGGCCGGTGGTCGCTGTCGCGTCAGGCGGCGCTGCGTGTAGCGCTTACCGTCGGGATGAAATTCCTGCACGTCCAGCCCCGCGCGCAGTGCGCGGGGCGCGGTTCTCCGGGGCGGTGGGCGAGGCACATGGCTTGCGGGGACACCGTTGTTCCGGTGTGCCCTGAGCGCCGGATCAATTCCCCACAATCAAGGAGGTAAGCACATGATCACCAGAACCTTGTTTTTTGCCGCTGCCGTTGCGATGGCCAGCCCCGTCGTCCATGCCGCCGATGTTCGCGGACAGCCAGTCGACCAGCAGCCTGGCGGTTCCCGTGCGGGCACGCAGACCGATCAGAACACGGGCACCAGCAACAGAAGCGGCACCAACCAGCGCTCGATGCCGAACTCGTCCTCGACGACCGGCAACTCGGCGACCCAGTCGCCGGACGACATGACGACCGGCAGTGGCGACTGCGCGCCGGGCGATACGTCGCAACGCTGTCGCGATGCCAATATGCAGCGGGACGGCGGCGCGACCAGCCGGCCGCAGCCGATAGCGCCGGCGACGCCGGCCGATCCGGCCTCCCGGAACTATGATCGTCGCTGAGCAGGCGTAGCACAGCGCGGGCGCCGTCACGGGCGCCCGCGCCTTCATGGACGCATCACCACCTTGATGCAGCCGTCGTTCTTCGCGCGGAAGGTTTCGTACGCGGCGGGGCCCTCGGAAAGCGCCAGCCGGTGGGTGATGACGAAGGAAGGATCGATTTCACCGTCGATCACGAGATCGAGCAGCTCGTCGATGTACTTCTGGACATGGGTCTGCCCGGCGCGGATGGTCAAGGCCTTCTGCACCACGAGGCCGAGCGGAAACTTGTCGACGTAACCGAAGTAGACGCCGGGCATCGACACGTGACCGCCCGGACGCACGCACTTGATGATTTCGCGGGCGACGTGCGGCCTGTCGGTCGCCAGACCGATGCCGGCTCTCACCCGGTCGACGACGGCGCCGACGCTGCCCAGCCCGTGCGCCTCGGCACCCACCGCGTCGATGACCGCGTCGGGGCCGGCGTCGCCGGTGAGGTATTGAAGCTGTTCGTAAGGGTCGCAGTCCATGAAATTGAACACCTCGGCGCGTCCCAGCGTGCGGGCCATTTCCAGACGTTCAGGGACGCGATCGAAGGCGATGACGCGGCCGGCGCCCTGCAGCCAGGCGCTCTGTATGCACATCTGGCCGACCGGCCCGCAGCCCCAGATGGCGACCGTGTCGCCAGGCCGGAGCGAACAGTTCTTCACCGCCATCCAGCCGGTCGGCAGGATGTCGCCAAGGAACAGCACCTTTTCGTCGGGCACGCCTTCGGGTATCCGTGTCGGGCCGAAATCGGCGTGCGGCACGCGCACGTATTCCGCCTGCCCGCCGGGATAGCCGCCCAGCATGTGCGTGTAGCCGTAAAGACCGGCGGTGCGGTGACCCATCACCGCTGCCTGTCGCCCGCCGTCCGGGTTGGTGTTCATGCACAGCGAACTGAGCTTCTGCTCGCAGTAGCTGCAATGCCCGCAGGCAATCACGAAGGGCACGACGACGCGGTCGCCGACGCGGTGGCGCGTCACCGCCTGGCCGACCTCGACCACTTCGCCCATGAATTCGTGACCGAGCACGTCGCCCTTTTCCATCTGCGGCGCGTAGTCGTCGTAAAGATGCAGGTCGGAGCCGCAGATCGCCGTGCTCGTGACACGGATGATCATGTCGGTCGGCGCCTTCAGCACCGGGTCGGCCACCGTTTCATAGCGCACGTCGTGTTGCCCGTGCCAGACCAGAGCTTTCATGACCTCATCCTTTCCGGTTTCGTGGGGAAGTTTGACGCGTTCCGCTGACCGGCCTCGGGGGCGGCGACAGCAGCCATGCACCCACGGCAATGCCGACGCCGAAAGCCAGATACACACCGGTCAGCGCGGGGCGCGAGAGCCGCTGCTCGAAGCCGGGTTGCAGCCGGTGCGGCGTCAGTCTGTAATCGACGAAGCAGGCGACTGCGCTGGTCGCCAATCCACCTGCAATCGCTGCGGGGGCGTGTGCAGCGCTGCGAGGTTTACGGACGGCGGCATGACTGGTGGCCCAGAACGTCGACGCCAGGTGATGGATCAGATAGCCGGTGCCGGTGTAGCGCAGCGATCGTGCGTTCCGTCTGAAGGCGCGGTCCTTCCACAGCCAGTGGCTGATCGCATTGATGGCGGCGTAGGGGCTGCCGGCCTGCCGGCCGCCCGCCGCGCACAGCAGCACCGCCGACAGCACGCTCGAAAGCGTGCCGCCGATCAGTCCCTCCAGTACCACACGTTGCATCCTCGTCATGGTGAATGTCTCATCGGCGCCGGGCGCTCAGAAGGGTTTGGCCACCATCAGATAGGTGATGGCGATGAAGGCGAACAGCGCCGGTACGCCGAGCGCCACCCACCAGCGGAAGCATTTCCAGTACCCGGACGGCAGCGCCATCGACGACGCAGTGGCGGATAGATCGCGCATGCGGATCTGTAGCCGGACCACCGGCAGCCAGCAGGCGATTGCCAGCACGTACAGCGCGATCGATCCGGCGAGCCAGCCGGCATCGAGCGGTATGCCGGCGCGGCGCGCCAACAGCACGCCAGTGACCGGCTGTGCGATGGCGGTGGTCGCGGTGAATACGAAGTCGGCCACCACGACCAGCCGGCTCACGACGACGACCGGCGCCACGTCGCGGTTCAGCGTCGTGAAGAACAGATAGAAGGCCGAGCCGACGCCGGTTCCGAACAGGAAGATGGCCGACAGCACGTGCAGGAATTTCAGTGTCGAGTAGTCCATGTCACGGGCCGGCGCGGCGCCGGCGTGTCGATGAGAAGGAGCAGCACCAGACTTGCGAGCAGGGGGAGGTTCTTCGACAGCGGGCCGAAGGGGTGCAGCCAGAACTCCGGCAGCGCAACGCTGATGACGGCGCTGTAGAAGACGATCAGCGCAATCTGCGCTGCCCACAGGGGGCGGCGCATCGGCGCGGGAAGCGCCAGCGTCAGCACGCCGAGCGCGAGGTCGAATGCCGCAGCGCCGTACAGCAGCAGGTATGCGAGCAGCCCGTCAGCGCCGACGCGCGCCAGCAGCGCCAGACTTGCGTTGACCGGATACATCCCCAGCGATACGACGGCGGTCCACATCCAGAGCGCGGCAATCGACAGCCGCAGCAGGAGCAGCAGCCAGTGGAGCAGCGCCAGCGTGCGTTCGGCGGATCGCTCGGACGGTCTGACGAAGCGTTCGACAGAACGGGGAGGGCGCCCGAGCAGTGCGATGAAGGGAGCCGGGTCGGCGGTGCTTCCGCGTTCGAGCATGGAAAGCGCGTCGGCGCCGACCGGAAAGCCGGTCAGGCGTGCGCCGAGTGCGACTGCCGGCCGCTCCAGCCAAGTCGGCAGCGCAGCGACGATGGCTGGGCGACAGAAGCCCAGGCTGTGGCGAAGACAGGCCAGCAGCCCGGCGAAGTTGACCGCACGCGGGCCGACCAGGGCCACCCGCCGGCAACCGCCGGCGTCGATTTCGGCGGCGCACAGCACCGCGTCGGCGACGTCGTCCAGATGTACCGGCTGAACCTGCTGGCGTCCGCCGCCCGGCAGCATGAGCAGCGGCAGCACCGCAAGCCGACGGAACAGCGCCGCGCTGTCGCCCGCCTGGCCGTACACGAGCGATGGATAGAGGATGTGCGACGCGATGGGCAGGGCGGCGAGGTGCGTGTCGGCCGCGCGCTTGCTCAGATGGAAGGCGCTCACGGCCTGATCGTCCGCACCCAGCGCCGAAAGCTGGACCACGCGTCGCACGCGTGCCCGCGCGCAGGCCTCGAACAGTGCCTTGGGCGCGCGTTCGTGCACGAGGGAAAAGGTCTGCCCGTCCCCTTCCTCGAAGATGCCGGCACAGTTGATCACGACGTCGATGCCGTCGAGATGCCGCTGCCACGCCTCATGCGTCTGCGCCTCCTGCAGATCGAGTCGCACGTACTCGACACCGTCGGCGTCGGCGCGGCTGCCTCCGCGTGTCGTGCAGCGAAGCCGGTGCCCGCGCGCGATCAGCCGCTCCATCACGGCGGCGCCGATGAATCCGCTGCTGCCGGTCATCAGTATGTTCACAGCGGCGGTTCCGTTTCGAGCGCCTCATGCGGGCGGCGCTTCTGCACGCTGATGCTGCCGTCCGCCTCCAGGAAGGCGAAGCGCATCTCGTCCAGGTCGCAGTCGGCCTCGCGCAGCGCCTGATGCATGTCATTGCGCGAAACGTGGTGCCGTTCGAGCACCGGGTAGTAGATCTTGCCGTTGCGTCCGATCAGGATGGCTTCGCCACCCAGAAGCGCTTCGACCCGAGTGCTCCGTGCGGACAGCATCGCCACGACGAGGTTGAGCAGACACAGCAGCGCACAGATCAGCAGCCCGCCGACCAGCGAATTGTCGCCGCCGGTCAGCGCGTTGCTGGCCCCTTCACTGAGCAGCATCACGACGAGCAGGTCGAAGGGCGTGAACTGCCCGATCGTGTGCTTGCCGGACAGGCGGATCAGCGCGAGCAGGCCGATGTAGATCGCCACCGTGCGAAACACGAGCTCCCAGACATCCACGTCGAGGTCGAACATGTGCGCCCCTGGATCAGAGTTGTCAGGAACTCCGTATCAAGCGGCGTGCCTTGAGGGCGGCGAGCGGCGGATGATTGAGGGCGGCGCGAATCCAGCGAGGCGTTCTTCGCAAGTCTGCAAGCGGGTCAGGAAGGTGCCCGTTCCGGGGCGATCAGGTCGCCGCTGCCACGGTGGTGACAAATCTCCCGCCGCGCGCACAAGGTCGTAAACGGAAAAGGCCCGCATCGCTGCGGGCCTTTGGTGTCTTGGCTCCCCGACCTGGGCTCGAACCAGGGACCTACGGATTAACAGTCCGGCGCTCTACCGACTGAGCTATCGGGGAAGAAAGAGGCCGCAACTATAGACAGCCTTCCGATAATCGTCAAGCGATTGATGGGATATTTTCTTCGGGCTGAATGTGCGGTCACTCGGCACCCGAGTCGATTTATGATCGCGTCACCGCTGCCTGCAAGACTATCTGGCAGCTACAACCGCATGACTTCATCTCTTCAGCGTCGGTGATCGAGCCGGCGCGGCAAGGCGGCCAGCGCGCATCCATGAACGAAAATGCTGTTTACGTAAAGACCGAGGCTGGCGAAGAGGCGGTGAGCAAGCGCACCATCGTCCAGCGCAACCTGCGCTCCATCCTGATCATGATCGACGGGCGCACGCCTGTCGGCAATCTGGCTCAGCAGTTTGGCGATCCGCTCATCGTCGAAGGTCTGGTCGGCGAGCTGGAGCACCGCGGACTGGTGCGCCGGATCGACGCGCCCACGCAGGGCGAGGAGGCGGACCGCGCCGAGCTGTCGTCCATGCTGGTCGACATCGAGGATCTGGTCAGCCAGCCGATCACGCCGGTGTCGGACGACATCCGGCGGGCGCATGAGAAGGCGTCCGCCAAGGAGTCGCCGGTGCTCGACGAGTTCGCGATGGCCTTGCCCGAGCTGGCGGCGCCGGCACCGGCGAATTCCCCGGCACCGGCTGCAGCACTGTCTGCGGCCGACGATGTACGGGGTGCCATCCGTCGGGCGATGATGTCCGCTTCGCCGGATGCCGCAGCGTCGTCGGCGGAGCGCAGCGGCGGTGGCCTGCAGCGACTGTTCGATCTGTTTGCCGGACGTGTCGGCGACCGCAAGGGCCCCCCGGGTTCGCTCGGCAAGAAGATCGTCCTTTCCGCGGCGGTGCTGCTGGTGCTGCTGGTCGGCCTTTTCTTCCTTTATCCCTATCAGCGCCATCTGCCGCACTTCGAGTCCCTGGCGACCGAATTGCTGGGGCAGCCGGTGCGCATCGCTTCGGTTTCGCCCAGCCTGTTCCCCGAGCCGTCCATCGCACTCGAAGGGGTGACGGTGGGTGGGCCGGGGCAACTCGAAATCGGCGCGGTGAAGTTGCTGCCGCGGGTGTCCACGTTGCTGTCGGAACGCACCGTTCTGCGCGACGTGCGTATCGAGCGTGCGGCGCTGAATCTGTCTTTCCTGCCTGCGCTGTCGCGCCGCCAGGACATCAACTGGGCTTCGCGCTGGGTCACGGTCGAGCACGTCAGCATGGTCGACGCCAGCATCGTGCTGCTCGATGGTGCGATCGGCGCGCTCGGCGGCGATCTGGCGCTGGACGAGAACGGCGTGCTGACGCGTCTGTCGCTCGCCTCTGCCGACGGCGGGCTCAAGCTCCAGGGCAACAACGCCGGCGGCGTCTGGAGCGTGTCGATGACGGCGCTGGGCTGGCAGACCCCGGGCAAGCCTTCGCTGCTGTTCGACGTGCTGGAGGCCCAGGGCACGCTGAACAGCCGCCGCCTGCAGTTCGACAAGCTGGATGTGAAGCTCTACGACGGTTACGCGACTGGCAGCGTCGCGCTGGACTTTGCCGACGTCGCAAGGTTCGAAGGGCAGTTGCAGACCTCCCGTCTGAGCCTCGGCGGCCTGCTGAAGGTGTTCGCGCCGACGCTGTTGCTGACCGGTGATCTGTCCTTGTCCCTGTCGCTGACCGGCGAGGGTCGGAACTACGAGGAACTGCAGAAGAACCTCCGTGGCACCGGCACGATGGGGGTGCAGCGCGGACAGATCGAGCGCGTCGATCTTGTGCAGGCGGTGCGCATCCCCCGGCCGGGTGGCGTGCGCGGCGGTAGTACGCGCTTCGATCGCCTGGACGCCAATGCGGTGGTCGACGCCAGCGGCGTGAGCCTGAGCCAGGTGGTGATGGAATCGGGCCTGGTCGGCGCCAACGGTACGCTGCGTCTTGCCGACGACACCCTGCGCGGGCGCCTCGATGTGACCTTGCAGGGCTCGGCAACGACGGTGCGCGCGCCGGTGAGCATAGAGGGGCCGTACGCGGATCCAGTGGTGAAGCTGCTGCGCTGAGCCGGAACATCCTGTTGCATCGCAGCGTGCAGCTTTTACTACGCGCTGTCATGCCTGCCGGTTAAAGTGACGGCTCCCCGAATCGCACAGGCGTTTGCATCATGACCATCCTGGTAACCGGCGGTGCCGGCTTCATCGGCAGCAACTTCGTTCTCGACTGGCTGGCCGGCAGCGATGAGCCGGTCGTCAACCTCGACGCGCTGACCTACGCGGGCAACCGCGCCAACCTGGCGTCGCTCGATGGCGACGGGCGGCATATCTTTGTGCACGGCGACATCTGCGACCGTGATCTGATCGACCGCCTGCTCGCGCAGCACCGTCCGCGCGCCATCGTGCATTTCGCCGCCGAATCGCACGTCGACCGCTCGATCCACGGCCCGGGCGAATTCATGCGCACCAACGTCACCGGCACCTTCACGCTGCTGGAAGCAGCCCGTGGCTACTGGGGCGCACTCGAAGGCGACGACAAGACCGCCTTCCGCTTCCACCACGTGAGCACCGACGAGGTCTATGGCTCGCTCAAGCCGACCGACCCGCCGTTTGCCGAAACCAATGCCTACGAACCGAACAGCCCCTATTCGGCGAGCAAGGCGGCGAGCGACCATCTGGTGCGCGCCTGGCACCACACCTACGGCCTGCCGGTGGTGACCACCAACTGTTCGAACAACTACGGCCCTTACCACTTTCCAGAGAAGCTCATCCCGCTCATCATCGTCAATGCGCTGGCCGGCAAGCCGCTGCCGG
>OFDC01000139.1_pt1 | contig 74209 bp, 58 predicted proteins | sample 1520941 | NCBI WGS metagenome assembly OFDC01 (sample SAMEA94258168, study PRJEB24077) | hot springs metagenome | biome: Aquatic biome; feature: Water | place: India | collected 2012-12-06 | depth 5 m | reverse complement strand
GTGGGCGTGGCGACATTAATTCAAATAAGAAGATAGAGGATAATTTCGCAGGAAGTATTACTTACAAAATTGCTTGTAATATGAATGGGCAAGTAGCCAACCAACCTTTTTGCGAAAAAGAAGTAATAATTTATAGAACTGAAGCAAAACCTATCATAAAAGATGACACTAAATGTTCGGATTTCTTTCAAGAGACAACTTACGAATATAAATTAGGTATGGCGGCAAGCGTACAAGGCTCTACACCAACCTATACACCAAAAGAAAAAGCAATTTATGCGGGTATTGATGATTTCTCTGCAAATGAGGTTTTACTAAGACTGGTTTCGAGTAATTGCCCAAGTAATGTAGTTGCTTGGTATGATAGCAAGGGTATAAAAATTTCTGATAAGAATATTGTAAGTATTCCATTCCCAAGCACATCTCCTGCCGTTTATACCTCGGAATGTACCATAAAATTAAATAATGGTAATACAAAACCGTGTCCATCAACTGTTACTATTTATTTCTATCCCGACTACATAAAAGATTTGAATAGAGTTCTTAAAAATGGAAGAACCGCAACCTTACAGAACACCGAATTTAATAATGCACGACAGGATAATTTAGTATCTCAGACAACAGAAACCACCAACACCAACTGCGGCTTCATGACCACCCAAAAAGCCGTAGGCGACATTCTCAAAAATCTGATTTGTGATAATGGGAAATTAGTAATAGAAGCTCCTATAACTACCGAAAAAGTAGAGATACAAAAAAACACCATTCTTCAAAACCCTATTTTTGAAGAGCAAGGAATTACATTACCACCAATAACAGATGAGTTTTTAACAAAAATATCCAACGAAGCCACTTGCCAAACTGCGATTGAAGGCTTAGTAAAAGATGTACAAGGTACTTCTTTAAAAGAAGATTTTAATGACTTGGTTAGCACAGGAAAATTGGTAGAGGATGCTGTTGAGGCGATTGACAATATCATTTTCATGAAACCACCACCAATAATAATAAGCATTAATGCTTGTTTTGATGGAGTAAACCCTACTAATGCCCCCAAATCAGATATACACAATTGGTATAATTCGGCTTTGTACAAAGATTGGAAACATCTATATGCTGACTGGGGTAATTTTATAACCATAAAAGAAAATGGCAAATACTATCATATTTGCAGACAAACAACCGACGGTTGGGGTGACGAAAAGTTTATGTTTGTAGAAGCAGGTAAAACGAATTACCAAGAGTTTAAACCAGTAGGCTACGATTGCCCCAAAGATACTTATATTGCCTATGGTCAAAGTTTGAATGCTTTTGGAGATATGATGGAAAAAAGTATCATTATTGCTACGACCACATTTGCTACTGGAGGTTTAGGTAGTGCCGCAGGCTTAGGTATTTTAGGAGAAATAGGCTTAAATATGGGTGTAGAAGCAAGCAAACAAATGGTAACTTTGTATATAGAACAGGGCAAAGATTTTTCGATGCAAAGTGTAGTAGATAACCTTGATTTGTTTGATATAGCCATAGAAGGATTACCGATTGTCAATAAAACTATTGGGGTAATGGGTGGTAAGCAGATAGCTGTTTTGGCTAAAGATTACTTTAAAGATATTTTAACAGGTGTATTCGATTACAAAAATAAGACCCAATGGCAGACTTTTTTTAATGGAGGAAAATCTGCTACTGAAATTTTAACAGAAATCTTAACAGACCGAATGGCAGGAGAATTAATTGGTAAATATTCATCTGTATGGGAAAAATCATTTAATGATGCAGGTATAAAGCAAGATTTAGCAGTTCAAGTTATTAGAGAATTTAGTATAAAAACTAAAGAATTTGCTTTGGAAATATTAAATTTTCAACTTAACGAGCTTTATAAGAATAGCGAATTTAGAAATAATAATCCAGTAGATAAAATATTAATAATACGATGAAAAAAGCAAAAGAATATCTTATTGTTTTTACAATTCTGTTTATAATCTTACTTGTAGGCAAGTTTTATTATCAATTTAATGTAAATAAATTAGTAAAAACAGGTAACGTTACTTATGGTACTATATTAGAAATAGCAACAAATCATAAAGGGTGGGATAGTTTTGTGTATCAATATGAGGCCAATAGTAGGCATTATGAGACATCTATTTCTACAAATTTCCAATCAACAAATAAACAAATATTTAGAGATAAGAAGTCTCCCAAAAAACTCATTGGCTACAAATTCAAAGTATATTATGACCCTAAAAAACCTGAAAACAATTACATGGATTTTAATGAGTTTTTAGGAATAGATTCTACACTTTGGAAAGCTGCAAGAAAAGTAAAATAGATTTCAGACAACCTTGATTTGTTTGATATAGCCATAGAGGGATTACCGATTGTCAATAAAACTATTGGAATAATGGGTGGTAAAGAAGTAGCTGTTTTGGCTAAAAATTACTTTAAAGATATTCTTACAGCAGTATTTGATTATAAAAATAAAAAACAATGGGAAATTGCATTTTTATGTTCCCTCAGAGTCTCCAGAGTGCGTAAGGAAAATCAGTGCAAAGGAGACTCTGAGGTGCTGAGGTGGTAGAATGATGAAATAAATTAGAAGGCAAAAAATAGCTTGGATAACCTCAGAGTACCTGCAAGCACAGCCAACGCACAAAGGAGAATATGAGGGAACGAGGCACTTCAATTATGAACTGTTGTTGTACATGTATTGACCTATTCTGACTTAATTACATTAAATTTGGAACAAAACTTGCACTAAACCAAATAAACTATTTGTATAGCCTTTTGCGTTATAGAATTCTATTATTAATTTTATGAAACGATGCTTGTAAAGGCGGGCATTTCGCAAACCAAACACTAAAAATGAAGAAAACACTTTTTATAGCACTTGTTGGCGTTTTCATGAGCATGGCGTCATTTGCTCAACACGGTAAGAGTACGACAGGAATACAATTTACAGAAGGCTCTTGGAAAGAAATCCTTAAAAAAGCGAAAGCTGAAAAAAAACTCATTTTTATGGATGCTTACACTACTTGGTGCGGGCCATGCAAGATGCTGCAAGCAAAGGTTTTTCCTGATAAAACTTTGGGCGAATTTTTCAACCAAAACTTTGTAAATGCCGCAGTTGATATGGAATCTGATGAAGGCGTAAGATTATCAAGCATTTATGAAGTACAAGGTTATCCATCATTATTCTTCATTGACCCAAACACAGGAAAAGTAGTGAAAATGTTTTTGGGCTACACCGAAATCAACCAACTATTAAGTGCAGGAAAGAAATTAGTAGAGAAAAGAAAAGTATAAAACATTGATAATAAATAACGTAAAAGGAGAAAACATTTAGGTGTTTTCTCCTTTTTGTTTCATGGTAAAAACCTTTTTTAACCCATAGTGGTTTATATGTACGTACATTTAATTTCAAACTTTTTCTAAAAACATGAAAAAACTTATCTTAACACTTTTCTTGGCAGGTTTTTCTGCGGTTGGTTTTTCACAAAGCTGTTGTGAGTTAGTTTTCGCCAGCAACGATGGTAATATGGGTGTTTTTGCTTCTGATAAATCATTTATTGCTTCGCACTTGGCTCCAATTGTTTACAAACATACCAGCGAAGTAGGTGGAAAAATGATTGAATTTGCCACTCCAGATGGCAAAAAAGCAAATGGATATTTTGTAAAAGCAAAAAAGAAGTCGGATAAATGGCTCTTTGTTTATCAAGAATGGTGGGGACTAAACGACCACATTAAGCGTCAAGCCGATGTATTTTATAATGATTTAGGTGGAAATGTAAACGTACTTGCCCTTGATATGTACGATGGAAAATTAGCTACTGATGCAAGCGAAGCAGGAAAACTCATGCAAGGAGTAGTTGAAGCACGTTTAGAAAGCATTGTGCAAGGTGGTTTGCAATTTGCTGGCAAAAAAGCAAAAGTAGCCAATGTGGGTTGGTGCTTTGGTGGAGGCTGGTCGCTTAAATCGGCAATTCTCGGAGGCAAACAAAATGTTGGCTCGGTAATGTACTATGGTATGCCTGTGAAGGATGTTGAAAAACTAAAAACACTTAATAGCGATGTACTTGGCTTATTTGCTACCGAACAATGGATTTCAAAGCAAGTAATCGAAGAGTTTGCTGCCAATATGAAAACCGCTGGCAAAAAATTAGATTATAAAATCTTTGATGCTGTTCATGCTTTTGCAAATCCAAGCAACCCTAAATACGATGAAGCTAAAGCAAAAGAAGCCTACGGAATGGCTATTGAATATTTGAAGAAAAGACTTCTATAAGAATTCTCTCTCATAAACCTTTTCATGAGTTATTAGCAAACTTAATTTCCGATTAAAATTGCTAATAACTCATTTTTTTTATCAGCAGATTTCAATAAATTCACCTCACGATTTCATCTAAACTAAACCCTCTTTAAACCATGCCCTCGCGACGTAGTTTTATTAGCAAAGCAGCCATGCTTGCCAGCACCTCATTTATTCCATCATTAAAAGCATTTTCTAAAGAAGACTTAGCGGCCTTTGCGGCGTATAAGCCACAAAAAACGGCTCTCGAAATGGCCACTGACGAAGATTATTGGTGGCAAATTCAGCAAGCTTATACCGTTTCACCGCAAATTATCAATTTGAATAATGGTGGCGTAAGCCCATCTCCTTCAGTTGTTCAAAATGCCGTTGATCGCTACAATAAATTGGCCAATGAAGCTCCCAGCTATTATATGTGGCGAATCATCGACCAAGGACGCGAGCCACTGCGTGAAAATTTGGCCAAATATGCTGGTGTTTCGCCCGAAGAAATTGCCATCAACCGAAATGCTACTGAAGCCTTAGATACCGTAATTCTGGGAATGCCACTTCAAAAAGGGGATGAGATTGTCATGTGTCGCTACGATTATCCCAATATGCTACACGCGTGGCGTCAAAGAGAATTGAGAGATGGTTTGAAGATAAATTATGTTGAATTAGACCTACCTGCCGAAGATAATGAACTGATTGTGAAGAAATATGTGGAGCAAATGACTCCACGAACTAAAGTTGTACATATTACGCATATTATCAATTGGAATGGACAGATTCTTCCTTCAAAAAGAATCGCCGAAGAAGCACACAAACGTGGCATTGAAGTGCTTATTGATGGGGCACACTCTTTTGCACACCTCGAATATAAAATTCCTGATTTAGGTGGAGATTATTACGGAACAAGCCTCCATAAGTGGCTATCGGCTCCCATTGGCTCGGGAATGTTATGGATGAAAAAAGAAAAGATAAGTAAAATATTTCCCTTAATTCCAAACGATAAACCAAACTCTGATAACATTCGAAAGTTTGAAAACCTCGGTACTCGTCCATTTATGATTGAACAAGCCATCGGGCAAGCCCTCAATTTTCAATTAGCCTTGGGAAATGCAAGAAAAGAAGCACGTTTACGCTTTCTAAAAGATTATTGGGCCAAAGAAGCGAAGAAACTTCCGAAAGTGAAACTCAATACTTCGCTGAAAGCTGAGTTTTCTGGAGCTTTAGCTCATTTTGGTATTGAAGGTTTAGAGGCTGGAAAAATCGAAAGCGAACTTTTTGGTAAATTCAAAATTCATACCTCACCAATCAAATGGGAAAAATTAGATGGTGTACGTGTTACGCCTCATGTTTATACATCATTACAAGATTTAGACCGTCTTTTAGAAGGTGTCCAATATCTTTCAAAATTGTAATTTTTCTGAAAATAGTATCATTTTATAAAAATATTGGTATGCTTGCATACCAATATTTTTGTTTATATCTTTGATTCATCAACAATAACAAACGATAAAACCAAATAAAATGGCAGCTACAACAATTGAAGGAATAAACTTTAATCTCACCGAAGAGCATTTAGCGGTAAGAGAAGCCGCTCGTGAATTTGCTCAAACTGAGCTTTTACCAACCGCCATTGAGCGTGATACCCACTCGGTTTTTCCCTATGAACAAATCAAAAAAATGGGAGAACTGGGCTTTATGGGTATGATGGTCTCGCCAGAATACGGTGGTGGTGGAATGGATACAATCTCGTATGTGTTGGCGATGGAAGAAATTTCAAAAATTGATGCTTCTGCTTCAGTTGCGATGTCAGTTAATAATTCATTGGTCTGCTGGGGCTTAGAGGCGTTTGGTACAGAAGAACAGAAGCAGAAATACCTCAAACCTTTGGCATCAGGACAAATCATTGGAGCGTTTTGTTTGTCGGAACCAGAAGCTGGTTCGGACGCTACTTCACAAAAAACAACTGCTGAAGATAAAGGCGACTATTATTTGGTAAATGGTACTAAAAACTGGATTACTAATGGCGGAACATCATCAGTTTGTTTGGTTATTGCTCAAACCCACCCAGAGTTGAAGCACAAAGGCATCAATGTGCTGATTATAGAGAAAGGTACCGAAGGATTTGTGGTTGGCAAAAAAGAAGATAAAATGGGTATTCGTTCTTCAGATACACATTCGTTGATGTTTACTGATGTAAAAGTGCCTAAAGAGAACCGAATTGGTGTCGATGGTTTTGGATTTAAGTTTGCCATGAGTACACTCAATGGTGGTAGAATAGGCATTGCAGCTCAAGCACTCGGCATTGCGGCAGGTGCGTATGAATTGGCCGTGAAGTATTCGAAGGAAAGAAAGGCTTTCGGAAAGTCGATTAGCGAGCATCAGGCTATTCAGTTTAAATTGGCCGAAATGGCAACCAAAATCGAAGCGGCACGTTTATTAGTTTATAAAGCAGCTCGCGATAAAGACGAAGGTAGAGATTATGTTGAGTCTGCCGCAATGGCCAAACTTTTTGCCTCAGAAGTGGCCATGTGGGCTACTACCGAAGCCGTCCAAATTCACGGTGGATATGGCTACGTGAAGGAATTTCACGTTGAGCGTTTGATGCGTGATGCTAAGATTACACAAATTTATGAAGGCACTTCTGAGATTCAGAAACTTGTTATTGCTCGCGAGATTTTAAAGTGATAGCTTTGCAATAACAAACTTTATAAAAACAGAAAAATTCAATGAAAAAATTGATGCTTTTGCTATTTATTTGCCTTGGTTTCAATGCTTTTGCACAAGAAACTATTACGGCATCGCAAGCCAAAGATTTCGTGGGGAAAGAAGTAATCTTAACAGGCAAAGTGGCGGGTTCGAGGTTATTTCAACGACAAACTGGTGATATGCTTTTACTCAATATTGATAAACCTCACCCAAGCAATGAAGTGACGATTGTGGTAGAAGGCGAGGTTTTATCAAAGGGTAAATTCACCGAGGCTGCTCTACAAGATAAAAATATTAAAGTGAAGGGTATTGTGAGTATTTATAAAGAAAAACCTCAAATAAAACTCGATAATGAGGCGAATCTTACCGTAATACAACAATAGTTTTAAATATATTAAATCTGAATAAAGGCTCCTACGGGGCCTTTATTTTTTGTTATACCTTTTATAAATTAAATTATTTTAAAAAATAAAATTTTGAACAAAGGGCATAATTAAAAATAAAGTTTTATTTTAGTACCTTAAATGTTTTTAAGCAATTAATTTCTATTTCATCCCTAATAAAAAATGAATTTATTTGAGATTAAAGAGCAACCGAAAGTTTACGATGTTGTAATTGTAGGTTCGGGAGCTGGCGGTGGTATGGCTGCATATCAACTGGCAAAAGCAGGTGCCAAAGTTTGTTTACTGGAAGCTGGTGGATACTTCGACCCTGCCGACCCAAAGTATATTACGCAAATGAAAAACCCATGGGAATCTCCTCGACGTGGTGCAAGTACACGTCACCGTCCATTTGGCGATTTTGATGCCGCTTGGGGAGGTTGGGATATTGAAGGTGAACCTTATACAGCTGCTGCAGGCACTCAATTTCGTTGGTTCCGTTCAAGAATGTTGGGGGGCCGCACCAACCACTGGGGACGTATTTCAATGCGTTTCGGTCCAGATGATTTCAAAAGAGGTTCATTAACTGGTATTGGCGATGACTGGCCTATCGACTACGAAGACCTTGCTCCTTATTATGATAAAGTTGATAAAATGATTGGTCTTTTCGGTACTAAAGAAGGTATCCGAAACGAACCAGATGGTATTTTCTTACCTCCACCGAAACCACGTTTACACGAATTAATGATTAAAAAAGCCGCTACGGGCATTGGTATCCCTGTGATTCCTTCTCGTATGGCTATGCTCACAAAGCCAATCAATGATTCGCGTGGTTCGTGTTTCTATTGCGGTCAATGTGGTCGTGCATGCCAGGCTTACGCTGACTTCTCGGCTTCTTCGGTACTTTGTATCCCTGCCGCAAAAACAGGTAACTTGACTTTAATAAACAACGCAATGGTGCGTGAAGTATTGACTGATGCAAACACAGGTCTAACTACGGGTGTTTCTTATGTCAATAAAATGGATTTGAAAGAATACTCAATCAAAGGAAAAATCGTGGTTTTGGCCGCAAGTACTTGCGAAACTGCTCGTATTCTCTTAAATTCAAAATCTTCAAGATTCCAAAAAGGATTGGCCAACGATAGCGGAGTTGTGGGTAAATATCTCAATGACTCAACAGGTGCGAGCCGTTCGGCATTTATACCTGCCTTGATGGACAGAAAACGCTATAACGAAGATGGTGTGGGTGGTATGCACGTATTTACACCATGGTGGTTAGACAACAAAAAACTTGATTTCCCTCGTGGTTATCACATCGAATACGGTGGCGGTATGGGTATGCCAGGCGGCGGATTCGGTGGTGGAATTGAGCGTGTAAATGGCTTATACACAGATAAAAATGGCAATAAAAAACGTGCGGGCGGATACGGTGCTGCTTTGAAAGAAGATGTTATTCGTACTTACGGAGCTTATATTGGTATGGCCGGCCGTGGAGAACCGATTCCATTGGAATCTAACTACTGTGAAATCGACCCTAATAATGTTGATAAATACGGTATTCCGACGCTTCGCTACAACTATAAGTGGAGCGAAAATGAGATTAAGCAGGCTAAACACATGCAAGATACTTTCGAGCAAATTATTCATTCAATGGGTGGTATTGCTTTAGGAAAGAAACCAGATGCAAGTAATAACTATGGTTTGGCACAGCCTGGTGAAATTATCCACGAAGTAGGAACGGTTCGTATGGGCAATGACCCTAAAAAATCGGCATTGAACAAATGGCAACAAGCTCACGATGTGAAAAACTTATTCGTAGTTGATGCCGCTCCATTTGTTTCGCAAGGAGATAAAAACGTTACATGGACAATCTTGGCAAGTTCGTGGCGTACTTCTGATTATATCATCGAACAAGTAAAAGCCAAGAATTTATAATTTAGACATGAGATATTAGATTCGAGATATGAGATTATGGAGGAAATCATTAGGTTATGTACATTTTGAAAAAACTCTTTCTATCTCAAATCTTGTATCTTGTGTCTCGCATCAAAATAAAGAAAAAACATGAAACGTCGAGATACATTAAAAGCAATATCGTTAAGTACGTTTGGTTTTGCGGCCTTACCAACGACCGATTTGGTAGCTGCCCCAGAGCCGAAACCATTTAAAACTACACCCGCACGTGTAGCTGAAGAAATCGAGCGTGATAAAAAACTCATGACCGAGAAGTTCTTCACACCAGCGGAAATGGCAACTATCGGCATCTTGTGTGATATTATCATGCCTGCTGATGAAAAATCAGGTAGTGCAACACAAGTAGGTGTACCTGCCTATATTGAGTTTATGGCCAAAGACCAACCCGGTAATCAAACGCCTCTTCGTGGAGGTCTGAAATGGTTAGATAATGCTTGCACTAAGCGTTTTGGTAAATCTTTCGCTCTATGCACGCCTAAACAAAGAATTGAAATTGTTGATGAGATTGCCTACCCAGAAGAAGTAAAGTCGGAATATGCACAAGGTGCGGCTTTCTTTACTTTGATGAGAAACATGACTATCACAGGTTATTTCACAACACAAACTGGTTTTGATGTATTAGGTTATGTTGGAAATCGTCCGAATCAATGGGATGGTGTACCACAAGATGTTTTAGACAAATATGGTTTAAAATATGACCCACTTTATGATAAGAAAGATTAATTCTTAATCAATTAATTATAGAAAAAGGCTCGGTAGATAAATCTACTGAGCCTTTTTAATGATACCTTAAACAAACGTCGGCATGGCTTGAAGCCATGCCGACGTTATAAAGCGATATTATTTTCTACAACAAAGCCCTATCTAAATGCACATAACCACCATCCACATGAATCAGTTGGCCAGTGGTGTGGCTAGATTTATCCGACAATAAAAATACCACCATATTGGCAATTTCTTCAGAAGTTGTCATTCGGTTTTCTAATGGAATTTTTGAGTTGATTTTTGCCAAAGTCTCTTCTGGATTTGGTAGAGTTTTTATCCACTTTTCGTAAAGAGGCGTATAACATTCTGCCACGATAAGAGCATTTACTCTAATTCCGTATTTTAATAATTCTACTGCCCACTCACGGGTAAGGGCATTTCGCCCACCATTGGCTGCCGCATAAGCCGATGTTCCACCTTGTCCTGTTTCAGCGGTTTTTGAGGTAATATTCACAATTGAGCCTTTTGATGCCTTCAGGGCAGGTAAGGCATGATGCACAATTAAGTAGTAATGAATAAGGTTTTTATGTAAAGATTCTACAAAACGCTCATAGTTACCATTTTCGAGGCCAACGCCATCGTTCACCCCTGCATTATTCACGATACCATCTATCCTACCAAACTTTTGCATAATTTCCTGAATAGCCTTTTCACAATCTACTGGCACAGAGAGTTCAGCCACTACTTGCTCACATGCTTGGCCTAGTGCCTTTATTTCATTGACAAGTTTGAGGTTATCCTCTTCATTTCGGCCAATAATGACAGGGGTTGTCCCTTCCGCTGCTAAAACTCTTACAATTCCTTCGCCAATGCCTTTTGCTCCACCCGTAACGATGATTACTTTACTGTCTAAATTAAGATTCATAATTGTATAATTAAATGGATAGTTTAAGGTTGAAAGAGGTAAATTATTTTACTACTTTAAATTCTAAATCTTGAAAATCGAAGCTAAAATCAGTCAGAGGGGAAATAGCTTCCATAGTTGCACCAGCCGCCTTACCTTCGGTGTCTAAGCTAAATTTTACATAGGCATCAGCATCGAGGCTTCGGTCATTCCATTTTACAACGAAAGTATTTCCTTTGTAATAAAGCATTTCTCCAGATAAACGAGGTGAACGTTTTGAATCGAAAAACATTTTTCCATTTTTCAATGAAATAATAATATCACCAAACCACGCATCACGGTAAGTACCTACGTATAGATTAGGGTCAACATTTGCATTGCTTTTTTGTTGAGCCTCAATGGTCTTCCAAATTTCATCGGTTATTTTCTTGGCATTTTCGTTGGCGGCTACTACTCTTGCATGGTATTCGGCCACTCTATCTACTTTTGGCATACCCAAGTAGCTATCTTTAATCGTATTTGTTATGGCCGAAAAAGCTGCTCCAACTTGTTGATTAGTAAAAACAATGATGCCAAGTTTTAATTCGGGTAAAATTGTTACTTGTGTTACAATTCCTGCTAAACCTCCTGTGTGAGTTGCTTGTTTATAACCTTTTACATCGCTCAAAAACCAACCCAAACCATAAGCAGAAAAATGCGTATTATAGGCATTCTGTCCACGAACAGGTATAATTGTCTGAGGTGTCCACATTTCTTCATGCACATCTTGACTAAACAATCTTTTTGTACCATCGTCATATTTTCCACCATTTATTTGGGCGATTACCCATTTGCTCATATCGGCAACACTGCTATAAATTCCGCCTGCGGCATTAGCTGTTTCGCTCCAATCAATACCAATGGCTTGTACTTTTCCATTCACTGGGGCGTGCGGGTCAATTACATTCGATTTATCTTTCACCCTTCCTAAAGAAGCCGCACTTTTATTCATACCTAATGGTTGCATGATTCGTTTCTCAACAAATTCTTCCCACGAAATACCAGCCACTCGTGCAACTACCTCTCCAGCAATAATGTATAAGTTATTATCGTAGTCATATTTGGTACGAAAACTTGATACAGGTTTCAAAAATCTTAAATTATGAATGATATCAGCCTTCGTAAAATTGCTTGAATCTGGCCACATCATCAAATCACCAGCTCCTAAACCCATTCCACTTCGATGACAAAGGAGGTCTCGAACCGTAAACTCTTCTGTTACGTATGGATTATAAAGTTTAAATTCGGGAATAATGTCGGTTACCTTCGTATCCCAACTTATTTTCTTTTCATCTACCAACATACCTAAAGCGGCTGCCGTGTAAGCTTTACTATTTGATGCTACCCCGAAAAGTGTATTTTCATCAACTTTCTGACCCGTACGTAGTGAACGAACGCCATAACCTTTGGCGTGAATCACCTTATCGTCTTTAATAACGGCCACTGCTATACCTGGCACATCAAAAGTTTTTAAAGTACGCTCAACTAAAGCATCTATTTCGGGTGATGTGATTGTCTGTCCTTGACTAGAAAAAATGCTTGATGAGGCAATTATAAGGGCAAAAATGATTTTTTTCATGAGGTTAAGAATGAAGATGAATATCAAGCCCGAATTTATCTCAATTTGAGGAGAAATACAATTTATCGAAACAAGGATGGAGCAATGTTTAATACGGCACAAGGTCTTTTCATTGGATTCTACAGACGTTGTAATATTTTTTATGGATTTATATTGCTTATTTGAATAAAATTATGCCCAAATCGTCGATAAAGCTTAAAATCCTTGAGTATTTACAATATAAAAGGTTTAGTAATAAAAGTATCATATTTCAAAGCACTTGCACAAACGTGCCGATGTGAGTATCACCCAATTATTTATGATAACCCTAATTTGTAGCACCGTAGTTATGAAGCCAATAGAATAATTCATTCAAACACATAGCCAATATTTAGTCGAAAACTTTAGCTATGAAATCGGGGCAGTTTTGTATTTTTACACTCAGAATCAATCCTTAATAAAAAACTATGCAAATCGGACTTGTTGGACTCGGAAAAATGGGTTATAATTTAGCTCTTAACCTCAGAAACAATGGATATGAAGTGGTAGCACACGATGTAAATGATGCCTCGGTTGATAAAATCGGTGAAGAAGGGGGTATAATCGGAGCTTATTCATTGGAGAGTCTTTGTAGTAAACTTAAAGGCCGAAAAGTTATTTGGTTGATGGTACCATCGGGCGAAATCGTAGAAGGTGTTATTGATGAATTGGCGGAATATCTCAAACCTAAAGATATTGTTATTGACGGAGGTAATTCGAATTTTAAAGATTCTGTAAGAAGATATAATGCACTCAAGGAGAAACAAATCGAATTTCTTGATTGCGGCACGAGCGGTGGCACGAGTGGAGCTTTGAATGGTGCATGTACGATGATTGGCGGAGATAAATCTACGTTCGACTACGTTGAAAAAGTATTTAAGGATATTTCGCTAGAAAACGGTTATCTATACACTGGAGAAGCAGGTAGTGGGCATTTTGTAAAAATGGTTCACAATGGTATTGAATATGGTATGATGCAAGCCATTGCTGAAGGGTTTGAGGTATTTGAAAAATCCAACTATGACCTTGATTTTGAGGCAGTTGCCAAATTATTCAACCATGGTTCGGTTGTGCGAGGGTGGTTAATGGAGCTTACAGAAAATGCTTTCAGAAAAGATGCTAAACTAGATGCTATTAAAGGCATTATGCACTCATCGGGCGAAGGGAAATGGACACTCGAAACTGCACTTGATATGGGCGTGGCCACTCCTGTTATTGCACTTTCATTGATGATGCGTTATCGCTCTCAACAAACTGATACTTTTTCAGGGAAAGTTGTGGCCGCTCTAAGGAATGAATTTGGTGGCCACGCAGTAGAGAAAAATGAGTAATTGAATACTTCTGAATGAAAGCGTACTTACTATGCTTTCATTCTTTTTTTCTTAGTTTCGAAATTTTCTCTCACCTTTTCAATTATTCGAAATTGTATTTCACAGGACTTGACATCGGTACAACCAGTACTAAAGCGGTTGTTTTTGATATTTCGGGCCGAGTTATTGCTCAAAAAAGCATTAATTACCAAATGATTCACTCCCACCCCGATTGGAGTGAGCAAAATCCCGACGAAATTTATAATGCAGTAAAAGAGTGTCTCGATTATTTGGGAAAACGTTCACTCATTCAATACGTAAGCTTTTCATCGGCCATGCACAGCATCATGGCAGTTGATGAAACGGGCACTCCCCTGACCAATCTTATTCTTTGGGCTGACAATAGAGCCATTCAAATAGCCAATGAGTTAAAAACTAGCGAAATTGGTCAAGAAATCTACCAACGAACGGGTACACCCATTCACCCATTTTCTTTTCTCTGTAAAATATTATGGTTAAAAGAGCACGAACCTAGCATTTTTAAGCAAACACATCAATTTATTGGTATTAAAGAATATGTTTGGTTTAAGCTCTTCGGTCATTATGAAATTGACTACTCTTTGGCATCAGCTACGGGTATGATGAATATTTCAAATCTTGAATGGGATACAATGGCTCTTGCATTAGTAGGAATTTCAGCCAACAAATTCCCGACGATTGTCTCTCCTACTTTTAGTCGAACAATGGCCAATAAACGGTTTTTCATGGGTGCGGCAGATGGTCCATTAGCTAACCTAGGAACTGGAGCGATTTCGCCAAATAAAATGGCATTAACCATTGGTACAAGTGGTGCAGTAAGGGTTTGCTCGACAACCCCTTACACTGATTCACAAATGCGAACTTTCAACTACCTATTAACCGATAATCAGCACATCATTGGTGGGGCCACTAATAACGGTGCTGTGATATTACAATGGTTGAAAGAACAATTATTACAAACAGATGAGTCTATTGAAAAATTAATCGAAAACGCAGAAAAAGTACCTATGGGTGCCGATAGACTTTTATTTTTACCCTACCTTTTAGGCGAAAGAGCACCCATTTGGAATGCAGAAGCTAGAGGTATTTTCTTTGGTTTAAGTATCAATCATTCACAAGCACATCTCACAAGAGCTGTTTTAGAAGGTTTAATTTTAAATATTTATTCCGTTGGTAAAATCTTAATGGAGCAAAACCCTATTACTGAAATATGTGCTAGTGGAGGCTTTGCTAAAAGTAGTTTTTGGCTTCAGCTAGTAGCAGATATTTTTCAAAAAAAGGTAGTGGTAAGCGAGAACGTCGAAAGTTCAGCTTGGGGAGCGGTAATTTTAGCCTTACAAGGTTTAGAATTAGAACCTAAAAATGCTATTCAGAATACAGCAAAAGTTTTCTTACCTGATGAAAGCAAAGCAACTTTTTATACTGAATTACATCAAAAATTTGAAAGAATTTATTTAAAAATGAAAGATGAGTTTTAGGTCAAGCCTTTGGTCAATAGCTAATTAAATAGCCCAAAGTTTTTGCAAGATTAAATTAAAAATTGCAACTTCATACCACAAAAATTTCAACCCAAGCATGAACCGTAAAGAGTTTCTCAAACAAATATCATTCGCAAGCATACTTTTAGCAGATGGCAGCGTTATTCCTGCATTTGCAAGTGATTTTTCTAATAAAAAGACAACACTACGTTTTGTTGTTGCTTCCGATGGGCACTTTGGTCAACCCAAAACCGAATACAAAGATTTTTTCGATACTTTCACCCACAATGTTAATTCTCAGCATCGTCAACATAAATTTGACTTTTGTGTAATCAATGGCGATATCATTCATGATGATGTTAATTTTCTTGCCACAGCCAAAAGTCATTTCGATGACCTTGAAATGCCTTATTTTGTTACTCAAGGAAACCATGACCACGCTACACCCGAGCAGTGGGAAAGAGTTTGGGGTGTTCCTCTAAATTATGACTACGTATTGGGAAATAATGCTTTTCTTTTTGGAACAACCTCTAATTTAGAGGGGAAATACTTATCTCCTGATGTTGAGTGGTTCAGTCAAAAACTTGAGCAATACAAAAAGAAGAAAAATATCTTCATCTTCGTTCATATCACTCCTGTCAAGTGGACAGATAATGGTGTTGATGCGAAAGAATTTCAAGCCTTACTCAGCAAATACAAAAATGTAAAAGCTGTTTTCAACGGACATGACCACGACCAAGAGGGTATTAAAACCCATGAAGGTATTCCATATTTGTTCGATTCTCATTTTGGGGGAAACTGGGGAACTTCTTACAGAGGCTTTAGAATCGTAGAGCTTCAAAAAGATAATAGCATACTCACTTACCTAATGAACCCGACAACAAAAATTAACGAAGCAACCTTATAACCTTTTTTCTATTCAACCTTCAAAATAAACATGAAACAGTACCTAACACGACGAAATTTCTTGAAAATTACAGGAGTTTCAACCGCCTTGGCGGCATTCCCAGAAATAAGCTATGGCAAAAATGACGAGATAATTATTGGGCATAATTCGCATAAATACAAAGTAGTTGTTGGATGGGGCGTATTAGATGCTGGGAAAAACCCAGTAAACGATTGTCACGAAATGGTTGAAGATGCCAAAGGTCGTTTAATCATGCTTGGAAATGAAACAAAGAATAATGTATTGATTTATGATAAAGCAGGTAAACTGCTAGAAACTTGGGGTAATTCTTACCCCGGAGGGCACGGACTCACGCTTATTAATGAAGGAGGCGAACAATTCCTATTGATTTGTGATACAGATAGAAATCAAGTAATAAAAACCGATTTAAAAGGTAAAGAAATTTTTAAGATTGAATACCCAAAAGAAACTGGCAAGTATAATTATCCCGGCCAATTTAAACCAACAGAAAGTGCCGTAAATCCAGTGAATGGAGATATTTATGTAACTGATGGTTATGGTTTAAACTACGTAATACAATACGATTCTAAGGGAAGGTATATCAAACACTGGGGTGGAAGTGGTGATGCAAATGATAAATTCAAATGTAATCATGGCGTGGTGGTAGATACACGAAACAAGCAGAATCCTACGCTAATTGTTACTTCAAGAATTGAAAATTGTTGGAAACGTTTCACCCTTGACGGTCAATTTATTTCGAAAATAAGTTTACCGGGTACTTATATTTGTAGACCTGTAATTAAAGGCGAAAACCTATATGGTGCAGCTTTTCGCTCAACTTCTGATTCTTACCCTGACTCTGGTTACATTCAGATTTTAGATAAAAATGACCGTGTAGTTTCAACTCCAGGAGGAAGTGAGCCAGTTTATCAAAATAATCAATTACAAGAACAACGCAAACAAGACCCATTTAAGGTTTTCTTGCATCCTCATGATGTATGTATTGATTCAGATGATAATATTTATGTGCCACAATGGGCTTCAAGAAAGACCTATCCGATAAAATTGGAAAGAGTTTAAAAACAAAGGGGCGAACAGTTGTTCGCCCTTTTGTTTATTTAATGTTTTTATCTCTTAATTTCACAACATTAATTGATTTTACCACTTCTGATTTTCTTAGAACTATACTCCAAATAGCAAAACCAGTATCATCGCTAAAGCAAAGCTTGCCAACTCCTTTTTCATAAGGGATTTGCGAAGTATATACAAAAAGTGAATCACCAATTTTTTGTATATTATCTCCTACATTTACTTTTTTAGCGGCATTATCGGCATATGCTTCTAAAACTTCTCTTTCTTTCGCATATAATTGATTATTACTCCCAATATCTGGTTGCCCTAAAAGCCTTACTTTCAAATTATATTGTTCAGATAATGAGTCGATTAATTGCATGTTTTTCAACTGGCATATCTCTTCTATACGTGTCTGATTGGCATTTTTCATTTGTTTTTCGAAATCGACAGTTAGAGCTTTCGTTATTTCGCTACCCATAACCTCCACTTGATAAGCAATTTGAGCAGGAGAAACTCGCTTCACTTTGTAATCTTCCATTGTCCCTAAAATCTTACTTGTATCCATTCGTTCAAGATTAGAACAGGAAGATATTATAAAAAGTATTAAAAGTATTATTATGCTATTTTTCATTGGTATTAATTTTTTCACAAAGCTAAGCACAGTAAGTTCTTGAAAAGAGATTTTGTATTAAAAAAATCATTTATAAAAATAAAAACCTACAATTCTTTTGGCAAATTGCAGGTTTTTAAATGAAAATTTTATGGTTGATGAAGTGAATCTACTCGTTTCCAAGTATAAATATTTGTATCATCCGTATCCACCTCTAAACTTATAGGTACTCGCTACTTTATCAATTGCAACGATATAAGCAGCTAAACGCATCGAAACGCCATGTTTCTGCGAAGTTTCGAATACTTTATCGAAAGCATCTTTCATCATGCGGTCAGAGCGACGGTTAATTCTATCTAATGTCCACTTATAACCTATGCGATTTTGTACCCACTCGAAGTAAGATACTGTAACCCCACCTGCATTCGCCAAGATATCTGGCACCACCATGATACCTTTTTCATTGATAATTTCATCAGCACTCGCAGATGTCGGTCCATTTGCACCTTCTACGATTAATTTTGCTTGAATTTTAGAGGCATTTTCATGTGTAATAACATCTTCTTTTGCCGCAGGAACCAATACATCAACATTTAAAGCTAGAAGCTCTTCGTTTGAGATTAATTCAGCTTCCTTAAAACCTTCAAGTGTGCCATTATTAGCATTTCTGTAAGCGATAGCTTTCTCTATATCAATTCCTTTTGAATTGTAATAAGCCCCCGAAATATCGCTTAAACCACAAATTGTTACGCCTTTTTCATGCAAAAGCTTTGCACCCCACGAACCAACATTACCAAAACCTTGTACTGCTGCTGTTGCACGGTAAGGGTTCAATCGAAGTTTTTCCATACCTGCTAAAGCAGAAACCATAACCCCACGGCCAGTTGCTTCTGTACGGCCTAGTGAACCTCCCAAAACTAAAGGCTTACCTGTTACTACTGCATTTACAGTCATACCTTTTGCCTTTGAGTATTCATCCATTAACCAGGCCATTTCTCGTGGGCCTGTACCCATATCTGGAGCTGGAATATCTTTATCTGGACCAAATATGTCAAGCATCGCGTTGGTATATGCACGCATCAAACGCTCCATTTCTCCTGCCGACATTTGGCGAGGGTTACAGGCAATACCACCTTTGGCACCACCATAAGGAATATCAACCACCGCACATTTCCATGTCATCCACGCCGCTAATGCTCTTACCTCGTCAATGTTAACGGCTGGGTCGAAGCGGATACCACCTTTACTTGGGCCTAAAATAGTAGAGTGAATAACTCTGTATCCTTCAAAAACTTTTATTTGGCCGTTATCCATCGTAACTGGCAAACCCACAGTCACCTGACGAGCAGGTACTTTTAAAATATAATACATTTCGTCGCTGATACCAAGAATCTTCACAGCGGCATCGAATCTTTGCATCATTGACTCCAATGGATTCTCTGTATCCTTAATTGGAGCTGGTTCTATATATGTCATAAACAGAATAATATTTTGTTTGTGAATGTCGTTTCACGATACAAACTTAGAAAAAAGAAAGTATTTCTTAAAATCGTCAAATTTTACTACTTTTTTTTTGAATAATATTTGGAAAATAAACATAATTCGGTTTTTCAGATTCGCTTCAAAGCCAAATTTTTTATTGTTTTCTGACAAGAACCTTTTAATAAATTTTTTTCAGCATTTTCTAAGATTTCTATCTTGGGTATTGTTTCAGTCTATCAAAACACTATATTTGTGCGATTTTTCAAAAACCCCAAAACATAAACATTACTGCTTTATACTTATGGCCGCAGTTGAAGAAAAGACTAGATATTCTGAAGAAGAATTGAAGGAGTTTGAGGAGATTATTACTCAAAAATTGGAAGCGACTCGTAATGAATTGAATTTTATTAGAGAAACTTTGAGTAGAAAAAACGACAACGGTACTGAATTTACTGCCAATAGCACAAAGCTAATGGAAGACGGTGCCGATGTGAGTGAAAAAGAGCAATTAAGCCAGTCGGCTGGCAGATTGCAGAAATTTGCTCAACAATTAGAAGCGGCTTTAATCAGAATCAAAAATGGTACTTACGGAATTTGCCGTGATACAGGGAAATTGATTCCTAAGGAACGTTTGAGAGCGGTGCCACATACGCAACAAACAATTGAAGCAAAGCTGAAAGCTTCTAATTAATAAGTCAGCAGAAAATCATTAAATTCTTCGCCTTGTAAGGCCTATTTACAAGGGAAAGAAATCATTGTCTTTAAACAGTAGGTGTGAATACACCTTTTAATCATAAAAATAAAGCCTTCTGATATATAAATCAGAAGGCTTTTATATTTAGGTTTCTCCTAAAACTCTTATAAGTGAATCACTTCGCCATAAGCTGCGGCAGCGGCTTCCATGATAGCCTCTGACATCGTTGGGTGTGGGTGAACCGACTTAACGATTTCCATGCCAGTTGTTTCAAGTTTACGAGCGACAACCGCCTCGGCTATCATTTCAGTTACATTGTTACCAATCATGTGGCAACCTAACCACTCCCCGTATTTGGCATCGAAGATAACTTTTACAAAACCTTCAGGTGCACCACTTGCTTTGGCTTTACCTGATGCAGAGAATGGGAATTTACCAACTTTTACTTCATACCCAGCTTCTTTGGCTGCTTTTTCTGTATAGCCAACCGATGCAATTTCTGGCGTACAGTACGTACAGCCTGGAATATTTTTGTAATCAAGTGGTTGTGGGTGGTGCCCAGCAATTTTCTCTACGCAAATAATACCTTCTGCCGATGCTACGTGAGCCAAAGCTTGGCCCGGTGTTACATCACCGATGGCATAATATCCAGGGATATTAGTTTCGTAATAACTATTTACTAAAATTTTACCACGGTCTGTAGCGATACCAACATCTTCTAAACCAATGTTTTCGATATTTGCTACTATACCTGCTGCTGAAAGTACTACATCTGTTTCGATAGTAATTTCACCGGTTGGTGTTTTCACAGTTGAAACACAACCTTTACCAGAAGTATCAACTTTCTCTACACTTGAGCTTGTATAAATTTCAATGCCCATTTTCTTGTAGATTTTCGCTAATTCTTTCGAAATATCTTCATCTTCTACAGGAACAATGTTTGGCATAAACTCAACGATGGTTACTTTCGTACCCATGCTTGCATACACATAAGCAAACTCAACACCAATAGCACCCGAACCCATTACCAACATTGATGCAGGTTGCTTTTCAAGGCTCATGGCTTTGCGGTATTCGATTACTTTTTCACCATCAAGTGGAACATTTGGTAATTGTCTTGCTCTTGCACCAGTAGCAATGATGATGTATTTTCCTTCAACTTCTGATTTTTTCCCTTCGGCGTCTGTTACTTCAACTTTTTTGCCTGGTTTTACTTTACCATAACCGTTGATTACGTCGATTTTATTTTTTTTCATTAAGAAAGTTACACCTTTGCTCATTCCTTCAGCAACCCCGCGTGAACGCTTAATAACTGCCTCAAAATTTGCATTAGCTTCCCCAACCTCAATACCATAATCTTTTGCGTGTTTGATATACTCAAATACTTGAGCAGATTTTAATAACGCTTTGGTAGGAATACACCCCCAGTTTAGGCAAATTCCACCTAAATTTTCTTTTTCAATGATAGCTGTTTTCAAGCCTAATTGTGATGCACGAATGGCAGTTACATAACCGCCCGGACCACTTCCAATTATAACAACGTCGTATTGAGCCATAAAAATGTTTCTTTTAATTGAAAACTCGGTGCAAAATTAGACAAAATCGCTGATACTCAAAATGTGTAGCTGAATATGTTGAAAATGAAGCAGAAAAGTATTGAATATGGTAGGTTTTATACAATACTATTGCTTATTTATAGTAATGATGTGTGTATTGCTAAGTACTTTGTGCATCTATATACCTTAGTTTATATTTTAAGTGACTTTATTTGATCATAAAAAATCCCATTTCGAGTACTCAAAATGGGATTTTTCAATATTCATTATCAATAATTACTCTCTTAAGAATGGATATTCTTTATCAGCATAAACATCATCGAATGCTTCTTCTGGTTGAGGGAATGGAGATTCTTCTGCAAATTTCACAGATTCTTCAACAATCACTTTCACTTTTGCATCAATTTCGTCTAATTCTGCTTCTGTAGCAATACCATTAGTTAAAATGCGGTGACGAACCATTTCGATTGGGTCACGCATTTTCCATTGCTCTACCTCTTCTTTTGTACGGTATTTTTGTGGGTCAGACATTGAGTGACCACGGAAACGGTAAGTTTTAAACTCTAAGAAAGTTGGACCCTCACCAGCTCTTGCACGATCTGCCGCACGTTTTACTGCCTCGTGAACCATTTCAACATCCATTGCATCAACTGGTTCAGCTGGCATATCATACGCTTCACCAATTGTGTAAAGTTCACGAACATTAGAAGTACGTTCTACCGAAGTACCCATGGCATAACCATTATTTTCTACCACGAAAATTACTGGTAATTTCCATGTCATAGCCATATTGAAAGCTTCGTGTAAGGCACCCTGACGAACAGCACCATCACCGAAGTAACACATACAAACATTTTGATTTCCTTTGTATTTATCGGCAAATGCAATACCAGCACCTAAAGGAATTTGAGCACCAACGATACCATGTCCACCAATAAAGTTTACTTCTTTATCAAAAATGTGCATCGAACCACCTTTTCCTTTGGTTGTACCTGTTACTTTACCATAAAGTTCGGCCATAATACGCTTAGGGTCAGTACCCAAAGCCAAAGGGTGTCCGTGGTCACGGTAAGCCGTAATCCATTTGTCATCTTTTGTTAAAGCCGAAACCGCTCCCGAAGAACATGCTTCTTGTCCGATATATAAATGGCAGAAGCCGCGTATTTTTTGCTGACCATATAATTGCCCTGCTTTTTCCTCAAATTTTCTTTGTAGGTACATTGACTCGTACCAATACATATAGGTACTTTTATCGTATTTAACCTTTGGGGCTTTTTCTTTAGTAGATGCCATTTTGACTTCTTGAATCTTTTATGGTGAATATAAATCGCTTAGAATTACCGCAAATTTAGAAATTAAATCATTACACTCAAAGAGTTTAGGGGGTAGAGTTATGAATACCTGCATTAATAAAAAAGCCTATCTGCTTGTGAGCAAATAGGCTTTTTATCGTCAGTGATATAAAAACTACACTTTGATTTCAACATCAACACCACTTGGAAGTTCCAATTTCATCAAAGCATCAACAGTTTTCGGGCTTGCCGAATAGATGTCGATTAGACGCTTGTAAGTACATAATTGGAATTGTTCACGAGCTTTTTTGTTCACGTGTGGTGAACGCAATACAGTGAAGATTTCTTTACGAGTTGGCAACGGAATTGGACCGCTAACAACCGCACCTGTAGATTTTACAGCTTTCACAATTCTTTCAGCCGATTTGTCCACTAAGTTGTGGTCAAATGACTTCAATTTAATTCTGATTTTTTGTGACATTGGTTCGTTATTTTTTAGATTTTGGAAAAACCTCGCCGAAAGAACCATTCGCTTCGACAAAGCAACAAGATACTTCTCAGTATCGGGGTGCAAAATTAGATATAATTTTTCTTATTTGCAATTTTGACTTCTTCTATTTGACAAGTTAAAACTTGATCTACTATAAAACCGAATTTTCTGGTTTTCCGCCTAATTTATAAGGATAGTCAGTTGTATAATGAAGCCCTCGACTCTCTTTACGCTTCATGGCACATTTTATTACCAATTCGGCACATTGCACCAAATTACGCAATTCACAAAGTTTCATTGAGAGTTTGGTTTTCTTGTAAAACTCTTCTGTTTCATCTTTGATTAACTTTAATCGACGCATGGCACGCTCTAAACGAAAATCGGAACGAACAATTCCTACATAGTCAGACATCATCCTTTGCAACTCACGGAGATTATGTGTAACTAAAATTTCTTCGTTCGATTGCTCTGCCCCAAACTCATTCCAATCAGGCACATTTTCCTGAAAACTAAGGTTTTCGAAGTCATCAAGAGCTTCTTGTGCAATTCGGTGCCCAAAAACGGCAGCTTCAAGTAATGAATTTGAAGCCAAACGATTGGCCCCATGAAGACCCGTAGAAGAACATTCACCACAAGCAAACAATCGATTAATAGTTGAACGGCCAATTTCATCAACCAAAATTCCGCCACATAAGTAATGGGCTGCAGGAACAACCGGAATTTGGTCTTTAGTGATATCAATACCTATGCTCAAACATTTTTCGTAGATTGTTGGAAAATGTTGTAGAATGAGTTCTTTAGGTTTAAAAGAAATATCAAGATAAACGTGGTCATCGCCTGTTTTCTTCATTTCTGCATCAATCGAACGAGCAACAATATCGCGAGGAGCGAGCGAACCACGTGGGTCGTAATTTTGCATAAACTCCTCTCCTCTTTTGTTTTTCAACACGCCACCTTCTCCACGCACTGCCTCAGTAATCAAGAAACTTGGATATTCTCCTGGGTTATAAAGTGAGGTTGGGTGAAACTGTATCATTTCCATGTCACGCACTCGCCCCTTTGCACGATAAACCATCGCAATGCCATCGCCCGTAGCGATTACAGGGTTAGTAGTAGCCGAATAAATATGCCCCGCACCTCCACTCGCCATGACTGTAAGTTTTGAGAGAATTGTCTCAACTTGTCCAGTTTGTAGGTTGAGGGCATAAACACCATAACAAGTAATATCATTGGTTTCTCGATTTACTTCAATACCTAAATGGTGTTGCGTAATAAGCTCAACGGCGTAGTAATGAGTAAGTATTTCGATGTTTGGGTTTTTACTTACTTCTTCGAGTAATGCACGCTCAATTTCTTTACCCGTAATATCTTTATAATGTAAAATTCGTTTGGCCGAGTGTCCACCTTCACGCGTGAGGTCATACTCGCCATCGTGTTTATCGAAATTGGTTCCGTAGTCAATTAACTCCTGAATACGGTCGGGGCCTTCTTTTACCACAATTTCAACGATTTTTCTATCACAAAGGCCATCGCCAGCAATGAGTGTATCGCTGATATGTTTTTCAAACGAATCAGTGTCGGGGTCGAAAACAGCAGCAATGCCACCCTGAGCATATTTGGTATTCGTTTCGTCGGCATTTACTTTCGTGAGTACCAAAACCTTTCCTTTTGCAGAGGCTTTAAGAGCAAAACTCAAACCTGCAATTCCCGAACCAACTACTAAAAAATCTACTTTTGTCATTTTCAATGAATGATTGTGCGAAACGGAATGCTGCCCGTTTTTAGTGAATGAATGAATAGATATTCAAAGTTAATAGCAAAACATTCATTCTTAATTTTTAATTCTAAATTCTTAATTGATTAAGCTACTTCTCCCAATCAAACGAACGCTTGATTGCTTTCTTCCAGCCAGTATAAAGTTTCTTGCGTTCGGCGGCCTTCATTTTTGGCTTCCATGTTTTGTCTTTGCCCCAATTTTGCAGCAAATCATCTAAATTTGCCCAAAAACCAACCGCCAAACCTGCGGCATAAGCAGCACCCAATGCGGTGGTTTCAATCATTTTCGGGCGAATAACTGGTACTTTGAGCATATCCGACTGAAATTGCATCAATAATTCATTTACCACCATTCCACCATCTACTCTGAGCGAGGACACCTCAATACCCGAATCCTTTTCCATTGCCTCTAAAACATCTTTGGTTTGATAGGCGGTTGCTTCTAAAACAGCACGAGCAATATGTCCTTTATTTACATAACGAGTAAGACCCGCAATTACTCCACGAGCAGAAGATTTCCAATAGGGTGCGTATAGCCCCGAAAAAGCAGGAACAAAATATGCTCCTCCGTTATCTTCAACTGTTTTGGCAAGAGCTTCTACATCCGTACTCTTTTCAATAATTCCTAAATTATCTCTTAGCCATTGTACCAAAGCACCTGCGATGGCCACTGAGCCTTCGAGGGCATAGTGCACTGGCTGATTTTCGAATTGATAAGCAACCGTAGTGAGCAAACCAGCTTTCGATGGCACAATTTCAGTACCTGTATTCATCAACATAAAACAGCCTGTTCCGTAAGTATTTTTTGCTTCACCTGGTTGATAACAAGTCTGCCCCACGAGTGCAGCCTGTTGGTCGCCCAAAATTCCCGCCAACGGAACGCCATTCATCGCATCCGAAACAATTTTACCATAAACTTTGCTACTCGGCTCAATTTTTGGCAACATTTGTAATGGAATGTTCATGATTTTGGCCAATTCTGCATCCCATTGAACGGTTTCGAGGTTCATTAATTGTGTACGACTCGCATTCGTTACATCAGTAATATGTATACCACCATGAATGCCACCCGTTAGGTTCCACATTAAGAAGGTATCCATATTTCCGAAAATGGCTTCCCCTTTTTCGGCATCTTCTCTTACACCTGATACATTATCAAGAATCCATTTGATTTTCAAGCCACTAAAATAAGTAGCCAAAGGAAGACCCGTGCGGTCTTGAAAGAACTGTGAGCCATGACTTTTAGTTAGGGCATTTACAACATCACCTACACGAGTATCTTGCCAAACGATGGCATTGTAATACGCACGCCCCGTACGTTTATTCCAAACAACGGTTGTTTCTCGTTGATTCGTAATGCCACAAGCAGCAATATCTTCGACCTTAATATTTTTATTGATTCGAGCTTTGGCAATAACTTCAAGCGTATTTTTCCAAATTTCTTCTGGGTTATGCTCTACCCAACCTGGTTTCGGGTAAATTTGCTCGTGTTCTTTTTGTCCAACCGATACAATATTTCCTTTTTTATCAAAAATAATACAACGAGTACTGGTAGTACCTTGGTCGATAGATGCAACGTATTTCATAGTTTGGTATAATTGAATAGATATATTTTTGAGCGTTGAATATGTTGGTCAAATATAGGAATAAACTTGGTATAGAAAAAAGACAGGTTAAAAACCTGTCCTACAATATTTATTTGCGTTCAATCAAAGCCATATAAAAACCATCGAAACCATCTTTTGCTGGCGAAGTGCGTTTTTCGCTAATAAAATTAAAGTCGGGGTTTTGGGCTAAAAATTTCTTCACTTGTTCTTCACTTTCTGAGGGTAAGATACTACAAGTGGCATAGACCATTTTTCCGCCTTTTTTGAGCATTTTTGAGTAATTTGTAATGATTTCGGCTTGTGTTTGCTTGATTTTTTCAAGAAAATCTTTTTTTAGTTTCCATTTTGCATCGGGGTTACGACGCAAAACTCCTAAACCCGAACATGGTACATCAAGCAATAGGCGGTCGGCAGTTTCTCTTTGGCGTTTGATGGTCTTAGCTTCTATCAAACGTGTTTCTACATTTCCAATTCCATTGCGTTTAGCTCGACGTTGGAGTTCTTGAAGTTTATAGTCTTCTACATCCATCGCTATAATTCGGCCCTTGTTTTCCATCAAAGTTGCTAAATGAAGCGTTTTTCCGCCCGCACCTGCACAAGCATCTATCACACGCATGCCTGCTTGTACATCTAAATATTCGGCAATTAACTGACTACCAGCATCCTGTACTTCAAAAAAACCTTTTTTGAAAAGTTCGGTTGAAAAAACATTGGCACGTTTGGGTAAAACCAAAGCATCTGTAACATTTGGTAAAGTTTCGGTTTCGATGCCAATTTCACTAAACGAGGCTTTTAAATCTAATTTATTGGTTTTTAGTGTATTAGTTCTTAACACAACTGGTGCTTGGGTATTCATGGCGTGCAATTCTGCTTCCCAATTTTCTCCTAATTCCTCTTCGCCAATAGTATCTATCCAATCGGGCACTGATTCTCGTACTTTTCTGAGTTGTTGAGCCTCTTCATTTCGAGTAATCACTTCTTTGGCATTTACAGCCTTAAAATCTTGCCAATCGGGCAGTTTATCTCCTTGTAATACACGCCATGCGGCAAAAATCTGCCAAAAAAGAGCTTCTTCTTCAACTCTTACACAATTAATGTTAGCTACAAATTTGAGTAAACGCCACCAACGTACAATTTCGTAGGTGTTTTCGGCGATGAATGCCCTATCCCTGCTTCCCCATTTTTTATTTGACTTCAAAACCTGCTCAATTACCTTGTCTGCTTGGCGATTTTCGTTGAAAATCTGTTGCAGGGCAAAAACTACGGCTTCGACTAAAACTCGGTGATATTTCATGAGTGGTGTTTGGTATCTTTGTTTATCTTTAACCCAAAATTAAACTTCTTTCTTCAAGCTATGAAAAAAATCTTTTTAATCGGTCTTTTCCTTGCTTCTTTCTTCGGGGTTTCTGCCCAAAAAATAGCTAGCTTTAGTAAGCATTTTAAAGAAGCAAATGTTGAGGGTGGATTTTTTCTTTATGACTTCAACAAGAAAACTTATACCATTACAGACAAAACTGATTTTGAAAGAACAACCTCTCCTGCTTCTACTTTTAAAATTCCAAATTCCATGATAGCCTTAGAATTAGGCGTAATAAAAGATGAAAATGAAGTAATTAAATGGGATGGAGAAAAACGATGGCTTGAAGCATGGAATGCAGACCACAATCTAAAAGATGCTTATAAAAACTCTACTGTATGGTTTTATCAAGAATTGGCTCGTAGAATCGGCGAGAAAAATTACAAAACCTATCTAAAAGCCTGCGATTATGGTAATCAAGATATTAACGGAGGTTTAACACAATTTTGGTTAGGTTCTAGTTTGAAGATTTCACCGAAAAATCAATTAGAATTTCTAAGAAAACTACACGAAGAAAAACTCCCTTTCTCGAAGCGAACTTATGAAATTACCAAACGAATCATGGTTCGTGAGCAAACGAATGATTATACATTAAGGGCGAAAACAGGTTTGGCTACTGTTAATCAAACTGATATTGGCTGGTTTGTGGGCTATGTAGAGAAAAAAGATAATGTGTATTTCTTCGCCCTACGTATTCAGAAACCTGAAAATAAAGAAATGCCCGAATTTGCTCCAAGACGTATCGAACTAACGAAAAACATCTTGATGCAAATGGGCATTCTCTGACATCTATTAAATGCTGTTTATTCTACTGTTACATATCCCCAGTTTTCGCCCGAACGAATTCTGTTCAGTTGTGTATGAGTGATTCCGAATTGTTTTGCAATCATTTTTAAGCGAGTACTTTCGTTTTGAAGCATTTTTTTAATCATCTTAACTTTCGACTCGGTTAATTTATAATTTTTTGTACGCTTCGGAATTGGCTTATTTATGACTGCGGGATTCTGACGATTATGCTCAACCATTTCATCCTTTGTAACCCATTTTAAGTTTTCAAAATGATTACTCATTTTGTCAAAATCAAGATGAATGACAAATTTGTGTTCTGGACTTGGTTTGCTAACGAATGTTTCGGCTACTAATTTATGAACATATCGGTTAAACGACTTTCCTTTCGGAAGTCTGATATTCAAAGATTTATATCCTTGTATAACAGAACCTTTGATAACTTCACCTTTTTCATTGTTTTGAAAACTTCTAAGTCGTCCAAAGTTTGATACTTCATAACGTGGTGGATTTTCAACCCCTTCTACTTCAATAATAACTGGAGTCCACCTTTCAGCCCATAAAGTGGCTTTTTCACTGTTTACACCATTCATAACGGCTATAAATTAATTTAGAGCTAAAGTGTTTGTTGTTAATAGATTAGATTTAGTTTTTCACCTAAGAACTTATCTATAAAAAATCAAAAACTTTATTAATACTACTTACCACCTAATTCTTCGTAAGCAGCTTGAAGGCTTCTTTGAATTCCATCGCCTTTCATTTCTGTTACTCCCGGAATGGCTGTGGTTTTCAAAAATTCTTCTTTTGTTTTACCCGATTTTATCTCTTTTTCGGTATATACGAGAAGTTCGCTCAGATAGTTTTGAAAAACTTTAATATCTTCTTTATTACCCACAATTTTTTCTGGGTCGAAAGCATGCCCAAAAACAAAAATAGTTTCGTTATCAAAAGTTGATAAAGTTTTATCTAAAACCGTAATCCAATTTTTAATGGAAGCTCCAGCGGCTCTATCTACAAAAGGATAGCGTCGGTTAAAGACCAAATCTCCTGTATGGACTATATTGGCATGTTCGAAGTGAATTAAACTATCGCCATTTGTATGCCCTGCACCAAAGTAATGAGCCTTGATACTTTCTTTGCCAATTTTACCTTTCCAAGTATCGGCAAAAGTAACATCTGGATAAAGTTGTTTGTCTTCGGATTTTTGATTTTTAGCCGTTATTTGCTGGTTTTTCAATGAATTTTCATGAGCAACCACGTGTTCAACAATTCCTTTGAAGGAAATATTACCCCCCGAATGATCACCATGATGATGCGTATTAATTAAAAGCTGAATAGGTTTTTCTGAAAGTTTTTTTATCTCGTCAATTAAGTGTTTTGATTGCTCAGGAAATTGAGAATCAACCACTGCAAAACCTTTTTTAGTATTTAAAAAGGCAATCGTACCACCGCGTTCGGTAAATATACTCACTCCACCACGGAGCTCACGAATCTTGTAAGGGTTTTCTGCTATTATGTTCGCTAACGAACTTTTGCTCATCAAAGCAAATGAAGCCAACGACATACCTGATGTCTGAAGGAAGTTTCTACGATTCATAGTTTTGTTATTGAGTTTAAGAAAATAAAGTTACGCAAGAATTCAAAGTAAAAGCCACTGTTCAACTTGCTTGGTTTAGGGCGGCTTCAATCATATACTCTACTGAAACATCATTTGAAAGTAAAAGTTTTAACAAACTATTTTCTTTCAAACGCATAGCCTTCATCGTCTCTTTTATTGTATATCCTTTTTGGTGAAAATGCGTGGTTTTTCCTGCAAAATCCTCAAAATATTGTAGTTTTTGGTCAAGCATTTTTTTTCCATCTTTTAGACGAGGATGGTGCCCACAAAAAAGCACATCAAAATCATAACTAAGGATTTTTCGGAAGGCTTCTACTTGCGGCCAAAATAGCTCCCCCTTTCGAAAAACACGAATTTTTACGCCTACATACAAATCTCCCGAAAAAAGCCAGCCATTTTCTTTATCAAGAAAAACGGTGTGGTCTTCTGCGTGCCCTGGGGTAAAGATTGGGTACAACTTATGATTAGGGGTTTCAATAAATTCGCTAAAATCTGATACTTGCCCTCTAAATGGTTTTATTCTTCCGAAAAGAAATTTCTCATAGGGTAGAATATCAAAACCTTGACGGAGTTTTTCTTGGGTGAAAGAGTGTGCGAAAACATGAGCATTGTGAAGTTTGGCAAGCTTGGCAGTATTCCCCGAATGGTCTTCGTGCCAGTGTGTAAGTAAAATTTTATCTATTTGCCTATTCTGAAAGGTTTTAAGTACTTTTTCTTGGCAATTTGTTTGTGCAGTATCAATCAAAACATTATCAATGAGGTAGCAATAGACACTTAACCAAGGCCTACCGATGGGAGAATAGCCAAAGCGAAACATTTCTACATCAGAAAACTTTTGGTATTTTAAATATTGCATGGGTTTATTGATTTTGTGTGCCTTCGACTCCGCTCAGGCACCTTGCATTACTTTGTGTTTTCGGCTTCGCTTAGGCATCGAATGAAATAATTTCTTTAACTAATTCGACTCCAGTTAGTTTCGTTGCTTCTGAGATTATTTACATGTTGCCTGATTGGTTGGTTTTCTTCCGATTCAAGTTCTGGGTCGTTGTCTAAAATCTCCATAACGGCCTCACGAGCGTATTTCAGAATTTCACCATCTTTGGCTAAATCGGCCACTTTGAGGTCAAGCATGCCACTTTGTTGTGTACCAGCCATATCACCTGGTCCACGGAGCGATAAATCTACTTCCGAAATCTCAAAACCATTATTGGTTCGTACCATTGTATCTATTCTTAGGCGAGTATCTTTGCCTAGTTTATGGTCAGTCATCAGAATACAATATGATTGTTCTGCTCCACGCCCAACACGCCCACGCAACTGGTGCAATTGCGAAAGCCCAAAACGATTCGCACTTTCAATGAGCATTACCGAGGCATTAGGCACATCAACGCCTACCTCGATAACAGTTGTAGCAACCAAAATTTCGGTTTCTTTATTTTTGAAACGCTGCATTTCGTAATCTTTCTCTTTCCAACCCATTTTTCCATGCACAATACTCAAAGCACATTCTGGAAAAGCCCTTGCAATACTTTCGTAGCCATCCATGAGGTTTTTCACGGTTAAAGTCTCTGATTCTTCAATAAGTGGGTAAACAATATAGGCTTGTCTTCCTTTACGAAGTTCACTTCTGATAAATTCAAACACTCTTAGGCGGTCAGAATCATATTTATGTAGGGTTTTAATGGGTTTTCTACCTTTGGGCAATTCATCAATAATAGAAATATCTAAATCCCCGTAGAGAGTCATTGCCAAGGTTCTTGGAATGGGTGTGGCAGTCATCACCAAAATGTGCGGCCTAAAGTTTTGGTTTTTCTCCCAAAGTTTAGCACGTTGTGCCACACCAAAGCGATGCTGCTCATCAATGACACATAAACCCAAATTCTTAAATTGTACGTGGTCCTCGAGTAAGGCGTGCGTTCCAACTATAATATTGATACTACCATCTAACAAGCCCGCATCAATGATTCGACGTTGCTTCTTTCCAACCGAGCCTGTTAGTTCTACAATGTTAAGACCCATCAAGTCCGCAAATTTTTTCAAGCCAGTATAATGTTGGTCCGAAAGAATTTCGGTGGGAGCCATCAGACACGCTTGTGCATTATTATCAATGGCTAAAAGCATTGAAATAAAAGCCACGATAGTTTTTCCACTTCCTACATCACCTTGCAAAAGCCTATTCATTTGTTTTCCCGAACGCATATCATGAAAAATCTCACGAATAACTTTCTTTTGTGCGTTGGTCAAATCAAATGGAAGGTGATTATTATAAAAATCGGTTAGTAACTGGGTTTTATCAAAAATTTGCCCTTCATAATCTTGCCTACGAATCAACTTTTGTTTGATAAGCCTAAACTGGTTATAAAAAAGCTCCTCAAATTTTAAGCGTCTTTGTGCTTGTCGAAGTGCTTCTTGATTGATTGGTAGATGAATATGATAAATAGCTTCTTGTTTAGAAATTAGCCTAAACTTCTGCACCAAAGGCGTTGGGAGTGTCTCTCGAATATTCGCCACAGCCGATTCGAGGAGCGTACGCATCCACTTGCTAATCTGTTTGCTATCTATGTATTTCTTGCGAAGTTTGTCTGTTAATGAATACACCGGTTGAAAGTACCCACCACGCTCATTTTCGGTCGTAAGAACTTCCATATCTGGGTGTGTAATTTGCCATTTCCCACCAAAAGAGTTGGGCTTACCATAAACCACATAGTCGCCTTGTAGGCGTAAGTTTTTTTCTACCCACGAAATTCCCTGAAACCAAGTGAGTTCTAAGATTCCAGTACCATCAGTAAATTGGCCAACCAATCGAGCTTTTGCTCCCTCTCCTATTTTCTCCCACGAACGCAAACGTCCTTTGATTTGAGCCGCAAACATTCCTTCGTTTAACTCGGCAATACGATGGAATTGCGTGCGGTCTTCGTGCCTAAAAGGATAATACTCGATGAGGTCACCAAAAGTAAAGATATTCAACTCTTTGTTAAGAATCTCTGCTTTTGCTGGCCCAACCCCCTTCAAAAATTCGATTTTTGTATCAAAAAAAGATGTTCTACGCTCGCTCATGGTGTCGAAGTTAATGTGTTGTAGAAATTTGAGCAAGTTTTTTTTGAGAAATTAAAAAATAATTATACCTTTGCAGTCTCAAAATCGAGATGGAGGTTTTAGCTCAGTTGGTTAGAGCGACGGATTGTGGTTCCGTAGGTCGTGGGTTCGAGCCCCATATTCCTCCCATATCTAAAAAGACTTGCCTAAGGCAGGTCTTTTTTTCTACATAACCCTTCAGTTCAAAAACTTTTCTTAAACCCAATTCTTCAAAAGTTATTTTCTTTTTTGCTAAATTGTAGGCCTATTTAACCGCCTGTGCAATGTATAAATTACTAACTTTTATATTACTTTTACTTACTACACAAAATTTTGCCCAAAACATTAAACAACAAATTATCGGTGAATGGGTAAAAGAAAATATCACACTTTATGATGGAAGTCCAATTTTAAAAGATGAAGTTCGAAATATGCAACTTCGCTATACTTTCATGCCCAATGATTCATTTCAAATAACTGTTAATGGAAAAAGTGGGCGTGGCACGTATTCAGTGAAAAAAGATATACTTACAATTGCGGAAGCAAGTATCTTTAAAATTACACGTGTTGATGATATAAGACTCGAACTTACAGCCAATGTCACGGATTCTACTGAACGCCCAAATGCACTAAAATTTAGTTTTATTCCTGCAAAATTTCATAATTTAGGTTTTAAACCTGTCAGCTATCGAACCAAAGGACAAGATACCATCTATGTTTCAGAGCACAATTATTTAGAACCTTTATTTTTTGACCCTGATAAATCAGCAGTTCAGTTTATTTCTGAAAACTTTGTTTTTCCAGATTATCGAGCAGGGCTTTTTTATGCTCGCTTCATTATCACCAAACAAGGCGAAATCAAAGGAATTGAAGTATTGGAAAGTACGCACGAAAAATATAATAAATATTTAATTAAAGCCATTAAATCTTCCGCAGGTAAATGGAGACCCGCCGTCTGGGAAGGACAGGTTGTAAATACTGAAGTAAAAATGGCTTTTGATATGGGGTGGTCGGAAAAACAAAAGTATAAAAATGCATCCTCAGCACCTAAAGATTCCATCGATTCTAATGAATCGAATTATTACTTGATGCAGGGCAATCTAAACGTCGAAGCCAAACGATACGCTGCTGGTATAAAAGACCTCTCAAAAAGTATCGAATTAGACCCATTAAATATAGATGCCTACTATGCTCGTGCTGCGGTTTATGCAATCACGAAAGACAAACAAAAAATGTGTGCTGATTTACTGCAACTAAAAAATTTACAACAAACCCGAGGTACAGACCTTTGGAATAAATTCTGCGAAGAAAAGAAATAAATCATTGAAAAGACTTATACAAAACCTCATTCATAATCCTAAATTTAAGCAAAAACAGGCTATTGGATTACTGTGCAATCAGGTTTCTTTCGATTTTATTTCGCATCAATATTTATTTGAACTACTTTCTAAACAGGGTACGCTGAAGCGTCTTTTTATACCCGAACACGGGCTTTTTAGTGAACTTCAAGACCAAGAGAAATTTGAAGGAACATCAACCTACCATTCGCTGGGTTTACATGGCGTAGATATTATTTCTTTATACCAACATCAAGAAAAATCGCTTGCTCCAACTGTTGAAAAACTCAAAGATTTAGATGCCATTGTTATTGATATTCAAGATGTTGGTTGTAGATATTTCACATTTACTAGCACCGTTTATTATTTATTAGAGGTTTTAGCACAAAACAAGCTTTCACCTAGCTTATTTGTACTTAATCGGTCAAATCCAGCAGGAGATTCTATAGAAGGTACGCCCATTGATGCTACTTATGCTTCGTTTATTGGATTAGAAGGGTTGCCAAACCGCCATGGAATGAGCACTGGTGAATTATGTTTGTATTTCAGAAACCGATTACAAGCAAATGTCGAAGTTTCGGTTATTACTGATTCTTGGAGTTCAAGCCTCAATCCAATTAGTATTAATCCTTCACCCAATATTCCAAATTCTATTACTCCGCTCATTTACTCTGGACAATGCTTATTTGAAGGTACAAACCTAAGTGAAGGCCGTGGTACCACTCGTCCATTTGAACTTATTGGTTCGCCAGATTTAACTTGGGAAGAAGTAAAATCTTTCACCGAAAAAATCAACAAACATTGGGGAGAATGGGCAATTCTACGTCCATTGAAGTTTATTCCTACCTTTCATAAATTTATGGGTGAGGTTTGTCAGGGATTCCAGCTACATCTGATTAACCAACACCAATATCATAGCTTATTACATTCTTTAATTATAGTAAGAGCCATTGCTGAGCTAAAGGGTGATTTACTTTGGCGAAAAGGCAAATATGAATTTGGCTCCGAGAAAACAGCTATTGAGCTTTTAGTTGGAGATATTGACTTATTAAATTTTATTATGGGAAAAAATTCACTCGAAAATGTGAAAGAAAAGCTCAATGAAAGTGAATTTGCTTGGAGCGAGTTGAGCAAGAAATACAAACTTTAAAAAGAAAATCCCTTACTTCAAGAGGTAAGGGATTTTTATGTTTTTGGGGATATTTTTAGGCAATCCAGCTAAACTTATATTCTAAGTTTGGCACTTTTGTACGTTCAGCAACTCTTCTCAAACGTGTTGGTAGAGCCATTACGTAATCACGAGCTTTTTCTCCTGCATCATTCAAATTTCTAATGCTGTCTATCTTCCAATCTTTCAACAACGACTCCATGATATCAATGTAATCGTAAGTAGTATAAACACCCAAACGTTGAGCTGCGTCTGAAAAATGGGCAAATGTATCACCAATTTTCACACCTGTTTCACGTAAGAAGTGAGCTGGCATTACAATTTTCTTTTTCATCATATCTTCAAAAGCTAACATCATTTCAGATGGGTCAACTTCAAAAATATGACTAATAAAAGTTTTATAGGCTTTCGCATGACGCATTTCATCAGCAGCAATTACGCCACAAATTTTTGCCAAAGGCACGTTTCCATATTCTTTGGCCAATTTTGCTGTGTTTCGATGCGAGAGATTCGTTGCTAATTCTTGGAATGACGTATAAACAAAATTACGGTATGGGTCACGTCCTGTACCAATATCAAAGCCATCAGCAATTAAATATTGCGTTGAAGTTTCCATAGCACGCATATTCACACGTCCAGAAAGGTATAAATACTTATTCAATAAATCACCGTGGCGATTTTCCTCCGCAGTCCAAGCTCTTACCCATTTTGCCCATCCATTAGGGTCGTTTACTTGGTCAACGCCAACAACATCAATCAACCAAGACTCATACGTAGGAAGAGCTTCTTCGGTAATGGTATCACCAATAAGCACCGCTATGTAATCATAAGGTAAATCTTTGGCTGTTTCTTGCAGGTCTCTCACATCAAGTAAGAAATTCTCATTGCTCGATTCTGGTAAAAAATCTGAAGGTTGCCAGTTAGTATCGATTGGTTTCAAAAATTCATCAACAAAAGTATCAATCTTTTGTCCAACAAATTTCATCACCTCTAATCTCGAATTTGATAATTGCATATTGTAACTAAATAAAAACGTTTTGAATCAACAAAGAAAGCTGCAAGGTAATTCTAATTTTAGAAAAAAAGTAGATTATTGTAGTTTTTCTGAATAATATCCCCTTTTTATTTACTTTTGCAGAAAAAAACTTTTGTGAAAAAGATTATTGATTACACCCTTAGTATTGTTTATTTAATTTATTTTGGAATGCTCTTAGCAGTATTTCATGTATTGCAGGTATTGGCTTTTAATTTGTTCGGTCGTGCAGCTCAGCAAAAAGTAGTAACTATACTGAATATGTTAATTGCATGGGGCTGGTATCTAACAGGTACAAGTATTAAATACACTTCAAATCCAGCTATTCCTACCGATAGACCAATCGTATTTATTGCCAACCACCAAAGCACTTTCGATATTCCGGGAATTTACTGGTTTCTAAGAAAGTACAATCCTATTTTTGTTTCTAAAATTGAATTAGCCAAAGGTATTCCGAGTATTTCTTATAATCTCAGAAAAAGTAATGCCGCTCTCATTGACCGTAAAGATGGAAAACAAGCTGTAACTGAGATTTTAAAATTAAGTAAATTTATTAGTGAAAATAATTTTTCAGCGGTAATTTTTCCCGAAGGTACTCGTTCTCGTACGGGTGAATTGAAACCATTTGCTGTCGGTGGAATCTCTGCACTTCTGAAAAAAGCCCCTAATGCTCTGGTTGTGCCAGTGGCTATTACAGGAAGTAATCGTTTTGTGCCTAATCGTGGACTTTTTCCACTTTCTTCATTTTCAAAACTTACTTGGACTGTGCTCGACCCAATTGAGCCCAAAGGCAAGACTGCAGAAGAAATTGCAAATCTTTCACAAGCAGCTATTCAGGTTGTATTGGATAAATCTTAATCTGCATATATAAATTAATAAATCGAAAAACCCCGAAGTTAACTTCGGGGTTTTTCGATTTATCTTAGGTTGTTCGTTCTATATTTAAACACCTGTTGTTTCTGCTTCTGGGGCAATTTTCTTCACTAAGCCTTGTAAAACTTTTCCTGGGCCACACTCAACAAATTTAGTAGCACCATCAGCAACCATATTTTGAACTGATTGTGTCCAACGCACTGGAGCAGTAAGTTGAGCAATAAGATTTGCTTTGATTGTTTCTACATCGCTCGAAGGCTGAGCATTAACATTTTGATAAATTGGGCATTTTGGCGTTGAAAACACCGTATTTTCAATAGCTTTTGCTAATTCCTCGCGTGCTGGCTCCATTAAAGGCGAGTGAAAGGCACCACCTACTGGCAAGATTAAGGCTCTTTTTGCACCAGCGGCTTTGAGTTGTTCGCAAGCTTCGGTTACAGCTTCTATTGTTCCTGAAATTACTAACTGACCAGGACAATTATAATTAGCAGCTACTACCACACCATCAATTCCTGCACAAATATCTTCAACCACTTTATCCTCAAGATTTAAGATTGCGGCCATTGTCGATGGGTTGATTTCGCACGCACGTTGCATTGCATCAGCACGTTGAGCAACTAATTTCAAGCCATCTTCAAATGATAACGCTCCAGCAGCAACCAAGGCAGAAAATTCGCCTAATGAATGCCCCGCAACCATATCTGGCTTAAAATCTTCGATTGTTGAAGCTAATATTACAGAATGAAGGAATATTGCAGGTTGAGTTACATTTGTTTGTTTGAGCTCTTCATCGGTTCCTTCAAACATAACTTTTGTAATTTCGAACCCCAAAATTTTATTGGCTTTTTCGAACATTTGACGGGCATTCTCTGAACCTTCGTAAAGGTTTTTACCCATTCCACTAAACTGAGCTCCTTGCCCAGGAAAAACGTAAGCTGTCATATTTTATTTTTCAGTTTTCAATCTTCAGCCTTCGCTGATATTATCAATTAATAATAATTGTTTAAGAACTAAACCTCCTAGCAATTATTCAAAATCCAAAATTAATTGGTTTGCATACTTTTCTTTATATCGATTCGCTCTGATACCATCATAGCCATTGAGTAACGTTGCTTAATTTGCGAGTAATACCTTTCAGCGTCTAATTTTGAAGTAAAATCACCTGCTTTTAGCTTGTATGTGGGTTGGCTATAAGAAAGATAAGTATTGAGCTCTGGAAAACTTTGATAGATAAAAGCTTTCGCCTCATCTACTTCTCTGCGGTCATTTCCTACATATACTTGAATACGATATCCTGAAGCATAGCGAATATTCTTATTTCGAACAGCTATTGAATCAAGGGCAATATCTACTTGTGTATTTACTTGCTGCGGAAGTGTTGCAATGGCTGTTGTCGATTTATCTTTTACAACAACCTTTGTTTCTGTAGGTATTGTAGTTGTTGGTTTAGCCTCATATTTTACCCGTACAGCCGAAAGATCTTCTTCGTAATCGCCGATTGCAATATTAGTATTTTTGCTGGGACTAGCAGAACGGCTACAAGCACCAACAACAATTGATAGACAAACACAAAGTATCACTTTCGAAAAAATCTTCATTGTATATGTTTTAGATTTTAGGCCGAACTCTATTTTATCTCGAAAAAGATGGCCAAAATTATGAAAATATTTGTTGCTTAACGATAAATTTTGAGAAAAGATATGATTAATATTTAGTAGGCATACTACTTTTTTACTTTTAAGTTAAATAAAAAGCTCGATTCGGTTGAATCGAGCTTTTTATTTATTTTACCTGTCTTACTTCTTAGCCATTTCTTCTTCTTTTAAACTTCTACGAAGAATTTTACCAACATTGGTTTTTGGTAATTCTGTTCGGAACTCAATATGTTTCGGACATTTATAGGCAGTCAAGTTTTCTCGACAATATTTCTTTATATCATCTGCTGTAAGATTTTGGTCTTTTTTCACCACAAATACCTTCACCGCTTCGGTTGATTTTTCATCAGGCACGCCAATACAAGCAACTTCGAGTACTCCCGGACAAGTAGCTACTACATCTTCGATTTCGTTTGGATAAACATTAAAGCCCGAAACCAAAATCATATCTTTCTTTCTATCAACAATTTTGAAGTAGCCATCTGCATCCATCACCCCAACATCACCTGTTTTAAACCAAGCACGCTTATCGGCATCAATAAACATAACTTTAGCAGTTTCATCTGGTCGATTATAATATCCTGCCATTACCTGTGGCCCGAAAGCACAAATTTCGCCGGGTTCTCCTACGGCTGCCCAAGTTTCATCATCTTTCAAAATTTTAACTTCAGTGCTTGGCCACGGAATACCAATAGTACCTACTCTATTCTCTCCAATCAAAGGATTTGATGTAAGTACAGGCGAAGTTTCAGACAAACCATAGCCTTCGGCAGGTAAATTACCCGTAAGTTCTTTCCAACGATTAGCTACTACACCTTGAAGAGCCATGCCACCAGCCGATGTAATTACTAGTTTACTAAAATCTACTTCTTTGATTTTGGGGTGATTCAATAAACCATTATAAAGTGTATTCACACCTGTAAATACATGCGGTGGATATTTTTTCAAATCCTTAATAAATGCTTCTAAATCACGTGGGTTGGTAATTAACAAATTCATCGTACCCGTTTTCAATGAAGTAAGAGCATTTACAGTTAAAGCATAGATATGATATAAAGGCAATGCTGCCACAACCACCACTTTTTCATCGGTGATTTTATGAGTCAGTACGCCTTGCCATACATTGTTTGCTTCAAGGTTAGCTACAATATTTCGGTGTGTAAGCATTGCTCCTTTCGAAACTCCTGTTGTTCCGCCTGTATATTGGATAAAAGCTAAATCAGAGTTCTTCATTTGAGGCTTCGCCCAAGTAAGGCTAGCTCCTTGTTTCACCGCATTCATGAAAGGCACTGCCGAAGGGAGACTAAAAGCAGGCACCATTTTCTTTACACTCTTGACAACAAAATTGACGATTTGCTTTTTCGGGAAACCTAACATATCACCCAACTCTGTCACGAATACATGCTTAATTGAAGTATGTGCTATTATCTTCTCAAGACTTGAGGCAAAATTTGCTACGATTACGATTGCTTTTGCTCCAGAGTCTTTGAACTGGTGTTCCATTTCGCGTGGTGTATAAAGCGGATTCGTATTCACAACTGTTAAACCAGCACGTAAAGCACCAAACATCGCCACTGGATATTGTAGTACATTTGGCATTTGAATGGCGATACGGTCACCTTTTTGCATACCTATACTTTGTAAGTAAGCTGCAAAGTTTTTTGAGAGAGTATCTAACTGCCCAAATGTAATTTCTTTACCCATACAGGCATAGGCCGACTTGTTGGTATGGTTTTTAAAACCCTCTTCCATCAACTCCAAAATTGAGGGGTAGGCTTCTGGGTTAATTTCGTATGGAACTCCTTGGGGATAGTATTTCAACCAAGGAAATGTTTCAGTGGTAACAGGCATATCGGTTTTATAGTTTGTTTGTATTTTTCGATGTAAAAATAAGACGATTTATTGATTTAAGGTATCAAATAGGGCAAAAAAACTCTCATAATCAGAATATTTAATGTTATTCTAATATTATAAAGCCTTTTTAAATTAATTTTACCTAGTATTTAAAGCTTTGTAATAAAGCTCGTATTTGTGTAGTCAATAATTAATTTTTTGAATCCATTGGAAGTAGAAAATAATGCCTTTACTCAAAAGGCTCAAGAAGGGCAATCTGATATAAAAGTTAGTGTAATTGTATTAACTTACAAACACGAAAAATTTATTCGAAAAACACTCGATTCTATACTTGCTCAACAAACCAATTTTAAATTTGAGGTAATTGTGGGCGATGATGCTTCTCCAGATTCTACTGCAGAAATCATTAAAGAGTATCATACTAAATATCCTAGTATAATTGTTCCGATGCTACACCAACAGAATCTTGGTGGTTTTGGCAAGAATAATACCTTAGCAGCCTTGGCTATTGCTAAAGGAAAATACATCGCTCCTATGGATGGTGATGATTATTGGACAACAGATAAAAAACTTCAGACACTTGCCGACTTTTTAGACCAAAACGAAGATTATGTAGCATGCTTTCATAATGCTGAAATTATCTTTGATGATGATTCTCACCCCAACCAATTTGTTAATCAACCTGACCAAAAAGAAGTTGTAACGGTTGAAGACTTTATTGGCGAAGATGAAGTTTGGTTTATAGCTACTTCTGCAATTTTATTTAGAAATGGTGTGATTAATCATTATCCACAGTGGTTCCACGAATCAAAAAGTGGTGATATCCCTCGATACATTCTATTAGGCAAAGGTGGAAATAAATTCAAGTATATAAATGAAGTGATGTCGGTTTACAGAAAAAACCGTCATAGTGGCATGAGCTTCACAGATGGCTATAAAGATGCCGAGTTCTTGCAAAATCGGATTGGTATGTACCGTGGTATTGATAAAGAATTAAACTATAAGTTTCATCAAACGCTCAATAAAAATATTGCTCGCTACTACCGAATGATGCTTGATAGTAAACAATATACAGGCAAATACTTTAAGCAATTACCCGTTGCTATTCAATATCTAAGATTAGGAAAACCAAGCACAGAAATTCGTCGAGAAATAATCAGAGAGTATATTTTTCCAAAGTGGCTAAGTAATCTTTATAGTTTTTTTGCACTTTTACCTCATCGACTAAAATCTAAATAATGATACCTAAAGTTAGTATTTGTGTACCTACCTATAATCACGAAAAATATATCCGTCAGATGCTTGACGGTGCTTTAATGCAAAAAACTGATTTTGATTTTGAAATTATCATTGGTGATGATGCTTCTACTGATAATAATCAACAAATCATTCAACAATATGTGGATAAGTACCCCGCAATCTTTCGGGCTTTTCTACATAAAGAAAATCAAGGACCAAAAGAACCGAAGGAATTTGGCGGAAGAAACAATGTTTTGGGTTTGTTAAAAGCTTGTAAAGGAGATTACGTAGCCCTTTGCGAAGGTGATGACTATTGGACAGACCCATTAAAACTACAAAAACAAGTAGATTTTATGGAAACAAATCCTGATTATGCGATTTGTCACCATAATATGCGAGTAATTTACGAAGATGGTTTTCCTGAACACAATTTCAATGATGATAATCAAAAAATAGAATCAACGATTGTGGATATTTTGGAAGATAGTTGGTTTATCGCCACTGCATCTACACTTTATAGAAATATTTTTCGTGAAAAAGATTTTGTTGATTGGCATAGTCGTGCTGCGGCTGGCGACTGGGCTTTGGTTATTCAACTGGCAGCTACTGGAAAAATTCATTACATACCAGAAACAATGGGTGTTTATCGAAAACATCGAGGTGGACTAAGTAATATTCATTCAACAACCAATCTTTATTTCCTAAAAAATCGAAAACAAATGTTTGCTGATGTTAACAAATGGCTAAATTTTGAATATAATTCTACTATTCAACATACTTTGGCAGCTTACGATGAACAAATAAAAACACTCGAAACTAATTTTTAGTATTTTTGCCAAATTAATAATTGTATTTTTTTCTCCCCTTTTCGGGGCTGGAGTTTTATGTCTCATAAAATAGCTATCATTACACCTCTTTTCAATGACTGGGATTGTCTTTACAAACTCGTAGAAGATGTGCGTAAAGTACTTTTACCAACACAGTTTGCTGATTATCGTTTTGTAGTTGTAAATGATTGCTCGAGCCTTGAAGTAAACAAAGCCAAGTTAGAGGGACATCCAGTTGAGATCATTAATCTTAATAAAAATCTTGGTCATCAGAAATCAATCGCCATTGGTATTTCATACTTGAATGAAAAGTCTGAGCAAGACTTCGTGGTTGTGATGGATGTTGATGGTGAGGATAAACCCGAACATTTACTCATTCTACTTGAAGAAGCAGTGAGTGGAAAGGCAAATGAAATTGTTTTTGCTCGTAGAACTAAGCGAAAAGAGAGTTTTTTCTTCAAAATATTCTATAAAGTCTATAAACTCATTTTTATATTTCTTACTGGAAAAGTTATCAACTTTGGAAACTTCTCGGTTATTCCCAAAAAATTAGTTGATAATGTTGCCCACATCTCAGACATATGGAATCATTATCCGGGTGGAGTAATTCGTTCAAGATTGTTATATAAATCAGTAGGTTTAGAACGTGGAGAAAGATACATGGGTAAATCTAAGATGAATTACACTTCACTGGTCATTCATGGCTTAAGTGCGGTTGCTGTATATGTCGATACTGTATCTGTAAGATTACTAATTGCCGTTTGTTTCCTTATTTTATTAGCATTATTCGGAATTTCGTTGGTATATATTTTTAGCCTTTCTATTCCTTTTTGGGGTCTTCTGTTATTCTTCGGAATCCTGATGCAAGCATTCTTGAGTACTCTTATCTTAGTTTTTACGGTACTTTCTTACCGAGTAAATTTTAATTTTTTACCCGCTGTTCACTTTCAGAATTACATTCAAACAGTAGAAAAGGTATAAAATTATTTTTCTTTCGCACAAAATCATGAATAAAAAAACAATCATCTATTTATTGATACTTTTGCCTATTGTTGGCTTTTATGTGTTTGTATTAAATAATTCTTTCAATATTGGTTGGAATGATGATTGGCATGGCATCGAGGGGTTCTTGGCAAGTTGGATGCAACAAGAAACATTCTCTGAGAAAATTGGCTTGCTTTTTTCTCAAATGTGCGAACACCGAATTCTTTATGTTCGTCTTAGTACGCTACTTTGCTATTATTTATTTGGAGAAGCCAATTATCAAATACTAATGATTATGGGGGTTTCATACCTCATGATACTTCCTTTTGTATTTTATCGACTTTTGAGAGAAATTAATTTAGGATTAGCTTATTTAATTCCGATTTTATTCTTCATTTTTAATATACAACCCATTGAAAATATCTTTTGGGCGATTACCTCACTTCAGCCAAACATTGTGATAATTTTTGGTCTATGGGGGTTTTCTTTACTACTTTTCAACAAGCAAAAGTGGGCTTTTTATTTGGCCAATGTCTTATTCTTTATTGCTATGTTTACTAATGGCAATGGAATGTTTTCGTTTATAGCAGCCATTCCGTTAGTGTTTTATGCTCGTACCCGTTCTGAACGAATTCAATACTTGGCAATTCTTGGTTTTTCATTTATCCTTTATTTCTTTGATTTCAAGAAACCGGGTATTCGACCTGATGTGATGATAAATTTCACCCAATATCCTCACATTCTGATAGCAGATATTTTTGCTTTTTTTGGTTCACCAATAGATAGCACCGTGCAGTTTTATAATATTATGCTTAAATATACGGTGGCTATTTTGTTTGGGGTTTTAATGCTAGCTTGGGTTTTGTATCAATTATGTGTGTTTTTATACTTTTGGTTTCAAACAACCTACAAGGGATTAGCCATTGAAAAAACGAGTACTTTGTACCAAAATATTATCAAATACCCTAAATTTAACCTCTTTTTACTTGCTGCTTTAATATTTGTAGGCTTAAGTGGCTCTGCTTTCGCTGCTTCAAGGGCGAGTCAGGGTTTAGAACAAGCTTTTGCCAGTCGATACAAAACGGTTGCATTGATTCTTTTTATCATTGTATATCTGAGTTTCTATAATGTTATTCAGGTTAAAAACTGGTCAAAGTATTTAAAAACTTCCATTTTGGTTGCTTTCATTTTCGGTGCTTTTTCTTACTATGAAGCTTGGGACGATGTAGAAAATCGTAGAAAATTCTTCGGAACTACCATTTTGAATTGGAAAAATAATGGGCGATATTATTATTATGCTTTTGCTCATTCTCGCACTCCCGATGACCACGCTCCTATATCATCTTATCAAAGATTACCTATCCCGCCCTATAATTATGCAGGTTTTGTTCCAGGAGTAATGAAATATGTTAATGATATCTTGTGGATAAGTCGTGTTCATTTCAAAAATTATACACCACCTGCTGAAATAGATAGCTTAAATTTTACACTTTATAAAAACCAAATTGTAGGTAATTCGGGCGAATTGGTAAAAATTAAGGAAGAAAGCAATCTTTTCCACATAGAAATCAACAATTTGTTCATACCTGCCAACCGTAGATATGATGGTTACTATGCTTTATTTAGCAATGACAAAAATCGACTGGCTTTTTACCTTGAAACTCAAGCAAATAAATTTTCAAATTTTTTAAGTTCTCAAAAGTTTTATAACAATCGAATAGATGTCATTGTAGCCAAGCCTGACCTCCCTATTGGAACTTTTAATATGCAAATCGGAAAACTTGAAAACGGCCAATTTAAAATAATCAAAGAACAAGTGATTGAAATTAAGTAGCCTAATGTTGGTCATAGACAAGAATAAATTTTTATAAATCTCTTTCGAGAACATTTATTATGAATACTGAAGTAAACAATACATCCACCACTAGCGGAAAAGAAAAACTAACTATCATCGGTGGTGGAATGACTGGTCTTGCGGCCGCTTATATTGCTGCCAAACAGGGAGTAAAAGTAACCGTAATCGAAGGAAGCGATAAATTTGGTGGGCTTCTGAATACTTTTGAAATAGGTGGTAACCAACTCGAACATTATTACCACCACTTTTTCACACAAGATGCCGAGCTTCGTTGGTTGCTTGAAGATTTAAAAATTTCAGAAAAAGCTTTCTACAAAAAAACCACCATGGGTGTTTTTCGTAATGGAAAAATCTATGACTTTAATTCACCGATTGATTTATTGAAATTCAAACCCGTAGGCCTAATTGGTAAGGTTCGTTTTGGTTTGACCAGTCTTTTCTTGGGAAAAATGGCCAAATGGCGTGAAAACGAAGGAATTCCAACCCTTGATTGGTTTTATCGTTGGGCTGGTCGAGACATAACCGATGCTCTTTGGAAGCCTATGCTCAATATAAAGTTTGGTCCTTATGCCAATCAAGTTCCTTTAGCCTGGATGATTGGCCGTATGGCACAACGCTTAAATTCTCGAAAGGGTGGTGATGAACGACTTGGTTATATTAACGGTAGCTGGAAAACATTGATGGATACACTTTATTCTCGATTAGAGCAAATGGGTGTAGAATTAATCAAAAATGAACCAATTGAAGAGTTTAAGATTGCAAATGGCAAGGTTGAAGGTATTATTACCAAAAATTTGACTATTGATGGTGGTAAGTTTCTTCTAACGATACCTTCTCTATATTTCGATAATATAAAAAACTGCCCACTTGATGCCAATGGTGTAGAGTACTTTGGTGCTGTTTGTACGATTTTGGAATTGAAAAAATCTTTCAGCCATATTTATTGGATGAACGTGGCCGACGAAGGCTATCCTTTTGGTGGGGTTATCGAACACACCAATTTTATTCCCAAAGAAGAATACAATGGTTCGCATATCATCTATCTGTCTCGTTATTTTGCCATGAGTGAGTCATTGGCTAGTATGACCGAAGAAGAAATTAAAGCAGTAATGATTCCACCTTTAAAGAAAATTAATCCTGATTTTTCGGAAGATTGGATAAAAAATGTCTTTGTTTTCAAAACTAATACAGCCGCAACCGTTTGTGATTTGAACTTTTCGAACAAAGTAACAAATTGTAAAACTGCCACCGAAAACCTTTACTTAGCAAATATGGTTCATATTTACCCTGATGAACGAAGCACAAATAACTCTATAAGGGTTGCTGCGGAAGCTTGTAAAGCGATGGGTATAAGTGCTGATTTTGTACCTTATGGAGCTTCCCTTTCTGGTCAAATTGGATTTTGATATTATTTTGAAAAATAATTAGACTATTTTTCAAGTGTAAAACTTTTCAATAAACATCTGCGTTTTTATAACATACGCTCACAAAAATTAAAAGTCTTGTCTTTCCAAAGGCAAGACTTTTTTGTTTTCTTATCGTTACTTTTCTCAGTTTTCTCCTTCAAAAAACATATCTTTGCATTATATTAAATGTAATTTGTATAATTGGGCTTATCAATGAACGATAAACATCTCAATCTTACCGATTAACTACTATTTAATATTTAGATAATTACTCAACAAATGAAAATAGTTGTTTTTTTCAACTATTGAGCATCGACCTACTTTAGCAGACCAATGATTTCGATTGTTATCCCGATTTATAACGAAGAAGAAAACCTCCAAAATCTTTATACTCGCCTTACTAACGCTGCCCCATCTTGGAAAGAAGATTACGAAATCGTGTTGATTGATGATGGTTCAAGAGATAAATCACTCACGATGATGCGTGTTATGGCTGAAAAGGATTCACACGTTAGGGTTATCAAACTTTCAAGAAACTTTGGTCATCAACCAGCTATTTCAGCGGGAATTCAAGAAGCAAAAGGTGATGCTATCATTATTATGGATGGCGACCTACAAGACCCACCAGAAGAGCTATATCGCTTTTTAGATAAATGGCGTGAAGGCTACGAGGTTGTGTATGCTGTACGTACTAAACGTAAGGAGGGTTTCTTCAAGAAAATAGCTTATTCAAGTTTCTATAGAATTCTAGCCGCTATTTCAGATATTGAAATTCCACTTGATTCCGGAGATTTCTGTGTGATGGACAGAAAAGTAGTGAATGTTTTAGTACACGATATGCCTGAGCAAATTCGCTTCATTAGAGGAATGCGGGCTTACGCAGGGTTTCGACAAATAGGTGTTACTTATGAGCGTGCCGAACGTGCTGCTGGTGAAGTAAAATATACTTTCAAAAAACTTGTAAAATTGGCCTTAGACGGCTTATTTGGCTTCTCAAGCTTCCCATTACGTGTTTCCACTTATTTAGGAATTACAATCGCATTTCCTTCGCTTTTTATAGGTTTATTCTTTTTACTACACCGATTATTTGGATTCAAAGTATTTGGTCATACTCCTGAAGAAACTCCAGGCCTTGCTTCTTTAGCAGTGGGAATGTTTTTTCTAGGTGGCGTAATGCTAATTATGCTTGGCATTATCGGAGAATATATTAGTCGAATTTATGTTGAAGTGAAAAAACGTCCGTTTTTTGTGATTGATGAGATTATTGAGAAGACTGACCCTCGGCTTCGCTCGGGTACCAAATAAGACTTCATTAGGGTACAAAATTTAGCTTCGCTCGGATACCAAATTTGACTTTGTTCGGGTTCTATGTTTGGCTTTGCTCGGGTACCAAGTTTGACTGTCTCATCTATTGTTTGAAGAGCATAGTGATTTTCTTTTGGTGATTTGAAATTTTTATCGACCAAAAGAAAATCTTAAAGTGATGTTTTTCTGTATTTGAATTTGAAAAACAGAATCACCAAGGAAAGAATCAATGTAATTGCATTGGCTGCAATCACTGGAAATGCCTTCACTTTAATTCCATATATCAACCACATACCTACACCTGTAGTAAAAATCAAGAACATAGCTAAGGATACATCTTTAGCAGATTTTGTGCGGTAGATTTGTAACACTTGCGGAACAAATGCCAAGGTGGTTAGAATACCAGCCAAATAACCTAATGTTTCCATTTTTAATTTATTTTGTTTACTGCAAAATAACGGAAAAGTTATATACTTTTGTTCCAATTAATTGATAATCACAGATAAAACTTTAAATAATACAAAAAGCCTCGGCAGTATTTTACTTACCGAGGCTTTTATTGAAATTAATTGAATATCTTATTTATTCATCATTTCCATTACATCTTCCGAAATACCTGTATTTACAAAACCACCATCGTGGAATAGGTTTTGCATCGTAACCATACGAGTAAGGTCAGAGAATAATGTGATACAATAATCTGCACATGAATCAGCCGATGCATTGCCAAGTGGAGCAATTTTATCGGCAAAATCGAAGAATTTATCAAATCCTCCAATACCAGAACCTGCTGAAGTTTCAGTTGGAGATTGAGAAATCGTATTTACACGTACTTTTTTCAACTTACCGAAGCGATACCCATAACTACGAGCAATTGATTCTAACATTGCTTTAGCTTCTGCCATATCTGTATAGAATGGGAATGTACGTTGAGCAGCCATATAGCTTAATGCTACAAATGAACCCCATTCATTCATGGCATCAAGTTTTTCGGCTGTTTGTAAGAATTTATGGAATGAAAGAGCAGAAATATCAACACTTTTCAAAAACCAATCGTAGTTCAAATCTCCGTAAGCTTTTCCTTTACGAATATTTGGTGACATACCAATTGAGTGAAGAACAAAGTCGATTTTTCCACCGAAATGTTCCATTGATTTTGTGTAAAGATTTTCGATATCTTCTAATGAAGTTGCATCAGCTGGGATAATAGGAGCCTCACATATTTCGGCTAATTTATTGATTTCACCCATACGCATTGCGATAGGTGCATTTGTCAATACGATTCTAGCACCTTCTTCGTGTGCTTTCAACGCAACTTTCCATGCGATTGATTTTTCGTTTAAAGCACCCGAAATGATGCCTGTTTTACCTTTAAGGAGTCCGTATGCCATAACTTGACTAATTTCAGAGTTTAAGATTGATGAATTACGAATAATATCTGTCGAATTATCATTTCAAGTGTCAAAGGTACATATTTTCTGAAAAATAAAAAACCGCCTTCCAAATCAGAAAGACGGTTTATTGATTTTTAGTTGTTGATTCTAAGCCTTTAAAAAATTACCCTATCCATTAAAAAATATACTTGTTCTCGGCAATCATAGCATCAGCTACTCTGCGACGAGCTTCTTTCACATTCATAGGTTCGATTTTCGTGAAGCGTTTTAAGCCCATTAACATTACTCTCAATTCATCACCTTCTGCAAATGAAGTAATTGCTTCACGGCCTGCATTATTTACTTTGGCTACTGCTTCTTGTAAGTAAATCAAAGCCATATCTTTTTGAAGTGATACCGCCGCTTCGCCTTTGATACCAATCAGTTTTTCAACTCTTAATAATGCTGATTCGGCCGCATAAATTTCGATGGCCATATCGGCTACATTCATCAAAATTTCTTGTTCATTTGATAATGACATCATAAACTTCTGTACAGCAGCACCTGAAACCATTAAAGCAGCTTTTTTCAAGTTTTTCAATACTTTCTTTTCTGCTGCAAATAGTGTTTCATCATCAGAAGCACCAAAATCAGGAATAGACATGATTTCTTTGGCAACAGCCATTGCTGGGCCCATCAAATCAAGTTCGCCTTTCATTGCTCGCTTCAAAAGCATGTCAACAATCAACATTCGATTGATTTCATTTGTACCTTCAAAAATTCGATTAATACGGGCATCACGATAGGCACGCTCAAGTGGAGCTTCTGCCGAATAACCCATACCACCATATACTTGTAAGCTCTCATCTACTACAAAATCTAAAACCTCTGAGCTATGTACTTTCATGATTGCACACTCAATGGCAAATTGTTCGAGTGCCTTTAACTTCGCATCAGCATCATTCAAACCTTGTGCTTTTAAATCTTCAATGGCATCGTCAATGTTTTGCCCCGCACGGTAATTTGCAGTTTCAGAAACAAAAATACGAGTAGCCATTTCAGCTAATTTATGCTTAATAGCTCCGAATGTTGCAATAGAAACACCAAATTGTTTACGCTCATTTGCGTAATTGATTGCATGATTCAAAGAACCCTTCGAACCTCCTATAACTGCTACCCCCAACTTGATACGTCCAACATTAAGAATATTTACAGCAATCTTAAATCCATTTCCTCTACTTGAAAGCATATTTTCTACTGGAACATGGCAATCATTGAAGAAAATTTGACGCGTATCTGAACCCTTAATACCTAATTTATGCTCAGGCTCATTCATTGTAATTCCACCAAACGATTTTTCTACAATAAACGCCGTCAAGTTTTTATCATCTTCAATTTTTGCAAAAACAATAAACAAATCTGCAAAACCACCATTGGTTATCCACATCTTTTGTCCATTGATAATGTAATGCTTTCCATCTGCTGAAAGAACAGCCTTCGATTTACCAGAATTTGCATCCGAACCAGAATCTGGCTCTGTCAAACAGTAAGCAGCTTTCCATTCTCCCGAAGCAAGCAAAGGAAGATATTTTGCTTTTTGTTCATCATTTCCGTAATAAACAATTGGTAATGTTCCAATACCTGTGTGTGCCGATTGTGCAACTGAAAATGAGTGTCCCGTTCCAAGAGCTTCAGCAACTAGCATTGAAGTATTGAAGTTCATACCAAATCCACCGTATTCTTCTGGTACTGCAGTACCCAACAAACCTAACTCGCCAGCTTTTGTCATTAGAGTTGACATTAACTCTGGCGATTTTGCATTATCAATTTCATTCAAACGTGGGTGAACTTCTGTTTTTAAGAAATCACGACAAGTTTCAGCAATCATTAATTGCTCTTCAGTAAACTCTTCTGGTATGAAAATTTGGTGAGCTTCTACTTCTTTCACTAAGAATTCGCCACCTTTAATCGATGCTTTATTTTCGGTTGCTGTCATGGTATTTATAGATGAATATTTTTATCAAAGAATATTATGCGTGCATACTGTTACAAAGATAAATATTTTTAAAATTATTATGCAAGCATACTAATAAAATATTTTTGGAAAATTTTAGAGGTATAACAAAAATCCCCAACACTTTACTTGTATTGGGGATTTTATGAGACATTTATTTAGATTTTACTCGATTGTTAATTCGTAATTACCACTTCCTACTTCAAATATTGCTTTATCCTTTTCTGATTTCAAGTAAGTTATTCCTTCTATTTTTACAGGCTTTTTCTTAACTACAAAAAACTTCCCTCCTTCTTTAATATTATTGATAGATTTTCCTGCTATTAATGGCAATTGTACTTGTACTGTTTGATTAGCAGGTACTGAAAGTTTCAAACTAAACTTATTACCTTGTAGATTTGATTGAGCTGAAATCTGTCCATAATTAGTATCAATCACTTTGGACTCTGTTGAAAGAGATGCACTAATAATTGTCTTGTTCTCATTAAAGTTAGGTTCTGTTACAGATTTTGGGGTATAACGTTTTTGGATAAATTCATCTGTATAAGCAAGGTTTTCAACAAACGGATTATTCTCATATATAACCTTTGCCAAGAGTGTATTTTCATCTGCCTTCTTTGGAAGCCCCTCCACTTCAACATATCTAAAGCCATGGAAGGTGAATTTTGGCTCCCATTTTTCAATCCCATAACCTTTTAAAAGATATTTATCAGTGGGTTTTATTCCTTTTTGTTCTACCAAACCTTTTTCGGTTAATGTCTCGGCATATTTCAATTCAACTTCTTTAGTAGCTTTTCCTTCAGTTTGTAAGTAAACAAATCCTACTATATTTTGCCCGAAATCAAAAACATACCTACCTTTTCTTGGCTCTGTGATTTTTACAGCTTTTATTTCTTTAATAATTTGTATTTGAGGCGAAATTAATGGTTTTAATTCTTGACTATTTTGTGGTTCATCCATCAATGCGGCATTTTCCCAGTCTTTTCCGTACTCAAGTTGAGCGTTGTAAACTTCGCCACCATATACATTATTTGATATTATTGGTGAAAGTCGAGTTTTCCAACTACCATCTGAAATAACGGTCTGACGAGAACCATCATAAAACTCCATTTCCATTTGAAATAAAAGTTTGTTGAGTTGATTCCCTTTCTGCCACCCATTTCCAAGAGTTGCAGTAATAAAGTTAATTCCTATGCTTAAATCTTCGTTAGATACTTCATAAATCTGATAAGGTATCATTTTTGAATCTTTTAGCAATCCCGGAGTAAGGTAATCTTGACCTACTTTCTTTCCATTAAATATCAAATGATAAGCACCTATTCCGCTTACATATATCCTTGCACGTGTAGCTCTTTTTCCTAAATTGAATTCTTTCTGAAGCTCAATGGCTTTGCCTTCAGTCGAATTTTTTCCAATCCAATGTGCAGACCAATCTTCTTTTTTAAGTAGTGCCATTTCCCACCAAGAAGCTTCACTATATAAGGTAGGTTTATTTTTTTCGTTCCAAACTTTAACTTTCCAGAAATATCTTTTTCTCGACTCGAGTGGTTTTCCTGCATATTCAATTTTTAATGATTGGTCTGATTTAACCATTCCCGAATTCCAAACATTACCATTATCTTTCTTTAGTTCAGCTTCGCTATCTGCCACCAAAATTTGATATGCTGTTTGTTTTGCCCCGCGAGTGGTAGCTTTCATTTGCCATGAAAGTCTTGGTTTAGTTACCTCTAATCCAAATGGTGTTTCTTGATATTCGCAACGAAGTTTTTCTAAAGTTTGAGAAAATAGGCTTTGTGTAATGAGTAGGCTAAATAATACTAAGATTGTTTTTCTCATGGAATTCTTTGGTTTCTTTTTTCTTTATTCAATTTTTTTACTCGGCAATTTCCAAAAATAATCTTTATTTGTTGCCTATTTTGACACTATTTTTGTTTTTAAAGGTTGCTCTGTTTCTTAAATTCTCCCTTTCATCCTTCATTATTTCGGCTTTGTCAAGCATTCCTTTATAACCTTCTCTGGCTTGTTTAGTTTTGTATTAAATAGTACTAAAACTAATCTGTAGTTTTCACATTAAATTTTTTATTCACAAAATCCAATTCATGAAAAAACTATTATTGTTGTTAATTTCCCTAAATTTCACGTGGAATCTTATGGCCCAAGAAAAGATGACCATAAGTGGTTATGTAAAAGATGCTTCAAATGGTGAAGGATTAATTGGGGTTTCGGTCTATGTTCAAGAAGTAAAAACAGGTGCTCAAACAAATCCTTATGGATTTTATTCTATTACTCTTCCCAAAGGAACGTACAATTTAGTTTTTACGTATGTAGGCTACCAAAAAATCACTAAGAATATTGATTTGCAAAATTCTGATGTGAAACTTGATATTGAATTAAAAGACGATTCAAAGCTATTGCAAGAAGTGGTAATTACTTCAAAAAAAGCCGATGAAAATGTTAAAAGTCTTGAGATGTCAGTGAATAAAGTTGATATTAAGACTATTCAAAAAATGCCTGCTTTATTGGGTGAGGTTGATATTATCAAGAGTATTCAATTTTTACCTGGGGTAACTTCAGTTGGAGAGGGAGCATCTGGCTTCAATGTTAGAGGTGGTGGAATTGACCAAAACTTAGTCTTGCTTGATGAAGCTCCTGTTTATAATTCTTCGCATTTATTTGGTTTTTTCTCGGTATTTAACCCTGATGCGGTGAAAGATGTAAAGCTTATCAAAGGCGGTATTCCTTCACAATATGGTGGAAGGGTTTCTTCTATTTTAGATGTAAGAATGAAAGAGGGAAATGCTAAAAAGCCACAGTTTTCTGGCGGAATTGGAAGTATCTTTTCTAGGTTTACTTACGAACGTCCCTTTCTTCAAGATAAAGGTTCATTTATTGTTGCTTTAAGGAGGTCTTATATTGATGTATTGGCAAAACCTTTTCTAAATTCTGATTTAAAAGGTACTTCTTTTTATTTTTATGATTTTACTGCGAAAGCAAATTATAGAGCGAATGAAAAAAATACTTTCTTCCTTTCAGGCTATTTCGGTCGTGATACATTTGGAGCAGACTTTGGTTTTAACTGGGGAAATGCCACTACCAGCTTCAGATGGAACCACGTTTTCAACAACAAGCTATTTTTAAATAATACTATTTTTTATAGTAATTACGATTATGCTCTTCAATCTGATTTAAAAGAAGAGAATAAGCAGGATGCTTTTCGTTGGAAATCAAATATCATTACTTACAGCATAAAACCTGATTTTACGTATTATCCAAATACCAAAAATACCATTACTTTTGGCGGACAAATGATTTATTATACATTCAACCCTGGGCAGGCAGTTGCTATTTCAGGAGGTGTTGAAAGGACAATAGGTTTAGATGATAAATTTGCTTCTGAGAGTGCACTTTATATTGGTAATGAACAAAAAATCAGCTCAAAGATATCCTTACAATATGGATTAAGATATTCGCTTTATAATTATCTTGGTAAAGGTAAAGCGATAGAGCTAAGTAAACCTACAACTAATGGAGAGCGTAGAGATGTGATTAGTACTACTACCTTTGAATGGGGGAAATCTATTCAACAATATGGGAATTTAGAGCCTCGATTTGCCGCTAATATTGGTCTTGGACAAGATAATTCAATTAAACTTAGCTACAACCGTTTAGCTCAATATTTGCACTTGTTATCGAATACAACTGCCTCTTCTCCATTAGATGTTTGGACTCCTAGTAGTAATAATATCAAACCTCAAATTGCTGACCAATTTGCATTAGGTTATTTTCAAAATTTCAATGATAATCTTTTTGAAACTTCAATAGAGGTTTTCTATAAAAACCTTTATAATCAAATTGATTATGTCCGTAATGCTGACTTACTTTTAAATCCAAATGTTGAGGCAGATTTACTCTTTGGAAAAGGCCGAGCTTATGGTGCTGAATTTTATGTAAAGAAAGCTAAAGGAAAAATAAATGGCTGGGTAAGTTATACTCTTTCACGTACAGAAAGAAAAATCGAAGGACTCAACCAAAATCAATGGTTTCCGAGCCGTATTGACAAAACACATAATCTTTCTGTAGTCGGAATTTATGATTTGAATAGTCGTTGGAGTTTTTCCACTAATTTTACCTTTAGCACTGGTACACCTGCTAGCTTTCCTACTAATAAATTTATTTGGCAAGGTTATGCTCTACCACATAATTATTATGATACTCGCAATGGTTATCGAATTCCTGCATCGCATCGCCTAGATATCGCAGCTACTCGCCAAACCAAATTTGCTTTATTTAAGCGTGGTACTGGCGAATGGGTATTTTCTATATATAATGTGTATAATAGAAGAAATCCATTTTCTGTTTTTGTCAGACAAAACGAAACTGACCCAACCAAAACTGAGGCAGTACGTTATGCTGTATTTGGTTCAATTATTCCTGCAGCTACTTATAATTTTAAGTTTTGATTTTCTGCACTAAATCTTAGAAATATTATATAAAAATGAAAAATATTCGTATTTTATTTTCAATCTACTTTTTATCCGCATTTTTATTTTCATGCACTGATGTAGTTGAAATTACAGTAAAAGAGGGCGTGTCTCAGCTTTCGGTTGATGCTTTGATTAATAATCAAGCAGAAACTCAAAAAATAAAGCTTACACTTTCCCAAGGTTATTTTGATAATTCACCCATTAAACCTGCTATTGGTGCTCGGGTAATTGTTTTTGATGAAGATAGTGTTGCTTACGAATTTAAAGATTTAAAAAACGAAGGTATTTATACTTTCGACGCAAAATTTAAACCTTTAAATAAACTCGGAAAACAATATGCTCTTTATATTAATTATGGCGGTGAAGAATATGTTTCTCTTTCAAAACTAAATAGAGTACCTAAAATTGATTCTATTAATTACGAAATAACAAAGCTTCCTATAAAGCCAGAGAATGGACCACAAGATGGTTTTCAACCTCAGTTTTATGCCAATGATTTTACAGGTGAAGGAGATTGTTATTGGGTAAAAGCAGCTAAGAATAGCAAGTATTTTTCGAAAGCAAATGAAATAACTGTTGCCTATGATGCTGGCTTTAGTCCTGGTTCAAGAACAGATGGACTTCTATTCATTCAACCTATAAGACAATCAGTGGGTAGAGAACTTTATTCTGATAAGGATACCCTCAAAGTTGATTTATATTCGATTACTAAAGAGCAATTTTATTACCTTCAATTTGTACAACAGGTATCTCAGGATGGTGGACTATTTTCTACTCCTTTATCAAATATTCCTACAAACATTATCAATCGAAATGCAAACTCTACTAAAAAAGCTGTTGGTTTCTTTGGTATTTCAGCGGTGAGCTCTTTGCAAGCAATTATTGATAAAAATAAGGCAAAACCCAAAAAATAGATTTAAAATAATTCCTTCCAAGTTCCTTTTATATAATTGTATTTTAGGGTACTTGGAAGGGCTTTCCAAAAGTATTTATTAATTTCTACCGAAAAAGAAGGTTGCATATAACAATTAATTACACATCCTTCACACTCTTTTAATCTTCCTTCTAAAGCAACAATCTCTTGTACTTCTTTCGATTTGTAGAGTTCTAATAAATTATTTTCAATTTGAAAATCCTTTGTCCCGAGATGGTAGCATGGCAAAATAAGTTTATTTTCTGGAGATATTACAATTGTTGTAGAAGCTGCTTTACATACAGGATTTTCTATCTTATTCCCACCATTTTTTCTTAGCTCTATGAAGGCTTCATTTAAGTAAACATTTTTTTGTTTTCCCCACCAAAGAAGTTTTTTTAAAGTTTCGGCTGATAATGATTCTCCCGTTTCTACATTATTATATTCGAATACTGGATTTAGTATTAAGACCAAATTATTGGGTCTACATATTTCTTTCCACACTCTTTCTATCTTATCTACATTTTCTTCAAATACTGTAAATAATATATCTGGTCTTTCCTTATTTTTCTTCGCAATTTCTATTGAATCTAATACTTTATCGAAGCACTTTACACCCCTTGATTGATTATGTTCTTCTTCATCCGGAGAATCTACTGAAAAATGAAGCATATCTATTTTTCCTTTCAATCTTTGAGCATATTTAGGATATAATAAACAATTGGTTGTTACAGTAGTAATAATACCTTCTTTCTTTGCTAAAGCCAATAATTGGTCTAATTCTCGGTGAAGTAAAGGTTCCCCACCAGTAAAATCAATTACTTTAACACCAAGTTTTTTTAAATCACGAATATTTTCTTTGAAGTTTTCTAGTGTAATGTACGGAGAAGGTTTTTCCCATATATCGCAGAATCCACAAGTTGCATTACAACGATAGGTAAGATAGTAGTTGCAAAGAACTGGGTGGTTAATCAGTTTCATGTGAATTTCGTTTGGGTGTTTACAGGCCTTTAACCTGTAAACACTTTCAAGAACGATTACTTAATTATTTTCAATAAACTAGCTAGTTTATCTTTAAGGTCTTTTCTATCCACAATAAAATCAAGGAAGCCATGCTCCAACACAAATTCTGCAGTTTGGAAGCCCTTTGGTAATTCCTTTCCGATGGTTTCTTTAATTACGCGTGGTCCGGCAAATCCAATTAATGCTTCTGGTTCAGAAATATTAAAGTCACCGAGCATGGCATAAGACGCTGTCACTCCACCTGTAGTTGGGTCTGTCAATAAAGAAATATAGGGTAATCCTGCTTCTGATAATTGTGCTAAACGAGCAGAAGTTTTGGCCATTTGCATTAATGAAAAACCAGCTTCCATCATTCTAGCTCCTCCCGATTTAGAAATCATCAAGAATGGGAGTTTGTTTTTTAAAGCGAAATCAATTCCTCTTGCAATCTTTTCTCCAACCACTGATCCCATTGAACCACCAATGAAACTGAAGTCCATACATGTGACTACAATTTCAATTTCATCCAATTTTCCTACTGCTGTTCGAGCCGCATCTTTCAAGCCTGATTTTTTCTCAGTTGATTTGATTCTATCAACATAAGATTTCGTATCATAGAAGTTTAATGGGTCGCCCGAACGAAGGTCTGCATCTAATTCTGTATATTCACCTTCATCGAATAATAATTGAAAATATGCTTCTGAGCCAATTTTTTCGTGATAGTTGCAATTGATACATGTGAATGCATTTAGCTTATGTTCACGTGTGTGCATTGCCTTTTTGCAATTTGGACATTGATACCAAAGCCCATCAGGGGCTTCTCGTTTCATCTCCGTTGGAGTCTGAATTCCTTTATCTGTTCTCTTAAACCAAGACATATTAGGTTATATATTTTGAGGTGACAAAGGTAACTAAACTTAGTATTCGATTTACGGACTAATGCCCAAATTTTTATAATTTACCCATATTTTAACCTTTTGAAAACAATAAATCCCACTTTTTGAGCGGGATTTATATACAGTTTTTTAATATTGTCTTGCCTTTTTATCAGGAATATATCCTTTTCTTTCTATATCATTGATATAAAAAGTATCCTCTCTTCTACCATCTGGATATATTCTCATTGCTTTACCATGTTTGATATTATTTTCCATCCTAACTACTAATCTTATGTTATTATTGAAGATAAAATAACCTTTATCATCATTCATGAACCCATTTTTAAACTTACCCACATACTTATCCCCATTCTTATAAAAATAGGTTCCGTTGCCTTCATATTTACCTATTTTGAAATTCCCAACATATTTTTTCTCACCATCAGGATAAAACTCTACGCCTCTTCCATCTCTTTTTCCGTTTCTCCATTCACCTTCATACTTTTCTTCTGTTTTTGGGTTAATCATTTTACCAAAACCATTTGAACAATCTCCTTCAAAACACCCACCTTTTTTAGTTTCTCCATTAATTTCTTCTTTCTTTGGTGAATCTGTCAAGACTATTTCAGGCTTTTTAAAAGTACCTTCAGCGTTTTCCACTGGGTTATCCACTTTATCAACATTTCCATTGTTTTCTATGGGTAAAGGATTGTGTGTAGGTATTTGTTGTGGAATTGTTCTTGGTGTATTTTGTGGTTGAGATATTGTTTTCGTTGGCTCTTCTGATGTTTGATTTTTTGCTTGAACCAAAATACTTCCATCAGTTTTTTTAATATTTGGGTAGAGCTCTTGAGCATTCTCATATCCTTTTTTTATCGCAGCTAATCTTTTGGGGCGAGCTGGGTGTGAGCCACCATCATAATCAGATGTAAGTTTACTTATAGCAGCTTGAGCTTCTTTCAAAGTTGCTCCCATTTGATACATCACAAATCCGGAGAATTCATCTGCCTCTAATTCTTTAGTTGGGTCTGAACCTCCTTCAATAATTGTATGGCCTTGCAAATGATGACCAATTTCGTGAGCTAAAATACTTAATGCACCCCAATCTGATTTCGAAAGGTCATTGGCTTTTTTCATAAATGCTCCATCATAGACAATCAACCTTGTTTGACCTTGAATAGCTGCAAAACAATTATCCGTATTTGGACATTCCATCACATAAAAGTTTCTTTTCAATCCACTTCTTCTTACAATTTCATCCACTGCTTTTTCAGCAATTTCTTTTGAACGGAAACTAAATTGACTACAAAATGCTCTTTCGTTTATTTTTTGTCCGTAATAATTATATCCAAGTGAATGTACTGTTTCTTCTTGAGCATTTGCAATACTTAAGATTGTGGAAAACACTGTGGACAGTGTTAATAACTTTAGTTTCATTGGGTGAAAGTTTTACAAATATTAAATAGACTATTATCGTGTAAAGTATATTTCGATAGTGTAAAGGAGGTTTTTGAGGTTGATTTAACAAAAAAGCCTCAAAGCAGAAAGGTTTGAGGCTTTTCAATATATAAATGTGGAAAACAATTAGTTTATTGTATCTCCTCGTAAATTTCTAAATCGCTTTCGTGCCTCCGCACCATAAATTGAACCAGGGAACTTTTGAAGTATTTCTCTATACAATTCCATAGCTTTATCTTTTTGGCCAAAATACTCTTCATAAATTTTTGCTTCTAAAAATATCGCATCATCAGCCAATATATCGAAGTTATAATTTTTTCTTAGTAGCTCTAAATCTTCAAGAGCTTTTTGTGGTTCATTTACTTTTAAATGCGTGTTTGCTTTAAGCCAAAGTATATCATCGGCCAAACTATGTGACTTATATTTTTCGAATATTGAATCCAATGCACGCATGGCTTCATCATTTCTATTTTGAAATAACAATAAATCAACTTTGGCATATTCTTGCATGGCAACTTCAGAGGTATCAAGCCCAATATTATCTTGTATCAGCAAACTCAATTGCATGGCATCATTGGCAATTTCTCGGGTAGTTGCTTTTTTTAAAATGTCAAGGATTTCCTTTGCTAGGTCAAACTCACCGCTGTAGTAATGAAGTTTTGCGTTTCTCAGCTTAGCTTCTTGCCCGAGTTGGTCTTCCTTTTGAGATTTTTCAACCTGTGAATAGAGCAGAGTGGCTTCCCAAGGTTCGTTTTTTAGTATGTAAATATCACCCAAATCTAACTTACATCTATCTCTAAAGGCATTATCTGAGCCTGCTATCTTGATTGCTGTTTCAAGTACTGTGATGGCAGTGTCTTTTTCATTCAAATAAAAAGCATAAAGTTGAGCTGCATTGCGTAATGCCTCCATTGTCTTGATGTTTCTGCCTAAATCTGAAAATAAACTTTGATAATCTTTGATCAATGCCCTTATGTCTGTAATGTTGACAGGATAAGTTGTTTTTACCACTTCTTCTTTGCAGAATAACGCATTTCTTCTTGCATAAATATAGTATTGACCTTGAGGATATTCTTTCATCACATAGTCATACATTTGTATGGCACTTTTAAAATCTTTATTTACCAAAGCAGTTTGAGCTAATTCAAAAACACTTTGTCCATCTTGTCTAAGGCGTCGGTCCAATGCTCTTGTTTGTATAAAGGCCTTAGAAAACTCTTTCTGCTGCACTAAATGCCAAATTAGAAGGTCTGTATAGTATTGTTCCGTTGGAAACCTCTGTACCTTGCTGTAAAGGGCTTTTTCAAGCATTTCTATTTCAGCATCTGTTTTCAAATTATCTTGGAACGTTGCTTTTACGTAATCGGCATTGCCTTCTACTAATCCATACTTCAACATTTCTTCTATCATTTGCTCTTTTTGCCCATTGTATAGATAGGCTCTGGCCATCAAAATAGAGAATTTGTTTTCATCTCTAGCTTGTTCTCTTCCCCTTTTTAATAACTGAATAACTAAATCAGTTTTTGAATTCTTGTATAAAAAATCTTGGAGCTCATAAATTGTTCCTTCATTTCTTGCCGCAAGGTCAATTAAAGCTTCCATTTCTTTTTGAGCTTCTACAAATTTACCAGTCATTTCGAGCAAGGCAGTGTAATCGGCCCTAAAAGTTATACCTGTTATATCGTTGTTCTTTATTTGACGCCTCAAATATTTTTCAGCTTCATCATAGTTTTTCAGTTTAAATAAACATTGAATATAATTCGCATGAATTAAACGTACATTGTTCCTATCCTTCGCAATTTTTTGAAAAATGTCCTTAGCCTTTTCATATTCTCCTTGTTTAAAATATTCATTGGCCAACTCAATATCTTGAGCTTTTAGAATTCCGCTTATCAGTAAGAATAAGATTATTAACACATTCCGTTTCATACCTAAAAAAAATAAAAAATATATTATTTAAAATGTTGTTTTTGTTTATTAGCACTGTGGATTTGTGAATTTCTTTTATTTGTTGAAAACCCCATTTAAAGCTATGTACATAACTAATCGTCTTATCCACAAGTTTATTATGCTAATTAACACTTATATTCTTGATAATCAATTCTAATGCTATTTATTGACACTCATAAAAAATATTTTGTGTGAATTATTTGCTTCACTTTCCACAGTATGTGTCCACGTTAATTAACAAGATGTGAATTGAGGATAACCTCCTACTTATGCCTCTTTTCCACTGTTGAAAATTTCTTTCCACCATTTCTTTTCTTTTCCCACAACCCTTTCAACCCCTCTGTTCACTATATCCATTTATAATCCACATGCTTGTCCACAATATTTATTGGATATTTTTTATTTTGAATTGACCTTTTTTGAATCGGTATTGGTGAAACACCTTTCCCCTACTTTATTGAAATATCTCTTACCTCAAAATTCGCCTTTAACCTTATTGGTTCTGAATAAAATGATATGCTTTCCGGAAGTATATTATTCTCTACATTTCCATAATCCCAATATCCATTTTCATTTTCGTCCTTAATTATCCTAATTAAATATATACCGGGTTTTACATGAATGAATAAGAACTTATCTTTAGCCTTCTGCTCTGAAACAACCTCATATTTCTCATTAATTAATTGTATAATTTTATTGGATTTCTTTTCTTCAAAACTTCCTTCAAGTAGTGCATATTCTTCGGTTTTTAGGATTGAATTTTTTTGTATAAATCGCTCACTCGAATCTCCCATGATATCTACAAATGCACCTTTAACCAACTCAAGTTTTATGTCTTGTTTGGCCTTTATTTCTTTTTGAATGATTAGTTTGGTTTTTGATTGATTCCAAATGATATTCGAATTTTCAAGTTTTTCTTCTGTGATTGTATCTGATAATATTTTGATTTTCGTTAAATCAAAGTCTTTTATTGGCGTTAAAAATTTTAGTTCGTAAACCAATTTTTTCTCTACATCTTCTCCTTGTTTCGGTTTTATACTGAATTGTGTATATTCCTTTTTTTCTTTTTTCTTTTTCTCAGGTTCTCTAAACTTAATTTTTTGAAAATGAGTGAGTACATTTCCACTCGAATCTTTTACAGTAATATTTGCTTTAAGTGTATCAAGGCTTTGGTTTACATTATAAAACTTAAGTTCTTTTCCTTCTCCGTAGTAAGGAATACTATCGTTTTTTCTTTCAAATTTCACTTCAAAAGATAAAATGTTTTTATCATACTGAACTGTAAAATCTTCTACTTTTGAAATAGCTTTTTGATTTTTTGGTTTTTCATTATTAGCATTTGCGAGTAATAAATTTACGTTTGAATAATTTTTACTCAGTTTGATCGTATCTTTTGTAAAACCTATTGATTCTGTTTTTGCATCAAATTTTAGGTTATTATTTTTATCTGTAAATGCATAGATTTTATAATTACCACTTTTGATGTTTTCAAATTGATAATTTCCGCTTGAATCTGTTTTTATAAAGTAATCAGGTTTTGTCTTTTTTAGGTCTAATGAATCCTGAATTTTATATAAAGCTACGTGTGCTTCTAAAATTGGTTGGTTTGTCAACAAGCTTTTCACATTTCCACTTACTTTCATTGAATCTATTAAGTTTCCTGTACTGAAGACAAGTTTCAGATTTCTGGCTTCATTTCTTTCATTCAAATCCTTTATTCCTTTTCTAAAATTCAGTGTGTAAGTTGTACTATCCTTAAATTGATTATCAAATTTTAGGATTACACTATTAGCTTTTGATTTAATATTAAATGAACCTTCTATTTCAGGAACAACAAGTAGTTCTTGTCGTAAACTTGTTACATCTACTAACTCATCAAAGGCTAGTGTAATTGATTTTTCTTTAAAATTCCTTTGCCCATTTTTGGGATTTGATGAAATGAGTTTCGGGGGTATTTCATCTTTTTTACCACCTGTCGGTGGAACAAACTGTGCACAGCCCCAAATACTTCCAGCTATTGACCAAATAATAATGTTTCTAATTGATTTATTAATTATCATTTTCTATTTGAATTTTTATCTAAAATAAAACCCTCAATGATTAGTTGAGGGTAATTATGAAAATTTAACTTTTATTATCTTCCTAGGTGAATCATAATAACTGATATATCTGCTGGTGAAACCCCACTTATTCTCGAAGCTTGTCCTAAAGTTTGTGGTTTTATCTTCTTTAATTTTTGTCTTGCTTCAATCGAAATTGATAGTAACTTTTCGTAGTCAAAGTCTGGGTTTATTCTTAAATCTTCCAATCTCGACATTTTCTCAGCCATTAATAATTCTTTTTCTATATAACTTTCGTACTTCACTTTTATTACTGCTTGTTCGATTATTTCGTCATCAAATCTGCTCAGATACTCTGTCATTTCTTTGTCTAACATTCTTATATTATTGATTTCAATTTCAGGTCTTTTCAATATACTATAGAATGTTGATTTTTCCCTAAGCCCTGAAGAGCCTATTCCTTCAAGATATGAATTTGCTACATCGGGTGCAATCTTTCTCGTTTTGATTTCTTTTACTATATCTTCTGCTGAAGTTTGTTTATACTTCATTCTATCTAATCGTTCCACAGAAGCCAATCCTAAATCATAACCTTTTTGGGTTAATCTTATATCCGCATTGTCTTGTCTTAATAAAGTTCTGAATTCAGCTCTTGAAGTAAACATTCTATAAGGCTCATCTGTCCCTTTATTTATTAAGTCATCAATTAAAACGCCTATATAAGCTTCATTACGTTTGAGGATGAATTCTTCTTTTTCATGAACTTTATTGTGTGCATTTATACCAGCCATTAATCCTTGACATGCCGCTTCTTCATAACCTGTTGTTCCATTTATTTGCCCTGCGAAATATAAGTTCTCAATTAAATGAGTTTCAAGGGTTAGTTTCAATTGAGTTGGTGGAAAAAAATCATATTCAATGGCATATCCAGGTCTAAACATTCTTACTTTCTCAAAACCTTTAATTTTAGTCAAGGCCTCATACTGAATTTCTTCAGGCAACGAAGTAGAAAATCCATTTATATACATTTCTACTGTATTCCATCCTTCTGGTTCTACAAATATTTGATGATGGTCTTTATCTGCAAATCGATTTATTTTATCTTCAACAGATGGACAATACCTTGGACCTAGACCTTTAATTCTTCCACTAAACATCGGTGACTTGTCGAACCCTTTTCTTAGTACTTCGTGAACTTTTTCGTTCGTATAGGTTACATAACAACTTCTTTGCTTAGTTAATTTAGGTGTATCTGTATATGAGAATTTCTCTGGATTTTCATCTCCTTTTTGTTCTTCCATTAATTCCCAATTCAGCGAACGTCCATCAATTCTTGGTGGAGTACCAGTTTTCATTCTTCCAGATTCAAATCCTAAACTTATTAATTGCTCTGTAATTCCATAAGCTGCTTTCTCTCCAGTTCTACCTCCACCAAAGTTTTTTTCTCCAATATGAATCTTTCCGTTTAAAAACGTCCCATTTGTCAATACTACGGCTTTAGCTTTAACCTCAAGTCCCATTCCTGTACGCACCCCCACTACCCTATTACCCTTGATAATTAATCCTTCTATCATTTCTTGCCAAAAGTCTACGTTCGGGATTTTTTCCAACGTATCTCTCCATTCTTGGGCAAATAACATTCTATCACTTTGGCATCGTGGACTCCACATAGCCGGACCTTTCGAACGATTAAGCATTCTAAATTGAATCATGGTTTTATCACTTATGATTCCTGATTGTCCGCCTAAAGCATCTATTTCACGAACTATTTGTCCTTTTGCTACACCGCCCATTGCTGGATTACATGACATTTGTGCTATCGTGTGCATATTCATTGTAACCAATAAAACAGACGAACCCATATTTGCGGCAGCGGCAGCAGCTTCGCAACCTGCATGCCCAGCACCTACTACAATTACATCGTACTCTTTAAACATTGTTATTTATTTATGTTTCCACGTGAAACGTTTTTGTGTTTGTATTTTTGCGTGTTTCACGTGGAACGTGAAAATTTTATAGTGATATTTGGACAAAAAACTTCCGAATATATGTTAAGAAATTTTATTAAAATATATAATGTGTGAAATGTGATTTAACTATCATATAATAAAAAAACAGAAATTGGAACTGAATATAAATAGAAACAAAAAAGGGACGCATTTGGTGCGTCCCTGCAAATTTAGTAATAAAAATCTTTACTTGATTTTTCTAAAATAATTATCAGTTTGTTTCTTGTAGAATGGAGTATAATTAGGCGGAACTGTGCGAATTAATTCTACTTGTTTTTGTTTTTCCTGCATAAACTTTTCCATAGAAGGAGGAGATTGACGATTGAATTGTTGTGCTGTCTTAGATTGACGCGTAGGGTCTTCCTCTTGCTGTTGAATCGCTTTCTCTGCTTCTAAAAGACGAGTCTGAATATCTCGAGAACGTTTGATTAAATCAGGGTTTACTCGCTTGTTAACTAAATCAGTTTCATTTTCGTCCATTCTCTTTTCAATATCTTTCAGTTCATTGCCGAGTTTTTTTCCAACATCAGTACCTTTTAATTCATTTTGAAGTTGTTGAATTCTTCTTCTCAATTCTGCTTGTTCTTGGGCAAGTTTGGCGGCTTGCTCAGACATCTCTCTTCCAGACATTCCTCCTTTGGAAAGTCGATCCATTCCTTTGTTGATTTGCTCTTGTTTTTCACCCATTGGCATTGGCATACTACCTTTCTTTCCTTTGCTCTTTCCACTTCCAGGCATGGCATTTGCCATCATTTGTTGCATTTGACTAAAAGTATCACTTAGCATTAATGCAAGATTATTAATGGAGGTCATTGAAAACTGTTGTTTGGCAGAAGCAATATTTAATTTACGTTCTTTGATAAACTTTACACTTTCATCCATGGAGTTTCGCATAGATGTTACCTCCTTTGTCACGAAAGATTGAATTTGAAGAACACGTTTTGCTAATGAATAAAGACTATCTTCAATCATTTTGGCATCATCTTGAATCTTTAATTGTTCTTGAGAAAGTTTAATAAATCGAGGGTCTGAGACATTTAGACTTCTAAAATCCTTCATAATCTTTTCTTGGTCGAAAGATAATTTAACTAAATTCTCAAGAATAGCCCTCAAGGCATCTATATCTTCGTCCATTTCCTTCATTTCTTGAGACTTCATAGATTCTTTCATTTTTTGAGCCATCTTCTTCATTTTTTGAGAGGCTTTCTTTTGGCTTTTTGAAGCAGCATTATTTTGATTTTCTTCAAGTTGCTTTTCGGAATTTTGTTGGTCATCTGAAATTTCATCTTGCTCATCCTTTTGCTCATCAAAATCTTTTTTCAATTCTTTGCTAAGCTCCTCAATATCTTTCATTTGTTCTTTTTTATCATCGAACTCTTTTGAAAGCTTTTCTTGCTCTTTTTTCAATTCGTCATTTTTTGATTCTTTCTGTTGTTGATTTTGTTCTTTATCATTCTTTTGAGTTTCATCCGAAAGTTTATCTTGTTTCTCAGCTAACTTTTCAAGTTCATTAGCTGTCTTTTCAATTTTCTGTTGCATTTGAAGCTGCTTGAAAAGTTTTAGCGTACGGTCAATGTCTTTATCCATATTACGCTCTTGGTTTTTGAGTTTTTCAAGTTGTTCAACAGTTTTTTCATCAAGACCTTTTTCCAACATTTTTTTCAACTCCTCATACATTTTGCTAGTATCCTCATTCATAATTTCTTCCATGAGTTTTTTGAGTTGGTTCATTTTCTTTTCGAGCTCCGGAGATTGTTGCTGAAAACGGTTTGTTTTTTCCTGCATTTGCTGAAATTGTTCTTGCATTGCTTTCATTTCAGCCATTAACTCATCACGCTTTTTGAGCAGGTCTTCTAGTTGCTTTTTTTCTTGAAAATCTAAGTCTTTTTTACTCTTTAGTTTATTTTCAAGGTTGTTCAATTCATTTTTTAGTTTCTTTGATTTCTCGCTAAGCTTTTTAAGCACATTTTCGGTCTTTTCAGAGGCTTTCTCAATCTCGGCGTCATAATTCTTCGACGAAGGTAAAGCAAACGTTAAAACAGGCGTTTTTGTGCTTTTAGAACCATTCACTCCATCATTATCCCAAACCTGTAAAAAGTATTCTACCTTTTCACCTGGATTAAGTTTAAGTTCAATTAGTGGGAACTGATAATAGAAACTTTGGGAAATCTGAGTTTTATTAAATGGAACATCAAGAGAAACAAATGCTTGATTCTGATTTGAGGTTGTTTCGCGGATAGGACGATAAAAAAGTTTGAATTTCGATAAACCATAGTCATCGTTAATATTTCCACCTAAGACAATATAATTGAATAAGGTAGTGTCTTTAACTTGTTCGAGCTGAATTTGTGGAAATTTATCGGGAATAACGTTGATATAAAAGTCAATATTTTCACGATTGGCACTAAACTGGTTTTTTAACTGGATTTTGTAAGGGGAAGAATTTTTCATTCGCCTAACGTAAGAAAAATTATCACCAAAGCCATCTTTAGATAAATGTTTGGGTTCATTTTCAAACAAAAGATAAAGAGAGTCAGTATTACTAGCTTTGAAATTCCACTCAACTGTCGTTCCTTCTGGTACAACAAGGTTTCCAACATTATCAAAACTCTCATTTGATTTATTAAGATAAGAAGGATAATTTAAAGAAACATCAAAAGAAAGTAGATTTGGGCGACTGATGAGTTCTAATTCAAATTCATTTGATTTGAATCCTGATGCTAGAAAATGAAAATCTACTGCATCTTGAACCTTTGAAAAGGTAAAATTATAATTCTTACCATCCACAGAATTCATTTTAAACTTTCGGTCATTAGCAACTAAATAAACAGCTTCAGGAATAGCATTGCCGATAAGTGATAGATTTAAAGTAAAATCCTCGTTTTTGACAGCCTTAAGTTCGGGGTTGGTAATTTTAAATTTAAAAGGTGCTTCTTCTGCGAAATCTTTCTGAAAATAAACAAGACGCTCTGTGCTGCTCTTAAAAAACTTAGGAGAAACAGCCGCTATTAGCATAATTAATGCTAAAGGAGGGAGCACATATTTTAAGTACTTTTTGTTTTCATCGATTTTGATAGCATCGGCAAACTTAACAAACTTAAGTTCATTTGTTTTCTGAGCAATACTAGCTTGTAAAAGCGAATTATCGGAGTCGGAAATTTGTGCCAATTGAAGTGTATTTAATAGCCTATCTCCTATCTCGGGAAAAAACTTGCCAATTTCTTGAGCGGCTTTTTCATAAGTAAGCGGTTCATGAAAATGAAATAAATACAAAAAAGGCTTAATCACCCATGCAAAAAGTGAATAAATTACTAAGGCAAGAAAACTAAAAAACAAGGTTGCTCTAATTGTTGAATTGAATCTACCAAAATATTCAACGGTATTAAGCAACAGAAATGTGGATAAAACCAAAGCAAGTGTGAATAACGAACCTTTAATAAGAAGGTTTTTATAATACTTTCTTTTGTAATCGTCTATTTTTTCAAAAATAGTTTTTACAGATGGAGACATGGTATGAATGGTTTAAAGAAAATTCTATTGTAAAACTAATTCAATCGGACAGTGGTCAGATATCAATTGGTCTGGGTGAATAGCAGCACTAATAAGTTTTTCTTTGAGGTTTTCAGTAACAAAATGATAATCAATACGCCAACCTAAATTTTTTTGCTTTGCTCCTGCTCTATAAGACCACCAAGTGTAATGATGAGGTTCTTGGTTAAAGTGCCTAAAAGTATCAACGAATCCAGTATCAAGAAATTTGCCAACCCACTCGCGTTCTTCAGGTAAAAAGCCTGATGAATTTGCGTTACTCTTGGGATTATGGATATCTATCTCCCGATGACAGATATTTACATCTCCACAGATAACTAAATTTGATAACTCTTGACGAAGATTATTTACATAAACCAGAAAGTCTTCTAGGAAGTGCATTTTAACTGTCTGCCTTTCATCACCAGAAGAACCAGAAGGAAAATACATACTTAAAATTGAAAAGTCTTCAAAATCAGCCCTTAACATACGTCCTTCGTTATCAACCAAAGGATTTCCATTGCCATACTGAATGTGTTTAGGTTTTGTTTTTGAAAGTAATGCTACTCCACTATATCCACGCTTTTGTGCTGGATACCAAAAACAGTGATAGCCTAATTCTTCAAAAAACGGACTTACAAGCTCCGTTTCAGAAAGTTTAATTTCTTGTAGGCATAAAATATCAGGATTACTAATTTTGAGCCAGTTGAGAAGGCCTTTATTAATAGCAGAACGAATTCCATTTACATTATAAGAGATAATTTTCATAATTTGGTATGAGTGCTAATTGATTAAATAAATAATTAAATATGAAGCCCAACTTCCCTTTTAAAATATTCAATAACAAAATGTTTGAGTAAAACCTCTTGCGAAAGCATATCTAGGCTTGGTAAAGGTTTAATTAGCTTCCAATGGGGCCAACCTTCTTTATCTACGCCTTCAAGCTCGTAGTATCCACCAAAACTTAGTACCTTACAAATAGCAATATGCATGAGGTCTTGTTTTTGTTCTTTTGTAAAAACTTTTTTACCTTGTCCAAGCTCTTGAACGCCGATAAGAAATAAAACACCATTTAAATCTGTAGGTTTTTTACCTAAATTATTTTTCAAAAAAAGTAATAAAGTTTGCCAGTTTTCTTTTAATAAAATGTCTTCTTGTGTCATAAAATATTATTTATATACAAACTTAAACAAACAACATGAAATGGTTTAAGCATTTTTTAGATATAATCTATCCAAGAAGCTGCGAAGCATGTGGAGAAGCCCTTTTAGGTGGAGAAAATTTGATTTGTACAAATTGTATGGTAGAACTACCACGAACAAATTCACACATTTTACAAATTGAAAATATATCCAAGAGATTTTGGGGTAAAATTCCAGTTGATAATGCAATAACCTTTTTAAACTTTTCGAAAAAAGGTAGAGTTCAAAAATTATTGCATGAGCTTAAATACCGCAATAAACCAGAAATTGGGAAATACTTAGGTAAGCTTTATGGGGTAGATTTGAAAGCAACAGAATTTAATAAAAAAGTAGATTTAATAATTGGTGTTCCTCTCCATCCTAGCAAATTTGAACAAAGGGGATATAATCAAGCTGATTGCATTGCTGAAGGGCTTTCAGAAGCCCTAGATTTACCGTTTAGAACAGATTTGGTGAAAAGATTAACAAATACTTCAACTCAGACTAAAAAGAGTCGTATCGAAAGATTTTATAATGTAGATAGAATTTTTGAAGTATTAGCAAAAGAAGAAATTAAAGGAAAAAGAATTGCGATTGTTGATGATGTATTAACTACAGGAGCAACAATAGAATCTTTAGGAATGATATTGCTTGAAGCAGAAGCAAAGAGCATTTCTGTAATAACAATTGCAGCAGCGGCATAACACAAAAAAGTCCCAGTTTTTTAAACTGGGACTTTTTTATGTTTATAAGAAGAATTTCAAGATTATATTTTACGTTTTCCTTTAGGTCCAATGGCAATCATAGCACAACGAAAACCAATAGTAGCAGTAGAAGAATCTTGGTCTAATGCACGGCGTGTACCTGGAGATAACCAATAAGCTACATCATTCCATGAACCACCTTTATAAACTCTCAAGTGGTTATCAATCAATGAATTATAACCTTTTTTATCGTAAAGCTTTTCTTCATCAAGATAGTCATTACGACGGATTGGGTTTAAATCATTAACGTCTTGGAAAGAGTTTGGACGGTAAAGGTCATATACCCACTCATTAACATTTCCAGCCATATTATAAAGACCAAAGTCATTTGGTGGGAACTCATAAACTTCAAGGGTAATAGTGCCTTTATCATTTTGATGACCTGCAATACCTGCATAGTCACCACGGCCACGCTTGAAGTTGGCAAGCATCGTACCTTTTGTTTTTCCTTTGCTTTTACGTAGAGAAGAACCATCCCATGGGTAAATACGTTGGTTTGATTGGTTTTCGTCCATGTATTGCGTACCAATCAACGCTTTTGCTGCATATTCCCACTCTGCTTCAGTTGGGAGGCGGTAAGCTGGTAAAACATTACCTGATTCAATTGCTAAACGACCACCTGTTTTGGCAGAAGGGGCTTCTGCAACTGGAGCTTTTTTAGCAGATTTCTTACCAAAACCAATCTTTGTTTTAGATTTTGTTTTGTCACCAAAACGTGAGGCCATTTCACCATTAACTGCATCAGTTCTCCACTTGCAATAATCAGATGCTTGAACCCAAGAAACCCCAACAACTGGATACATTCGGAAACCTGGATATCTAAGGTATTGTTCAGTGAATTGGTCATTGAATGAAAGCTTGCTTAGCCATACTGTTGTATCAGGAAGAGCAGATTCATAAAATTCTTGAGAAGAATCTTTTTGAATGGCATTTAGGTATTCTAACCAGTGTAGATTAGTAATTTCAGTTTCATCCATATAAAAAGACGAAACTGTAACAGTTCTTTCAAGGTTATCACGAGAAAAAGTAACATCTTCCTCCACAGTACCCATAGTAAAACGCCCACCTTCGATATAAACAAGGTTTGGACCTGCTGGTTGACCCTTGAAATCCTTTACCTGCAAACCTATAGGTTCTTTACCTTTCTTACTTTTCTTGTTGTATGCAATACCGGTTGCAGTACTTTTGCGTCCAGGATTAATACTTGAAGCTTTCTTTTTGCTCGAACAACCACTGAGCATTAGCGAAAGAGCTAAAGCAACCGCAGTCGAACTAAAAAGTAGTTTTTTCATTTTCGGAATGATTTTTGTTA